>Ga0209066_10001356_pt1 | contig 32630 bp, 41 predicted proteins | sample All_14_2_FD_187198 | JGI IMG/M metagenome (GOLD analysis project Ga0209066, IMG submission 187198) | Freshwater microbial communities in response to fracking from Pennsylvania, USA - Allegheny Zone_MetaG_DW_15 (SPAdes) (version 2) ... | reverse complement strand
GGGGAGGGTGGCGCGGCCTGAACGCGCGAATGCGCGTGAAGCGCGCCGGGTGGGGGCATCTCATCATGGGTCAGTGCGAACCGTCCTGGTCAGGCTTGACCATGCCCACCCTGGCGGAGGACACTTCGCGAAGGTCGCAGAGAGGGAAGGGCGCCCCCGCCATGATGGTTTCACGCGCAGTCCTCGCCGTCTTGCTCTTGGCGTTCGCCGGACCGGCGCTGGCGCAGAACCCCGGTGCGGAGGAGCAGGAGAAGACTTACACCCTGGAGGAATCCATTCAGCGCTATGACGGTGTCATCCGACAGGTGGAAGAGACGATTATCCCCAAGGTTCGGACCATGATCGCGGAAGCGCTCTATGAGAAAGCGAGGACATGGCAAAGAGCGAACAGACTGCAAGAAGCCGTCGCCACCTATGACGATCTCCTTCGCCAATTCCAACACAGCAGCTTCGACGACCATCGAAGGATCGTAGCCAACACCTTGATAAACAGAGGAGTCGCCGTGACCAAGCTAGGCCGGGTGGAGGAAGCCCTGGCCGGCTTCGACGAGGTTCTGGACATCCTCGCCGAGCGTTCCGACGGCGAAGCCCGCCAAGGCATCACCTTGGCCCTGTACAACAAGGCCTGCGGATACGCCTTGCTTGGGAATGTGACCCTGGCCATCGAAAATCTGTCGCTCTGGCGGGAAAGCGCGGGCGGGTTTAATTGTGCAAAGATCGATAATGACAGCGATTTCAACAGGATACGAAACGATCCAACATTCTACGAATATATGAAGACGAATAGCTGCACCGCGTTTTGATGCGCGCGAAGGCGAACCCCTTACGCCGCGCGCCGTGCCCGGTCCCGACCGAACCGCATAAGGCAGCAGGAGCCGGTTGTGGATAAGCCCCCGATGCGCTATCATGCGCCTGTCGGGATGGTCCCGGACGGGAATTTTGATATGCGCAAGACCCTGCTCATGATCACGGCCGCGTTGGGCTTCACCGCCCTGTCGACCCCCGTTCTTGCCTGCGCGATGCATGAAACCGCCCAGACTCCGGCGGATTCCTCGCTCGCGCAGACCAAAACCACGACCACTACCAGCAAACCGACCAAGGGCGACAGTTGACGCTCCGCCGGACCATGGATCGCACCTGATAGCGATCCGATCCACCGGGCCGGGGCATCACCCCGGCCTTTCTGTTTTGCCCGGCGGGCGCCAGACCTCCTGAAAATCCCCTGAAATGCCTTGCTTCCAAAGCATCTTCGGGGCTAACAGGCCAACGGATTACCCGCCGGGTTCCCGGAACCCCATCACGGATACGAAAGTCAGATATCATGGGCTACAAGGTTGCAGTTGTCGGTGCCACGGGCAATGTCGGGCGCGAAATGCTCCAGACCCTGGCGGAACGCAATTTCCCGGTGGACGAGGTGGTGGCGCTCGCCTCCCATCGTTCGGCCGGGCAGGAGGTTTCCTTCGGCGAGGATGACATCCTGAAGGTGCAGGACCTCGCGAAGTATGATTTCAAGGGCGTCGATATCGTCCTGTCCTCGCCGGGCGCCAAGGTTTCGGCGGAATTCTCGCCCAAGGCGGCGGCGGCCGGCGCGGTGGTGATCGACAACACCTCGCATTTCCGCATGGACCCCGATGTGCCGCTGATCGTGCCGGAGGTGAACCCGCAGGCGCTGGCGCAGCATAAGAAGAAGGGCATCATCGCCAATCCGAACTGCTCCACCATTCAGATGGTGGTGGCGCTGAAGCCGCTGCATGATGCCTATGACATCCAGCGCGTGGTGGTTTCGACCTATCAGTCCGTATCCGGCGCCGGCAAGGACGGGATGGACGAGCTGTTCAACCAGACCCGCGCCATCTATGTGAACGACGCGCTGGACCGCAAGAAGTTCACCAAGCAGATCGCCTTCAACGTCATTCCCCATATCGACGTCTTCATGGATGACGGTTCGACCAAGGAAGAATGGAAGATGGTGGTCGAGACCAAGAAGATCCTCGATCCCCGCATCAAGGTGCATGCCACCTGCGTGCGCGTACCGGTCTTCATCGGCCATTCCGAAGCCGTCAGCATCGAATGCGGGCGCGAAGTCGATGTGGAACAGGCCCGTACCCTGCTGCGCCGGGCCAAGGGTATTTCGGTCGTCGATCACCGCGTCGATGGCGGCTATGTCACCCCGGCGGAGGTGGCGGGCGAAGACCCGGTCTTCATCAGCCGCCTGCGTTCCGACCCGACGGTGGAAAATGGGCTGGCTTTCTGGGTGGTTGCCGATAATCTGCGCAAGGGTGCGGCGCTGAACGCAGTGCAGATCGCCGAGCTTCTGACCGGCAATGAATATATGGCCGAAGCGGAAGAAGACGACGAGGACGAAGACGCCGCCGAGTAACCATAAGGGTAATCTTCGGTTTATGACCGCAGAGGTCGACAAAGCAGAGGACGGGCAGGCGGCGCATATGCCGCGCCCCTTCCCGTCCGCCAAGTCGGCCGATCCCGCTACCCTGTTCCAGGCCGCCCTGATGCGCCATCGGGCCGGTAATCTGGACGACGCCAAACGAAATTACCTGCTGACCCTGAAGCTCGACCCTGGCCATTCCGGGGCCTGGGTCAATCTGGGCGTGGTGCACCGCGCCCAGGGCAGGCCCGAAGCCGCCGTGGCCTGCCTGAAGCGCGGCATCGCGCTGGCGCCGGACGATGGCGGGGCCTGGTCCAATCTGGGCAATGCCCTGCGCGCTGCGGGCCGCCTGGAAGAGGCGCTGCATGCCCAGGCCCGCGCCGTGTCGCTGGCCCCGGACGAGGCGCAGCTGCATTACAACCATGGCATCGTGATGAAGGATATGGGCGAGCTGGAAGCCGCCCGCCATGCCTATCGCCGGGCCGAGCTGCTGGGCTACACCAAGCCCGATCTGGCCTGGGACAAGGCGCTGCTCGACCTGTTGGCAGGCGATCTGGATGCCGGTTTCGCCGCCTATGCCAGCCGTTTCGCCCTGCCGGAAAACCCGCCGCGCTTCACCCAGCTGCCGGAATGGCAGGGGCAAGGCCTGGGGCAGGGGGAATGCCTGCTGATCCATGCCGAACAGGGTTTTGGGGATTCGTTGCAATTCCTGCGCTATATCCGGGCGGCGGCGGAACGGGCGGTCGGGCCAATTGTTTTGGAACTGCAACAACCCTTGCACCGGCTGGTTCTTCCGCTGCTGGACGGGCTGGATGTCCGCCTGATCGCCCGCGATGAGCCGCCGGGGCCGGTCAGTCATCAGATCGCGCTGATGAGCCTGCCCGCCTTGCTGGGCAGCCGCGATTTCCTGGGCCTGGTGCCCTATCTGACCCCGCCAGCCGCGCCCAGGCTGCGACACCATCCGGACCGGCTGCATGTCGGCATCGCCTGGGCCGGGCGGCCGACGCATAAGAACGACCGCAACCGCTCGCTGGGATTGACCGGCTTCCTGCCGCTGCTGGAACTGGGGGGTGTGGAGCTATTTTCGCTGCAGGTCGGGCCGCGCCAAGGCGATATCGCGACACTGGGCCTGGAAGCGCTGATCACCGATCTGGGCGCGCGGGTCAAGGATTTCGCCGATACCGCCGCCCTGATGCAGGATCTCGACCTCATCATCACGGTCGATACCTCGGTAGCCCATCTGGCAGGCGCGCTCGGCCGTCCCGTCTGGGTGCTGCTGCCCTTCGCGCCCGACTGGCGCTGGCAGCTCAGCCGGCAGGACAGCCCGTGGTATCCGACCATGACGCTCTACCGGCAGACCAGCCCCGGTGATTGGCCGGAGCTGATGGACCGGGTGGGGGCGAGGCTGCGCGCCCTGCTCAGCGCTGCGCCTGCTCGGACCTAAGGGCCGCGATCTCCTCGCGCAGGGCCTTCAGCTCGGCCATCACGGCCAGATGTTCCTCATCCAGCTTGTCCACCTCCGGCTCGGCCGCTTCGGTCATCGCATTGACCACAATGGCGATGAACAGGTTCAGCACCGCGAAGGTGGTGATCAGGATGAAGGGAACAAAGAACAGCCAGGCTAGCGGGAAAACATCCATCACCGGCCGGACGATGCCCATCGACCAGGATTCCAGCGTCATCACCTGGAACAGGGTGTAGAAGGACGCACCGATCGTGCCGAACCAGTCGGGGAAGGCTTCGGCGAACAGCTTCGTCGCCATGACGGCGAAGATGTAGAACACCAGCAGCAACAGCGCAGTGACCGACCCCATGCCTGGAATGGCGCGCAGCAGGGCCAGAACCACGGTGCGCATCGACGGCACGATGGAAATCAGCCGCAGCGCGCGCAGGATGCGCAGCGCCCGCAGCACGGCCAGCCCCTGCTGGTTCGGAACCAGCGTGATGGCCACGATCACGAAATCAAAAATATTCCAGGGATTGCGCACGAAGCCGCGCGCACCATAGGCAAACAGCTTGGCCGCGATTTCAATCACATAGATCGTCAGCGCCAGCATGTCGAAGCCATGCAGGGCAGGCCCAATCCAGCCCAGCACCGTCGGGCTGGTTTCCAGCCCCAGCGTGATGCCGTTGACAATGATCACGGTCATGATGAAGCGCTGAAAGAACGCGCCTTCCAGAAAGCCGCGCAACCGCCCGCGAATGCCTGAAACTTCCGGTTCCACGCCCATATTCATCGCCATTCCCCTGCCCCCCGACCATCAGCCCGTTCAACGCGACGCCTATAGGGTCATTTCCGGCGCTTCGCCAAGGGGGAAAGCGCAAACGATGATATGGATCAGAACGGCTTGACGATGACGAGGATGACGATGACGATCATCAGCAGGGTCGGCACCTCGTTGACGATGCGGTAATAGCGCTCGGGCCTTGTATTGCGATCCTCGGCAAATTCGGTGCGCCGCCGTGCCAGCGCGTGATGCGCCCCGCTCATGATCAGCACCAGCGCGAATTTGACATGGAACCAGGGCTCCATCCAGGCTTCGATCAGCCAGGCCGTCCATAGCCCGAAAATCCAGGTCGCGATCATGGCCGGGTTCATGATGGCGCGCAGCAGGCGGCGTTCCATCACCTTGAACAGCTCCGACTGCGGCGATCCGACCGGAACCTGGCAGTGATAGACGAACAGGCGCGGCAGATAGAACAACCCCGCCATCCAGGCGATGACCGAAATCACATGCAGCGCCTTCACCCATTCATACATCGGCCCAGCCCTTCAACTCGCGGAGCATCAGATGTTCCAGCAGTTCCATACCCGGCTGGGAGGCGTTCAGGCAGGGCAGATAGGCGAAGTCCTGCCCGCCCCCATGCAGGAAGCTTTCCCTGGCCTGCTCGGCTATCTCCTCCAGCGTTTCGATGCAATCCACGCTGAAGCCAGGTGACAGAATGGCGATGCGCTTCACGCCTTCCGCGGCCAGCCGCTCCACGGTCTTGTCGGTATAGGGTTGCAGCCATTCCTTCGGCCCGAAGCGCGACTGGAAGGTAACGATCAGCCGACCCTCAGGCCAGCCCAGCCTTTCCTTCAGAAGCCGGGCGGTCTTGATGCAATGGCAGTGATAGGGATCGCCCTTTTCCAAATATTCCTTGGGCAGCCCATGGAAGGAGGCGAGCACATGGTCCGGCTCAAAAGCCAGGCCGGCCAGTTGCGCCTCGACCGAGACCGCCAGCGCCTCGATATAGGCCGGATCGTCATGATAGGGCGGCAGCGTGCGCAAGGCGGGTTGCCAGCGCATGGATTTCACCGCATCGAAGGCCTTGTCATACGCGGTCGCGGTGGTGCTGGCTGCATATTGCGGATACAGCGCCATCAGCAGGATGCGCCGACAGCCGGCCTGGGTCAGGGCCTCCAGCTTCGAGGCGATGGAGGGGTTGCCATAGCGCATGGCCCAATCCACCATCACCCTGTCCCCGAACAGGGCTTTCGCCCGCTCCGACAGCTTCTCCCCCTGCTCGCGGGTGAAATAGCGTAGCGGGGATTCATTCGTCTCCTCCCGCCAGATGGAGCGATAGGCGGCCCCACTTTTCGACGGGCGCACGGTCAGCACGATGCCTTGCAGGATCGGCTGCCAGAGCCAGCGCGGCGCTTCGATCACCCGGGTGTCGGATAGGAATTCCGACAAATAGCGCCGCATCGACCAGTAATCGGTGCCGTCAGGCGTGCCCAAATTGATCAACAGCACGCCGATACGGTCCGGCGGAAGGGCCGGATGATCCTGCGGTCTGGTTGGAATGGCGTTCAAACCCGTCTAGCCCCTGAAATCGCGGATACGATCAACCAGCCGTTCCACATGCTCCGGCGGGGTGAATTTGTCGATGCCATGGCCCAGATTGAAGATGAAGCGCCCATGGCCGAGTGCGCCCAGAACTTCGTCGGTGGCTCGGTCCAACACATCGCCGCCGGCGATCAGCGCCAGCGGATCCAGATTGCCCTGCACCGGCAGCTTCGGCTGCAACACCTGGGCGGCCCAGCCCGGCGGAACCGTGGTGTCCAGCCCGATGGCGGTGATGCCGGTCTCCGCTGCATAGGCCTCCAGCAGCAGCCCGCCACCGCGGGGAAACCCAATGATCGGGATATCCCCATGCCGGGCGCGGATGCGCTCAACGATGGCCTTGGCCGGGGCGATCACCCAGCGACGGAATTCCGCCTCGGAATGGATGCCGGCCCAGGAATCAAACAGCTGCAGCGTTTCGGCCCCACGCGCCACCTGTTCGATCAGGTAATCCGCCGTGGAGGATACCAAGAGATCGATCAGATCCTGGAAACTGTCCGGATCGCGCATGGCCCACAGCTTGACCCGGTGGAAATCACGCGAACTGCCGCCTTCGATCATATAGGTCGCCACCGTCCAGGGCGCCCCGGCAAAGCCGATCAGCGCCACATCGGCCGGCAAGGCTTTCGCCAATATCTCCACCGTCTCATAGACAGGCTGCAGCCGCTGCTCCATCCAGGACTGCGACAGTTTGGCAATGTCACCCGGCTTTTCCAGCCGTTGCAGCTTCGGCCCCTCTCCCTCCTGAAAGGTGACGAGCTGGCCCAGCGCATCAGGCACCACCAGAATGTCGGAGAACAGGATGGCGGCATCGAAGCCGTAGCGGCGGATCGGCTGCAAGGTCACCTCAGCAGCCAATTCGGGATTGTAACACAGATCCAGGAAGCTTCCCGCCTGGGCTCTCACCTCCCGATATTCCGGCAGATATCGCCCGGCCTGGCGCATCAGCCAAACCGGCGGGCTGGTCGGGCGTTCCTTCCCTACCAGGGTCTGCAGGAAGGGCTTGGCCTCTATCACGGTCGGTTTCAATGCCATCTGGATCTGTCCTCGTTCTCCACCGCTCTTCCTAACATCTTATATTGTTATAGATAAAGGAGGGTTGATGTAGTGGTAGGAGGGGGGAAAGCTGGGGATTATTCCTGGTCCCCAGGATATCCACAAAATTGCGACCCCCATGTCCAGGCCTGGGGATGGTTGGCAGGGAAGTCCGACGGAATCCAGCCTGAGCCTGATCGGACCCGGTCCTGTGGAAAACGGGGATGACACGCTTCCCACAGCCTGTTTTCCCGATTGTCGCAACAGGTCCACCTCTGTTATCCCGACAGGGCAAAGCCCAGGAGCAATTCTTTGGTCTGTATGCAAAAGTGCCGATCCAGCGCAGCCCGTCTCCCGCCTGTGACCTTATGCACAGGCGGGTTGCGGGTGATGGGGATGGCGGTAAGGATGGAACGGGTATGAGGATCAACCTGCATCTGGTGTCGGATTCCACCGGCGAGACCGTGCATTCCATCTATCGCGCCTGCATGGCCCAGTTCGAAGGGGTGGATGTGGCCGAACATAGCTGGCCGCTGATCCGCACCAAGGCCCAGCTGGTCAAGATCCTGGATACCTTGGTCGATGCGCCTGGGGTCATTCTCTACACCCTGGTCGATCCGGAGCTGGCAAGCTCCATGAAGCGGGAATGCGCGTTGCGTAAAATTCCCTGCATTCCCGTGTTGGATCCGGTAATCGGCTCGCTGTCGCGTTTCTTCGGCGTCAAGGCCAAGGGCCAGCCTGGCCGCCAGCATGTCCTGGATGCGGAATATTTCGGGCGCATCGATGCGATGCAGTTCGCCCTGGCCCATGATGACGGGCAAGCGACCTGGAATCTGGGCGAGGCGGATGTGGTGCTGATCGGCGTGTCGCGCACCTCGAAATCCCCGACCTGTCTCTATCTGGCCAATCGCGGGGTCAAGGCCGCCAATGTCCCCTTCGTGCCGGGCGTGGCCGTGCCGGACAGCCTGCTGAATCTGGACCCGAAGACCGGGCCGCTGGTGGTGGGCCTGACCAAGGACCCCGAACGGCTGGTGCAGATCCGCCGCAACCGGCTGCGCATGATGGCGGAATCCGATGATACCGATTATGTCGATCTCGAAACGGTTAGGGCGGAGGTGACGTCCTGCCGGCGGTTGTGCAATGACAAGGGCTGGGTGGTGATCGATGTCACCCGCCGCTCGATCGAAGAAACGGCCACCACCATCATGACCTATCTGAACCGCCGCCATGTCCCAGACGCCTGAACCGCTGATCCTGGCATCGCAGAGCACCACCCGCCGCGCCATGCTGACGGCGGCGGGCCTGGATTTCGATGCCGTTTCTCCCGCGATTGATGAAGAACTGGTCAGGGAATCCCTGCGCGCGGCCGGTGCCGATGCGGCGGAGCTGGCGGAAACCCTGGCCGAGATGAAAGCCCAGCGGATCAGCAACAAATATCCCGGTGCGCTGGTCATCGGCTGTGATCAGACGCTGGACTGCAACGGGGTGATGTTCGACAAGCCGGTCGATCCGGATCATGCGCGCGCCCATCTGCAGGCCCTGTCAGGCAAGACCCATCTGCTGTATGCCGCGATCTGCATCAGCCTGAACGGATCGCGCATCTGGCATCACAACGCGGTGGCGAAGCTGACGATGCGCAGCCTGTCGCCGGAATTTCTGGACTGGTACTGCGCAAGCGAGGGTGAGGCGCTGCTGCATTCCGTTGGCTGCTATCGCCTGGAAGGGCTGGGCGCGCAGCTGTTCAACAAGGTGGATGGGGATCATTTCACCATTCTGGGTCTGCCGCTGTTGCCCCTGCTTGATTTCCTGCGTTTGAGGGGGACCATTCGGGGATGAGTGGCATTACGGGCAAGGCAAAAATCGCCGGGGTGATGGGCTGGCCGGTCGGTCACTCGAAATCGCCCCGGCTGCATGGCTATTGGCTGGAAAAACATGGGGTGGATGGGGCCTATATCCCCCTGCCCGTGCGTCCGGACGATCTGGAACAGGCGCTGCGCGCTTTGCCAGTGCTGGGTCTTTCCGGCTGCAACCTGACCATTCCGCACAAGGAAAAGGCGCTGGCCGTGGTGGACCGGTTGGACGCCGTGGCGCGGCGGATCGGGGCGGTGAACACCGTCGTGGTCGCCGCCGATGGCAGCCTGGAAGGACGCAATACCGATAGCCCGGGCTTCCTCGCCAATCTGAAGGCCGATGGGCGCTGGCGAGCGGAAAATGGCCCTGCCGTGGTGCTGGGTGCGGGCGGCGCGGCGCGCGCCGTACTGGTGGCGCTGATCGATGCCGGGGTTACGGAGATTCTGCTGGCCAATCGTACGATGGAACGGGCCGAAGCGCTGGCCGATGAATTCGGTGCCCCGGTGCGCGCCATTGCCTGGGCGCACCGGGAAAGCGCGCTGGCCGGTGCGGCCCTGCTGGTCAATACCACCAGCCTGGGGATGACAGGCAAGCCGGTGCTCGATCTTTGTCTTGATGAATTGCCGGATCATGCCGTGGTCAATGACATCGTCTATGTGCCCCTGGAAACGCCGCTGCTGGCCGCAGCCAGGGCGCGCGGGCTGGCCGCCGTCGACGGGCTGGGCATGCTGTTGCACCAGGGTGCGCCCGCCTTCGAAGCCTGGTTCGGGCTGATGCCTGCGGTGGATGACGCGTTGCGGGCCCATGTGCTGGCAGCGGCCTAGAAGACCATGCTGATCCTGGGGCTTACCGGTTCGATCGCCTCGGGCAAAAGCAGTGCAGCCGCCCAGCTGCGCCGTCTGGGCGTGCCGGTCCATGATGCCGACGCCGCCGTACATGCGCTGACCGCCAGGGGTGGCAAGGCTATTCCTGCCATCGATGCGGCCTTTCCAGGTGTGATATCGCCCGATGGCGTCCTGGATCGGGGCAGGCTGGGCGCCATCGTTTTTGCCGATCAAGCGGCACTGAAGCGGCTGGAAGCGATCTTGCATCCGCTGGTGATCCAGGCCCGCGACCGGTTCCTGCGGCGCTGGGCCAGGGCGGGCGCGGCGCTGGTGGCGCTTGATATTCCGCTGTTATTTGAAGTCGATATGGACAAATCCTGTGATCTTACCGTAACGCTGACCGTGCCGACGCGGGTGCAGGAAGCCCGCGTGTTGCGCCGGCCGGGCATGACGCGCGCCAGGTTGGCCGGTATCCGCGCGCGGCAATTGCCGGATCGGGAAAAGGCCAGATTGGCCGATATTGCCATCCCATCGGGGGCGGGCAAGCGCCCGGTCTTGCAAGCGCTGCGAAGCATTGTCAGACTGAAGCCCGTCCGGCCGGGCCGCAAGCGGCGCTGGCCGCCGGGACCCCTGCCCCGTTACGACAGCAAGCCAAGGAAATCCGCCTGATGCGCGAAATCGTTCTGGATACCGAAACCACCGGCCTCGATCCCAACCAGGGCCATCGGGTGGTGGAAATCGGGTGTGTGGAACTGATGCATCATGTCGCGACCGGCCGGCATTACCACGTCTATATCAATCCGGAACGCGACATGCCGACGGAAGCCTTCGCGGTGCATGGCCTGTCGGAGGAGTTTCTGTCCTCCAAGCCGCTCTTCGCCGATCTGGTGGAGGATTTCCTGGATTTCATCGGCGATGCGCCGCTGATCATCCACAATGCCGGCTTCGACATGAAATTCCTGAATGCGGAATTGAAATGGTCGGGCCGTCCCTTGCTGAAGATGGATCGCGCGGTCGATACCGTCACCATGGCGCGCCGGAAATTCCCCGGCTCGCAGGTATCGCTGGATGCGCTCTGCCGCCGGTTCGAGATCGACAATTCCAACCGCGTGCTGCACGGCGCCCTGCTGGATGCCGAATTGCTGGCGGAGGTGTATCTGGAGCTGATCGGCGGGCGCGAGCCTGGCTTCGACCTTGCCGGTGGTCCGGCTTCCGGGGGCGCGGGGACGGCCTCCTCCTCTCTGACCCGGGAACGGCCGGCGCGTGCGCCACGTGCACATGCCGCCAGCGCGGAAGAGCTGGCTGCCCATCAGGAATTCGTCGCGGGCCTGAAGGACGCGATCTGGCTGCGCGGCAATCTCCCCGGCTGAGAGTGGCCAGAAAAAACCCTCCCCCGCGCGGACGGGCGGAGGAGGGTTGAAGATGGAAAAGGTGGACGGGTCCGATCCGGCCACGACAATTCTTACAGGGCGACGGAACGCGTTACTGCTTCAGCACGACAGCCCATTTTTTGTTCAGCTCGTCGAAATAGCCGGCCGTCTTCTTCAGAAAGATCCATTTGTTCAGATAGTTCAGCCAGACGGTATCCTCGATGGGCGCAAGGAAGGCCATGGGCAGCGAGCTGCGGGCCTGGTTCGGGAAGACCATCTCCAGATCCTTGTAGCGTTCCTGCAGGCCGGAGGCTTCGATCAGCGTGGTGACGGTGTAATCCACGCGCCCGGCCAGCACTTCCTGCCAGCCCGTGCCGGGGGCCTCGACGCGCTTCATCTGGGCGTTCGGCAGTTCGGCGCGGATGTAGTCCTCCATCGTGGTGCCCAGCGTGACACCGGCGGTGCGTTCCGGCTTGTTCAGATCGTCCCAGCTTTTGTACTGCGCGGCATTCTTGCGCAGCACGATCGGCACGAAGCCGTTCAGCCCCCAGGGGTCGGTCAGGGCGACGACCTTGGCCCGAGACAGGCTCATCGAGGTGCCGGACATGGCGATGTCGTATTTGCCCGCCTGCAAACCGGTGATGATCGTCTTCCAGTCGGTGGCGACGATCTCCAGCTTCACGCCCAGATCCTTCGCCAGTTCTTCGGCCGCATCGACCTGATGGCCCTTGAACTGGTCGGAGCCTGGCTCGCGGAAGGTCATCGGATAGTAATCGCCGGTCATGCCGACCTTGAGCACGCCGCGCTGCTGCACGTCGAACAGCAGGGATTTCGTCTTCGCTTCCTGCGCCTGGGCCTGGAATCCTGCCGAAAACATCAGCGGCAGGGCGAGCGCCGCAGCCAACCCCGCGAATAGTGCACGTCGATGGAAGATCATCTTGCTATCCCCTTTTGTGGTGAGCCATCCCGCATCGGCTTCGAATGCATTGACCGTTCCCCTGCGGAACAGGCTTCGAAGCTCGCCGAAAAAGGCTCTCATCCTGCTGTATGACCGGCAATCGCATTCGGTTCATAGGCGGATGAACCGATCTTATAAAAACAAATACTAATACAACTGGATGTTTTGGTTCGCTTACATCACGCGAATTATCCACGCCGGTTTCATCGGAAATCCGCATACCCCATTTTTGTTCTCATTGGTTGCAAAATTATAGGAATCAAAAGAACAAACTTGACTGAGGAGAACAGACCGCATTTGCTAGCATCAGTATCGCAATGCGAGTTCCGTGTGAATTTTACCGTCGCTATGGGAGTTTCTGAATGACCAGTGCAAAGCGCTTTCCCCGCCCGACCGGGGTCGTGACGGGGAATCCTTTCTCCACCGCCGCAGAAGCCTGGATCTGGGCAGCCCAATTGCACGCCAGGGCGCTGGAGGGTGCAAGGCGGGGGGCTGGGCATGGTGAACCGCGCCCCTGCGAACCCGGCGATGTTGTTCTGGTCGCCAAGCGCTTGTACCGGGCGCGCTGGTTGACGCGCGACCAGCTTCGCATCCTGTGGCATTACGGCGTGCTGGGGCGCGAGCCCTGGGCCGATTCCGTGTTCGAGGATGCCGATTACCGCCAGTGGAGTTCCGCACTCGACCGGCTTGCCCCCGCCCTGCGGCGCCGTGGTTTCGTGCTGCCGCCAAAGCCGGGACGGTTCGGCCATGTGGGTTGAGCCAGCCCCAGCCTGGGTGGCCTTCGTTGATGCTGCAACCCCTGCCTGGCTAAGGCTGCTGCGTCCCGGCATGCGCCATTGCCTGATCTTTCTGGCTGGAGATGGCTTCTATCTATGCATTGATCCGCTGTTGAACCTGACCCGGGTGGAGGTTCTGTCCAAGCCGCAGCTGGACTGGCAGTTTCGCCTACTTCTGGCCGGCGGCGCGGTGATCGTGCCGGTTGACCGGTTGCCTGCATGTCCCCCGCGCCGGCTTGGTCTTCCGCTGCATAGCTGCGTGGAAGTGGTGAAGCGCCTGTTGGGCATTGATGACAGGCGGGTGGTGACGCCCTACAACCTGTTGCGACATCTTATGGAACAAAAAATGAAAAAATATCTTGACCTGGGCGATAATTCCGTTTAAACATTAATTTATCAAAGGCCGCATCCATGCCTGCGATTTGGACCGACAGACCGCCGCCCCGCAACGGGCGGCGTTTTCGTTTGCGCGATGGAAACAAAGGAGATGAAAAACCTATAAAAAAAACTAGTATGATATTTGTTCTTGACAACCCCTCTCCAATCGCTTAAAAGTCGATTTATCAAAGGCCCCCCGTGCGTCCAGCGTTCGGGGGGTTTTGTTTTGTCTTCAACCCATAATGCCGGCCGTCATGACCGGACGAGTTTCGACCATCTTCGTCGCCCTCTGGCTTGACCGGGGGGCCTCCCTGCCGCGTGCAAAGATCCTCGGGTCAGGCCCCGAGGACGACGTGATTGGCTGTTCCTCCAACCCGCAAATCCCGAAGCCCTCGGAATTGATGCGAGGGGCCACGCTCGTGTTCGCGCTTGCGGGTTTGACCTCTTATCCAACAAGGAGACAATATCATGGGTGGCATCTTCAGCCCGCCTTCCCCGCCGGCCCCGACCCCGGTGGCTGATACCACGACGAACACGCAGGCGGAGGATCGCGCCCGTCGCCTGGAAGAGATCGACCGACGCCGCCGTGGTCGGTCCGGCACGGTGGAAACTGGCTGGCGTGGTGTCCTGAGCCAGCCCGCCAACACTGCCAGCCAGGCGGGCGCCAAGACCCGGCTGGGGGAATGAGACCATGGCCGAACTGACGCCCGAAACCCTGGCCGCGCGCTATCGCCGGGCCAGGCATCTGCGTGGGGTCTGGGAAGCGCATTGGCAGGATTGCTACGACTTCGCCCTGCCCCAGCGGGACGGTGCCATCCATCCCGGCCGCTCCGGCGAGAAAAAGACGGACAAGCTGTTCGACGCCACCGCCTGTGATGCGGTGGAAAATCTGGCCGCCAGCCTGATGTCGCAGCTGACCCCGCCCTGGTCGCGCTGGTTCGGTCTGATGCCCGGCACGGCGCTGCGCGAGGCGGAGGATCGCGACGCCCTGGCCGGCATGCTGGACGAAACGGCGGAAATTCTGCAATCGGCCTTCGACCGCTCCAATTTCGCGGTGGAAATGCATCAGTGCTTCCTGGATTTGGTGGTGGCCGGCACGGCGTGCCTGTTGTTCGAGGAGGCGGCGCCGGATTCCCCCAGCCCCTTCCGCTTCACGGCCGTCCCTCTGGGCGAGGCGGTTCTGGAAGAAGGGCCGATGGGCCGGCTGGATGTGACCTGGCGGCGCAGTGAACTGTCCGAAGGGCAGATCAAGGCGCGCTTTCCCAAGGCCAGCCTGCCCAAGGAGGCCCGCGTCGGCGAGGAGGAGGACGGCGAAGCCCGTTTCGCGGTGATCGAAGGTGTGCTGCCCGATCCGGATGGCGGCTATGACTATCTGGCCATACTCGATGCGGAAGAAAGCAGTCGCGTCGGCCCGATCCGCCTGGACAAAGGACGGTTCCGCCAATCGCCCTTCATCAACTTCCGCTGGATCAAGGCCCCGGGCGAAGCCTATGGCCGATCCCCGGTGATGAAGGTGCTGCCGGACATCAAGACCGCCAACAAAGTTGTTGAACTTGTTCTGAAAAATGCCTCCATCGCAGTCACCGGCATCTGGCAGGCCGATGATGATGGGGTGCTGAATCCCGCCACGATCAAGCTGCAGCCGGGCACCATCATTCCCAAAGCGGTGGGCTCTTCCGGCCTGACGCCGCTGGCGGCGCCGGGCCAGTTCGATGTCGGCGATCTGGTGTTGAACGATTTGCGCAGCCGTATCCGGGCGGGTCTGCTGGGCGATCAGCTCGGCCAGGCGGACAGTCCGAAAATGACCGCGACGGAGGTGGTGGAGCGGTCGGCCGAACTGGCCCGGCTGCTGGGTGCCACCTATGGCCGGCTGCAGACCGAGCTTCTGACCCCGCTCGTCGAGCGCGGGTTACGCATCCTGCGCCGGCGCGGCCTGGCGCCACGGGTGGAGATCGATGGCCGCGCGGTGGAGCTGCAATATCGCTCCCCGCTCGCGCTTGACCGCCGCCGAAAGGATGCCGGCGGCGTGCTCAGCTGGCTCAACATCGTGCAGGGGTTGGGGCCGGAGGCGACGGGTCTGCTCGATACCCCCGCCCTGGCGCGCTGGCTGGCCGAAAGCTTCGGCGTGCCGCCCAATCTGTTGAAGACAGGGGATAATGCGGCTGGTGCGATGCCGGCCATGGCCGAGGGCGGCGACCCCAAGGCGGTCGATGCGGCGCTGGGCAATCTGGGGCCCCTGCTGGGTTCGCTGGGTGAAACCCTGTCGGCCGGCGGTGCGCCGCCCGCCCCCGCCCTGATCGACCCGACCCAGTCTGCGGGCTTCGCCCCCGGCATGACCGACCAAGCCTAGGAGGATACGCCATGTCGCATGAAAATCCCGGCTGGGGCTGGTTCGACGGCCAGGACGCATCCGTCCGGGTCGATGGCCAAGCCCGCCGCACCCTGGAACGCGATGCCGCGCGCCTGCTGGCGACGCCGGAGGGGGAAAGACTGTTCCGCCATCTCGACAGCCTGACCCGGCGCCGGGTGCTGGGGCCGGATGCGGGCGATGCCGCGCTGCGCCATCTGGAAGGCCAGCGTCAGCTTGTCGCCTATCTCGAAGCCCTGGCCCAGCGCGGCCGGGCCGATCCCGCCATTCTGGCGGAAACCTGACCTGAATTCGGAGTTTCCGACCCATGCAAACCGAAACCGCTGCCGCCCCGAACGGGGTCGGCAAACCACCCCATGTGCCCGACAAATTCTGGGACGAGGTTGCGGGACAGATCCGGACGGATGCGCTTCTGCGCTCCTATCAGGAGTTGGAGCGCAAACTGTCCGTCCGTCAGGCTCCGCCGGAACCTGGCCCGGATCAGCCCCCCGACCATCCGGCGGAAGCAATGGGTGACGACAGCCTGATCCGCAGCGACCCGGCCATCCTGCCGGTCGATCCGCAGGTGAATGCCATACTGCGTCGCCATGGCTTTACCGAAGCACAGATCCAGCTCGTTTACGATCTGGGACGCGCATTGCTGCTGCCTTTGGCAGACGAGATGCGAGGCCGCATCCGGTGCCGGCACGATCTGGAACGGCTGGACGGGTATTTCGGCGATCCGTCCAAGCGTTCCCAGGCCTGCGCCCGGCTGGATGCCTGGGGTCGCAACAATCTGCCGCAGCATGTCTACGCCGCCATGGCCTCCAGCTATGAAGGGGTGCTGGCGCTGGAGAAGCTGGCCGGGCTGGCGGTTGACGAGGACGAGCCGAAACCGCTGCGCGGCGGGCGTGGCTCCGGCCCGCTCAGCGAAGGTCAGCTCAAGGCGTTGATGCGCGATCCGAAATACTGGCGCGACGGCGATCCGGACATCGTGGCGCGGGTGCGCAACGGTTTCCGCACGCTCTATCCGGGGTGATACCCGGGTGTCGTGACTTTCAACAACCCACGTCGCCCTCGGGCTTGACCCGAGGGCCTCCCTGCCGCGTGAGAAAGGTCCTCGGGTCAAGTCCGAGGACGAGGAGGAAATTTCAAGCTCCGGCGTGGCCGGGCATCAACAGCTGGCTGTCATCCCGGGCTGAGCCGCGTCGGCGAAGACCCGGGATCGTCTTTCCGACGGCGCCCAGACCCCGGCTCTGCGCTTCGCTGCGGCCGGGGTGACAGTGCTTTGTTTTCAACCCGCAAATCCGGGCGGCTGATGCCGCCGCTTGCGGGTGTTTCTTCCCTAACCCGCAAATCCGGGCGGCTTTGCCGCCGCTTGCGGGTGTTTCTTTCCATTACCCGCAAATCCGGGCGGCTAACGCCGCCGCTTGCGGGTGTTTCTTTCCATTACCCGCAAATCCGGGCGGCTAACGCCGCCGCTTGCGGGTATTTCCCCTACCCGCAACAAAGGACCCAGAACCCATGTATGGCAATAGTGATCCTGCGCTGGCGACCGCCGTGGAACAGGCGCTGCTCTCCCTGCCACCGCAGGAGCTGATCGAGCTGGACAGCCTGATCACCCCGCGTACCGCCGAACTGCTGCTCAAGGCCTTCGGGCCTGGGCTCTACCCCCTGCTCAAGCCCCTGATCGCCAGGGACGATGCCGCCGGACGAGCCAGGACGGAGGCCGAGCTGCGCCGCCTGATGGCCGATCCGAAATACTGGCGTGACCGCGATCCGCAGACCATCGAGGAGGTGACCCAGGGGTTCCGCCAGCTCTATCCCCAGGGGCCGGGCGAGAACTGACATTTCCACCGAAGGCCGGCCTTCCGGCGCGCTTCCCCCTGTTTGTAGCCTTGGGGGTTTGAGGGCGCGCCGCGCCGCGCGGGGTCCTTTCGGATGGCGGTTTCCCTTCCCGCCATCCCCATGGCCCCGATCCGCTGGCAGGGCGGTCTTCGGCACTGCCCCGGGGAGGGGGGTTGTCCCCTCTCCCCCCTCTCCGGGGCTTTTTCTTTCCGGCCCTATTCGCTGCGGGATAACCGTTCCGGCCCCGTCACGACCCTGTCCCTTCCCGATCCAACCCGGCCGCGAGGCCAGGCCCGGGCGGTCGCCCCTTGCCCTTCATTCCGGGCCAAGGTCGGCGGCAACCGTCTGCACCAGGCCAGCGACAACCGGGCGGGATCGGTTTCATCCAGCGTTCCCTTTCCCTGGGGCGCTTCCAAAACGCCAAGACATCCCAAGGAGGATCCATGGCAACCGATCTTTCCAAATCCTTCCGGCGACAGTTCGAATCCGATGTGCATCTGTCCTATCAGCGCATGGGTTCGAAGCTGCGCAATACGGTACGCTCCCGAAACGGTGTCGAGGGCGATATCTGCGTCTTCCAGGCCGTCGGCCGGGGTGCCGCCTCGACCAAATCGCGCCATGGCAAGGTGCCGGTGATGAATGCCAGCCACCGCGCCGTGGAATGCCGGCTGTATGACTATTATGCCGGCGATTGGGTCGATCAGCTCGACGAGCAGAAGATCGCCCATGACGAACGTTCGGTGATCGCCAATTCCGGCGCCTATGCGCTGGGCCGCAAGACCGACGAGCTGATCATCGACGCGCTGGACGGCAATACCGAAATGGCGGTGGCGGTTGACGCCTCCCCCGGCTCGGGCCTGACGGCGGCCGAAGGGCTGACCAAGGAACGCATCCTGCGCGCCTTCGAAACCCTGGGCGAGGCCGACGTGCCGGATGACGGCGACCGCTTCGCCATCATCGGCTGGCGCCAGTGGGGCCAGCTGCTGGAGATCGAGGAGTTCGCTAATGCCGACTATGTCGGCCCGGACGAACTGCCCTGGAAAGGCACCCAGGCCAAGCATTGGCTGGGTACGCTGTGGATGCCCCATAGCGGCCTGACCAAGGCGGAGGGCAAACGCCTCTGCTACTGGTACCACAAGACCGCGATCGGCCATGCCATCGGCCAGGACGTCAAGAGCGACATCACCTGGCATGGCGACCGCGCGGCCCATTTCGTCAACAACATGATGAGCCAGGGCGCCGTCGTGATCGATCCCAGCGGGATCATCCGCCTGCCCTGCACGGAGGCGTGATCCATGGCCTATGACGCTCGCAACCTGTCCGTGATCGCCTATGCCAATGGCTTCACGCTCTGGCACTACGGTACCGAGGATTCCGGCTTCAATCCGGCCACGGATTTCAACGGTGCCGCCGACCTGCTGCGGGTCGGTGACATCGTCCTGACCTCGGTCACGCCGGAGGAGGGCACCAAGAGCACCCGGATCTACGGTGTGACCGCCAATGCTGGTTCCGCCGTCACCGCGGTGGAGATGGCGACCACCATCACCCCGGCGCCCGAGGAGTAATCCCCGGCTTGGGTTTCCCCAGATGCCGACAGGAAAGGGCCCGCATAAGCGGGCCCTTTCCGTTTCCGACCCCCGCTTTAACCCGGAAAGGCCGAGCCCATGTCGCTCTCCGCCATCGCCCTGTGCAGCCGCGCGCTGATCAAGCTGGGGGCCGAACCCCTCTCCTCCTTCGAGGAGGGCACGGCCGAAAGCCTGATCGCCACCTCTCTCTATCCCATCATTCGTGATGGGCTTCTGTCTTCCTATCCGTGGAGTTTCGCCACGGCCCAGCGCGTGCTGAAGCGCCTCGCAGCCCAGCCGATCGCGGATTACGCTTATGCCTACCAGTTGCCGCCTGACTTCCTGCGGGCCATGTCGGCCGGAACCGGCCCCCGCAGCCGTGGCCTGCCCTATCGCATTCTGGGCGGGCGGCTGCATACCGACGCGGAAGAGGTGGTGCTGTCCTATATCTTCCGACCAGGCGAGGCGGAGTTTCCGCCCTTCTTCGCCCAGGCGCTGATCCTGCGGCTGGCAGCGGAATTCTGCCTGCCGATCACGGAATCGACTAGCCGCGCGGAAGCCCTGACCAAGCTGGCGGAAGATGAAGTCCGACGTGCCCGGCTGGTGGATTCCCAGCAGGACGTGCCGGAACGCTTCGAGGATTTCTCCCTGATCGGGGCGCGCCAGTCATGAGCCGGCTGCGTAGCTTCAAGACCAATTTCACCGCCGGCGCGCTGTCGCCGCGCCTGTTGGGGCGGGGCGATCTCGCCTCCTACCAGAACGGGGCACGCAGGCTGGTCAATGTCTCCATCCACCCTACCGGCGGGGTCAGCCGCAGGGCAGGTCTGCGCCATGCGGCCAGCCTGCCCGGCCCCGGTCGGCTGATCGCCTTCGAGTTCAATACCGAGCAGATCTATCTGATCGTGGTCACCCATCAGCGCATCGCCATCCATGCCGGCGGGGTGGAGATCGCATCCCTGGAAGCCCCCTGGACGGTGTCGCAGATTCCCGGCCTGTCCTGGACGCAGAGCGCCGATACCCTGCTCCTGACCCATCCGGAAGTGTCGCCGCGCAAGCTGGTGCGCAAATCCGGGGCGGTCTGGGAGCTGCAGGAATGGGCCTTCCACACCAAGGATGACGTGGTCTATCGCCCTTGGCACAAATTCGCTGATGACGAGGTGACCCTGGCTGCCAGCGCGACCTCCGGCACGGTTACCCTGACCGCCTCGGCCGATCTGTTCGAGGCCGGCCATGTCGGCACGCGCCTGCGCATCGCCGAAAAACAGGTGGAAATCACGGCCGTTTCCAGCCCGACCAGTGCCACGGCCGCTGTAAAGCAGACCCTGGCTTCCACCGCTGCCACCAGGGATTGGGAGGAGCAGTCTTTCTCTCCCGTCCGGGGCTGGCCGGTGTCCTGCTGCTTTCATCAGGACCGTATGGTGATTGGCGGCGCACGCGACCTTCCCAACCGGCTGTGGATGTCGAAATCGGCCGATCTGTTCAATTTCGATCTGGGCGAAGGCCTGGATGACGAGGCGATCGAATTCGCCATCCTGTCCGACCAGGTGAACGCCATCCGGGCGGTATTCTCCGGCAGGCATCTGCAGGTATTCACGTCGGGTGCGGAATGGATGGTGACCGGCGATCCGCTGACCCCGGCCAATGTCCAGCTCAACCGCCAGACACGGGTGGGCTCGCCCACCGACCGCAGCGTGCCGCCACGCGATGTGGATGGGGCGACCCTGTTCGTGTCGCGCGACGGCCGGTCCCTGCGGGAATATCTGTTTACCGATGTAGAGCAGGCCTATCAGTCCAACGATCTGGCGGTGCTGACCGAAGGCATGGTGGTCGATCCCTTCGACCAGGATTTCGACCAGGTGAACCGCCTGCTCTATCTGGTGCTGGGCACCGGGGCGCTGTCCTGCGTCACTGTCTATCGCGCGGAAAAGGTCACCGCCTGGGTGCAGCATGTGACCGACGGCCAGGTGCTGTCGGTCGCTGTGGTTGGCGATGATGCCTGGCTGTTGGTCGAACGCGATGGCAGCCATCGCCTGGAATATTTCGATAGCGGGTTGTTCACCGATGCGGCGATGACGGCGGAGCTGGAACCGGAGGCGGAACCGCAGACGCTCTGGTCCGGTCTCGACCATCTGGAAGGCCGCATGGTGCAGGTCCTGTCCGACGGCCTGCATCGCGGCACCAAGATCGTGGTCGATGGCGCGGTGGAGCTGGATGAACCGGCCAGCCGGGTAGAGGTCGGCCTGCCCTTCGCCCATGTGATCGAACCCCTGCCACTGCATCAGGGCCAGGTCGAAGGCGGTGCGCAGGATATGGCCGTGCGGCTGGTGCGTGCCAGTTTCCGCCTGCTGGAGACGGAGGCGATGCTGGTCGATGTCGGCCGCGGCCTTACCTCCATCCCGTTTCGCAAATTCGGCGGGGATCTGATCGGCGAGGGCAAGCCCGCCGCCTTCACCGGCGACAAGACGGTGCGGGCCCTGGGCTGGCGGCGCAATGCAGTCGATCCGCTGTGGCGCATCGATCAGGATCTGCCCGCGCGCTGCACCATTTTGTCGGTTCTGACCGAAGTCACCGTGAATGGCGGCTGACGCCGACCACTTCACCCCCCTTCATTACGAAATCGAAAGGAATACTCCCATGGGAGGTGTTGGAACCGCCCTGGCCGCCATCAATGCGGGGCTGGGTGTTGCCGGAACTGTATCGGGTATCCAGCAGGGCAAGGCGCAGGCCAGCTATCAGGCGCAGCAGAACGCGCTGCAGCTCACGGCACAACGGGCCGAACGCAGCCGCCAGCTCCAGGCGGTGGAGGAGGAGCGCAAGGCACAGACCGCGCGCGCCAGGGCTGCGCTTGGCGCATCGGGTGTCGGGTCCGGCCAGGGCTCTGGCGCGGCCGTGATTGGTCAACTGAACCGCAAGGCCGATGAAAACCGCCTGCAACTTCTGAGCGGTTACGGGCTGGAAGACGAGGCGTTGGGGCTGCTGCGGCAACGCAGCGGCGGCAGTCAGGCCGAGAACCTGCTCACCCTTGGCCAATCCGCCATGTCCTTCGGCAAGTCCCTGGACGATCTGTTCAACTGAGTTGAAGGAGCGCGACCGATGCCGATCCGAACCCTGTCGGCCCCGGCCGAGGTGGCCAAGCGCCGCCTTGCAGCCGAGGATCATGAAATTCTGAAAGCCGCTGAAGCCCTGGCCGAACAGGCCGGGCTTCTGCCCAAGGGCCTGGCAATCCGTCGGGCCGCCCTGCGCCGCGCCATCCGCGCCGCGCGAGCCCCGCAGGAAGGAGGGAAACCATGAGCGAATTCATCGTTCCCGCCATTACCCCGCGCATCCGCCACCTCGCGAGTGGGTCGGAGGAGGCGCGCCGCGTCTTCCCCTTCCCCTTTCCCTCGGCCAGTGCCGGCGATATCGCCGTCCATCGCGATGGCACGCTGCTAGATGGCGGCTATGCCATCGCCTTCGCCGGGGACCGCCAGGGCGGCACGATCACCCTCGACGCCGCCGTGCCGGAGGGGGCGGAGATCGTCATCCTGCGCTCGACCGTGATTGAGCGCGCCACGGATTTCGTCGAGAACGGGGCGTTTCGGGCCTCCACCCTCAATCTCGAGCTTGACCGGCTCACCATGATCGCGCAGGAGCTGGATCTGGCCGGCCGGGCCGGGCTGCATCGTGACCCATCCGAGGTTGGTCCCGATCTGGTGCTGCCCGCACCACCCGTCCGGGCCAACGGGTTGCTGGGATTTTCGGCCGATGGCCGGGCACTGGCCGTGCTGTCGGTCGAATCCCTGCGTGGAGAGAAGGGCGAGACCGGCCCCCAGGGTCCTGCCGGAGACATGTCCGGCGCAAACAACCTTTCGGAACTGACCGATCCCGCCACGGCCCGGGCCAATCTGGACGTTGCCAGCCGGGCTGAACTGGATGACGGGCTTGCCGCGGTCGACGCCGCGATCCGCCAGGTCGATCTGAACCTCGCGCTGAACACCTTGCAGGATGCCATTGAAGCGGGTTGGACGGCTTTGGGCATGGTGGAAGGCTTTGTCGACGCCTTCACCGACCAGTCGGGAGTATCGCGCTCGTATTCCTTCGCGGGCGGAAATAGTGTCCTGGCAGGGATCGTACCTACCATTCCTGGATCGCCCTATGGCGCGGCTACAGCGGACAGGGCCACGGACGGCAACACAGCCAGCTACTATCAGCACGGCACGGCGGTGGATAGCGGGCTGAACGTCGATTTCGAACTGAACGAGCCCGCCGCGCTGGATCGGCTTCGGCTCTGGCATGGTGGTGCGGAAGCCACGCCATCCGGGTTTCGCGTGTTCAGCAGTGATGACGGATCGACCTGGGTGGCTGAAGCCGGCGACCTCGCCTTCGACAGTGTGGCCAACAACACATGGGGAAATATTGCCTGGACCCCCAGTGGTGAGCATCTGCACTGGCGTTTCCAGACCATTGGAGTGCGCAATACCAGTAATGGCGTCCGCCCATTGCTGTATGAGCTCCAGGCCCTGCCGCAGGATGGCTTCTCGATCAATGCGAGCTATGACGCCGCGGGGGATTTCTACACCAATACGGGTCTCTATTCCGGCGAAACGCCTGTGGGTGACCTGACCGCCGTTGGCGGGTTAAGCGCCCTGTTCGATGGGGCGGTGGATGTCGGCGCAAAGGCATATACCAACGCGAATGTCAAAATCGGCCTGGATTTTGGCGGCTCCGCCTCGTCGCCTGCCATCAACCGGATCGAGTTTCAGTGTGCGCCAGGCCTCAAGATCGACAGCGGCGTTGGCGCACAGACGATCACGACCTGTGACCTGTATGGATCGGCGGATGGATCATTCGGATCGGATACGCTGCTGGAGAGCTTCGGCCCGCTCGTCAATGATCAGGATGCCCAGAACTTTGTCCTGGATGTGACGGCGGATACGACGGGCTACCAAATGCTCTATCTGCTGCTGTCCCATGATGGCGGGGCGGAAACGCAGTTGGTCGAAGTCAGGTTCTTGCAAAACATGCCAATGACCCTGGTCTCCACGGCTGCCCTGGCCGACGAGGAGCCTGTTGCGGCCCGGGCCGTGATGCTGATCGAACCGCTGGAAGCGATCACCCTGGACACCGATCTGGTCTGCGAAGTCAGCCGGGATGATGGGGAAAGCTGGACTGCCCTTGCCCTGTCGCGGGAGGTCATTTTTGAAAGCGGCCTGGAACTGCTTGCTGGTGCGGAAACACTGCTGGCGATGCAGCCATCGGGCACGGCCATACGCATTCGGCTGCAGACCCCGACATCCCGGCGCATTCGGGTGAAGGGCTGGGCCATGCAGTGGCGCTGACCCTTGCCATGCGGCTTGGATCGAAAGGATCATTCCATGACTGAAACGATGGCAGATACGCCCGCGAACCGGGTTGTCCTGGTGGCGGCGGGTTCGGCGCTGGATCGGCGCGAATTTTTCTTTGGCTTTGCGATTGACGCGTCGGACCATCTGATCGTGCTGGTGGATGGCGTGCCGGCCGATCCTAGGCCGGTGGTCACGCCCTGGCCGAACGCGACCGGCGGAACGGTCACTTTCGGCGACCCCCTGCCCCCAGGTGCCGTGCTGGTGCTGGAACGCGACCAGCCGATTGCCCGGCTGCTTGATCTGTCTGCATCCACAGGTGTTTCCGCCGGTCAGGTCAATGCGGAGCTGGATATCGCCCTGCGCCATCTGACCGGGTTGGCCGACCGTGGCCGGCAGAGACTGAGTTCGTCCATGACGGCAGGTGCCCCCATGGACGGGTTGCTGCCCAACCCCGGCTTGCGCGCCGGGCGGGTGATCGGATTCGACGGGGATGGTCTGCTGGTGTTGCGGGCGCGCGCGGACCATCAGGGCCTGGCCGGCGAGGCCGGTCCCCCGGGTCTGCCCGGTTCCATGCGCGGCGTGAACAATCTGGCGGAGCTGACGGATCCCGCTTTGGCAAGGACCGCGCTGGACCTGCCCCCCCGGGCGGAATGTCTGGCTGCGCTGGAAGAGCGACAGTTCCGCCTGGACCGCATCGCCATTAATCTGGTTGCCAACGCCTTTCGGGACGCGGCACGGCGGGACATGGCACGGCTGTCGCTGGTCGATGGGGTGCTGGACCTATTCGTCGATACCGATGGGGTCGATCTGGCGGCCTCCAGCGGGCTGACCCATAACGCGCTCGGTCATTTTCTGAGCAATGCAACCGAAGGCGGCTCCGGCCAGGCTTTTCTGCTGCGCACCCTGCCGGTGGAGCTGGAGGAGACACCGGAGACGGTCCGACTGCTGCTGCTGATGGAAGCGGTTGATCCAGCGCCGGAACCGGATGCGCTTACGCTGGAGGCAAGCCGGACGGGCGGGGTGGATTGGGCAGCGCTGCCCGTGCCGGAAAGTTTTCCCTTCACAGAAGGCATTCGCCTTTTCGCCTCCGGACCGGTCTCGGTCGCCGATCAGCCGGATGGCAACGCGCTGGTCTGGCGCATCACGTCCAGCGCCGCTGTCAGGCGCCGAATTCATGGCTGGGCCCTGCTCTGGGCCTGACCTTTTCCTGTTCCTCCTGACCTGGGAGTAGCCCCATGTCCGTTCCCAAACCCGCACGCCGCCGCCGAACCGGCGCGGCGAAGGCGGGTCCTTTGCCTGAAACCCTGAAAGCCAGGCTGGCGGAAGCCCTGCCCGGCCTGTTCGATGCCGCGCTGGAGGCCTATCGCCGACTGGCGGAAACCGACCATGAAACCGACCCGAAAGCGAGCGCGGCGGCCCATGGCGCGGCCAAGGCGGCGCTTGTCCATCTGGAACTGCTGCTGAAACTGGCCGAGCTGATCACCCCGGCCGAGGCCGGAGAGGACGGCCGATCCTCCATCAGGACCGCCGATGCCAATGGCTTTGGCCGCGACCGGCTGATCGCCGCCGCGCGCCTGGCCCTGCGCGCCAGCGATTTCGACGATGACGGCTCGGATGATCCCGACGATCCGGAGCGAGGCTGAGATGGACCGGACCGGCTTCGCGGAATTCCTCTGGATGTGGAACCAGTGCCAGGGGATGGAGACCCCCACCCTGCACCGGCGGATGGCGCGCTGGCTGAACCATCGTTGGCATCGCGGCGACCGCAGGCTGCTGCTGATGGCCTTTCGGTCGTCTGGGAAATCTACCTTGGTCGGGCTGTTCTGCGCCTGGGCGCTGGCGCAGAACCCCGATCTGCGCATTCTGGTGCTGGCGGCGGAGCAGGCGCTGGCGGTCAAGATGGTGCGCAATGTCAAGCGCATCCTGGAACGCCATCCGCTGACGGCTGAGTTGAAACCGCAGGAAAAGGACCAATGGGCCGCCGACCGGTTCACGATCACCCGCCCGACCGAGCTGCGCGACCCGTCCATGCTGGCGCGCGGCATCGGCTCGAACATCACCGGCAGCCGGGCCGATATGGTGATCTGTGACGATGTGGAGGTGCCCAATACCTGTGATACGCCGGCGAAACGAACGGAGCTGCGCGACAGGCTGTCGGAGCTGGATTATGTGCTGACCCCGGGCGGCACCCAGCTTTTCGTCGGCACACCGCATAGTTTCTATACGATCTATGCCGATGCACCCCGCCGGGAAGCGGGCGAGGAACGTCCCTTCCTGGATGGCTTCCTGCGGCTGGAACTGCCCTTGCTGGACAGCCGCGGAAAGTCGCGCTGGGCTGATCGTTTCGATCAAGAAACAATCAGGGCGCTGCGCATCCGCCACGGCCCCAACAAGTTCGCCAGCCAGATGATGCTGAAGCCGGTGAACTATCAGGGCGGTCGGCTGGATCCGGAGCTGCTCTGTCCCTATGAGGCGGAATTCGACTATCGCGAAGCGCAGGGCGAGGCGATCCTGTCCTGCCGGGACCGGCGGCTGGTCTCCGCCACCGCCTGGTGGGACCCGGCCTTTGCCGCCGGCCAGGGCGGTGATCGCTCGGTTCTGGCCTGTGTCTTCGTGGACGAGGATGGGCGTTACCTGCTGCATGACATCGCCTATCTGACGGCTGATGCCGGGGCGGCGGAAGACCCGGCACGCCAGCAATGCCGCCAGGTCGCGGCCTTTCTGAAGCGCCATATGCTGCCCGCCGTGACGGTGGAGATCAACGGCATCGGGCGCTTCCTGCCGGCGCTGCTGCGAACCGTCCTGGCGGAGGAGCAGGTGGCGGCCGCCGTGATCGAGGCGGTCAGCAGCCGATCCAAGGATCTGCGCATTCTGGAAGCCTTCGACGGTGTGCTGGCTGCCCGCAGCCTGCACATCCATGCCAGGGTCGCGGCCAGCCCCTTCCTGATCGAATTCCGTGAATGGCGGCCGGGGGTATCCGGTGGCGCGGATGACGGGCTGGATGCGGTGGCCGGCTGCCTCGCTTCGGAACCGGTGCGCCTGCCCCGCCGCCCGCAGGGCGGCATTCGCCCGCGCTGGCGCGGGGCGGGCATGGCCTTGAAGGCCGATACCGATTTCACGCTCTGACCGGCGACGCCCTGACCCGCAATTCTCAGACAAGGGAGGAATCCCGCCATGCCCCCAGCGGCCGGGATCGATTTCGTCTGGTGGATCACCGCCATCGAGATCCCCGTGATCAGCGCCGTGTTCTGGCTGATCTGGCGCCTGCGTCAGACCCAGGACCGGCTGGATACCGACACCCGCCTTTCCCTCGACCGTGCCGTCGCCGAGGCGGAGGCCAATCTGGCGGCTTTCAAACTGGAAGTCGCCAAGAGCTACGTCTCCATCCCCTATCTCAAGGATGTGGAGCGCAGGCTCACCCATCACCTGCTGCGCATCGAAGTGAAGCTGGATGCGCGCCGCAAACCACAAGGAGATGAAGAATGAACCCGAGCCTGGTGACACAGGGTGATCCCGGTATGCCCGCCGCGGAGGCGACGGCCCGGGAGGCGCGTGACATCGACATCCTGGCCCGCACCATCTGGGGCGAGGCCCGCGGCGAGAGCGTGCGCGCCATGGAGGCGGTGGCCGCCGTAATCCTGAACCGTGCCTGCATTTCCAAGGCGAAAGGCGGCTATTGGTGGGGCCGGGGCATCGCCGAAATCTGCCAGAAACCCTTCCAGTTCTCTTGCTGGAACCCAAACGACCCCAATCGGGACAAGCTTCTCTCGGTCGGTTCCGATGACCCGCATTTCGCCATAGCGCTGCGCATCGCCACGCGGGCGGTGCGCGGGGCGCTCATTGATCCGACCGGCGGGGCGGAACATTATCATGCCCGTGCCATCCTGCCCGACTGGGCGCGGGGGCGTGACCGCCAGGCCGCCATCGGCGGGCATATCTTCTATCGCCTGGCCGGTCGGCAGGGGGTGACGCCATGATCCCCGCCCTGATTGCCCAGATCGGCCTGCCCTTGCTGATGAAAGCGGTCGGGGCCGGCCTGTCGCGGTTGGACAATCCCGTGGCCGATGCCGCGTCCAAGGCCCTGGGCGAGGTGGAGGGTGCACTGGCGACCAGTAGGATTGATCCGGAAAAGCTTGCCGCGGCGGAGGAAACGGCGCGGCAGCGGCTGGAAATCGAACTGGCCCATGACCAGCGCGTGCTGTCGGAGGTTAACCGGTCGCTACGAGCGGAGATCGCCTCCTCCGACCCCTATGTCCGGCGCATGCGCCCGACCTTCGGCTATATCATGGCGTTGAGCTGGGCGGCCCAGATGGGCGCCATAGCCTGGGTCATCGCCGTGGAACCGGCGCAGGCGGCCAATGTGGTGTCAGCCATGGCATCACTGGGAACGATCTGGACGGTCGGCCTGTCCGTTCTGGGCATCTATGTCTACAAGCGCTCGCGCGAGAAGGAGGTTGCCGCGGGCGCCGCGCCGGTGCAGGCCGCACAGGCCCTGGGCGAAACGCTGGGCCGTGTCTTCACCCGCAAGGGGTGACGCGGCCTGTCAGCAGGCGCGCAGCATGGCTTCCCAGGCCCGCAGCAGGCCTTCGTCCGACATGCCGCAGGCGGCGGCGCCGGCGGCGAGCATTTCCCGATCGGGGTGGCGCGGAACAACCACCCATCCCGATCGGGTAAGGGCCGCCACACTGTCCAGCGCGGACAGCAGGGGCTGTCCACCGATCAGGTTGTCGATCCGCTTCGTCATGGCAGGTTCTCCTTGCGCTTCCGATGGAATCTACCTGCAGCAAGCTTCGGGCCGACCATGAAGCACATGGCATAAGGTACTGCATTCGATAGAAAATCAGAAGATGGCAAAGGTATTACGGTAATACGACACAAAGTGGTCGTTGCATTTCGCGACAAGCCGGGGCAAAGCGCGATGGCAGGTTGCAAGGAAGGTCCGAACCGCTCAGGCGCGTTTGGACAGCCAGATGGCGGCTTTCGATCCGATCCGGATCGCGGATTCCAGCAGGCCGAAGCCCGGTGCGGCATGGGCATCATGGGCGACGGCCCGGTCCCTGTGGTCCAGTTCCTCCAGACGGAAACGCTCGATACTATCGCGCAGTTGCGGTTCCCGCTCCCAGGAATCCAGCCGGTCGCGCTGTTCAGCGTAATGGGCGTCGATGGTTTCCTCCACCGCCACCGTGCAGGCCATGGCGGCGCGATGGCTCATCGCGGCCGTGCCCGCTCCCAAGAGCCAGCCGGCAACATGCCAGATCGGCTGCAGTACGGTCGGGCGGATCTGGCGTTCGGCCACCAGGCGATCAAACTCCGCCTTGTGCTCGTCCTCCTGTGCGGCCATATGGGCGATCTCGCGCGAAATCGCCCCATCGCGGATCACGGCAAGCTGACCGGCATAAATGCGCTTGGCACCATATTCGCCGGCCTGATCGACGCGGATCATCGCTTCGACCTGTTCGTCCGGGGTCGGATCGCCGGGCAGATAGGCAGGGCCGCTCGGCCGGTTGCTTGCTGTCGTCATCCCCGCACCTCCTTCAGCCCGATGCAGAACGCATAGATTGCCGCAGCCAGGGAAATCAGCACATTCCAGCCTGCCATCGACAGGCCCAGAAACACCGCTGCCGGCTGGTCGCAGGGCACGGTGCGAACCCGGCTCATCACCATGTCGCGCAGCTGGTCCAGGCTCATCGCGGCATCGCTGCCCAGCTGGGAACAGGCGGTCGGGCCTTCCCACCAGCCCTGCTCCACCCCGACATGAAAGCCCGCAATGCCCGCGCCGGCAAGGAAAACCAGGGCCAGCACGAAGGGAAGGCGGCCGGCCAGCACGGGCTGGTGGCGAAACAACGTACCCAGAACACCCAGCCCCAGCGCGATCCACCACGGCCAGCGCTGCGCCAGGCACAGCTCGCAGGGTTCCAGGCCGAAGCCGTATTGTGATGTATAAACCGCGGCCAGCACGATGGCGGCCAACCCTGCCATCAGGCCGGCGGCGCCGATCCGGTCGCATAGTCGGATATGAAGGGTGCAAAGCCAGGTCATGGGATGGTTCCTTATTCCTACAGGCATCACCCCGTCCAGATGGCGTTCGGTCGCGGTTTCCCGGCGCCGCTACAGAATCCAGGCGGCGGCGGCAAAACCACCGAACAGCAGCACGAAGAAGATCGTGGTCATCAGGCCGAAGCGCTGTTCGATCAGATTGCGGATCGGCGGGCCGAAACGCCATAGCAGAAAGGCGATGGCATAGAAGCGCAGACCCCGGCTGATGATCGAGGCCACCAGGAAAACCCAGGGGTCCAGCGCCATCGCGCCCGAGGCGATGGTGGTGATCTTATAGGGGAAGGGGGTCAGCCCGCCGCCCAGCACGATCCACCAACCCTGTTCGCCATAGGCTGCGCGCAGCGTCTCAATTGCATCGGCATGGCCGTAGAGAGCAAGGATCGGTCGACCGACCAGTTCGAACAGCTCATATCCGACCAGATAGCCCAGCATGCCGCCCAGAACGGAGGCGATGGTGCAGATGCCGGCGATCCGCCAGGCGCGCTCCCGCGCAGCCAGGATCATCGGGATCAGCAGAATATCCTGCGGTATGGGAAAGAAGATCGCTTCGGCGAAGGCGATGGCGGCCAGCCACCAGATCGCACGAGGATGGGCGGCGAGCCCCATGGTCCAGTCATAGAGGCGCCGCAGGGGCCGGATCAGGATCATTCGGGGTTACGCCGGTGTGCAGGGGTTTCCTGAAAAAAAGAGAACGCCGGACCTCTTGCGAAGCCCGGCGCCTTATAGCCCGCCGCGCCGGGGGCTGGCAAAGACAAAGCAGCGCCCCGGTACAGCTGTCAGTAATTATGGCGCCAGTCCGGCTGTGCCGGTACCAGCCTGGGCATATTCTGCCCCTGCTCGTCCCGGCTCGGGCTGATCAGCCCGGTCGGGGCATAGGCGGTGCCCCCGTGATTGTCAGCGCCGTCCGGCATGCGCGGCGTCAGCGCCATCGCGCCCAGGGTCGCCGCCCACAGGATAAGCCCCACCGACATCGCACATAGCCCGCTAAGCAGGGCCCTGCGCTTCATGCCCGTCTTTCTCTTCATCATGTCCGATACTCCTGAAACGTCCATGGTGCGGTGCAGCATGGTTCGCCTCTCTGCGACGCTAGATGGTTTGCCCGATTGATCCGCGCAAGGCCCTCGCAGTGTCGTGATTAACTTTTGTCAATCACTCTGCTGTCGGCAGGATGCGATCCGGTTCAGCAGCGGGCCGGATTCTGCAATGGGGAAACGATAGGGGCCGCCTTTTCCGTCGGCCGCAAATACTGCGGAATTCCCATCCGTCAAATCGGACACCACGCCGTTGAAAACCTTCCCGATCCAGGATTCATAGTCGGTGGAGCTTCCGCCGGTGGCGGGATCGATGGTAGGGGGCTGCCTGCCGAAGCGTTCCTCATACAGGCGGTTGTGCAGAATATAGAATGCCCCCGTCCGCGCATTTTCCCCAATCAGGAACCAAGCCTTGCGTTCCGCGCCGCCATCAATGCTGTAGTTCAGTTCCACCCGGTCGCGGGCCTGGCCCAGATCGACCGGGAGCGACAGCCAGATCTCCGGATTGCGCCGGCCGCTCTTGCACAGCAGATACAGGAAGGCCGGGCCTGCCTTGCCTTCGCCCGCGATGCGCAGGCCGGTCACGGCCCGTCCATCGGTTGGATCGGTGCCATCGACCGGATCGGCGGCGCGGGCTGTCGCGGACAGGCCAAACAACAGCAGCCCGACGGCAATAGCGCGGCGGCAGCGGAAGCCCGTGCGGATTTTTAGGATGTGAAGCATCTTCGCCTTTCCAGCATATGTCTTAGCACAATATTCCAGAAAGCACGGCCCCGGTTGGAAAAGCGCTGACAAGCACTTCACGGCTGGCGCGGTTGCTTGCGGAGACGGTTCCCTTGCCCGCAAATCCGAACCGCTGGCGCGGTTGCTTGCGGAGACAGTTCCCTTGCCCGCAAATCCGAACCGCTGGCGCGGTTGCTTGCGGGGACAGTTCCCTTGCCCGCAAATCCGAACCGCTGGCGCGGTTGCTTGCGGGGACAGTTCCCTTGCCCGCAAATCCGAACCGCTGGCGCGGTTGCTTGCGGGGACAGTTCCCTTGCCCGCAAATCCGAA
>Ga0209066_10001354_pt1 | contig 32638 bp, 23 predicted proteins | sample All_14_2_FD_187198 | JGI IMG/M metagenome (GOLD analysis project Ga0209066, IMG submission 187198) | Freshwater microbial communities in response to fracking from Pennsylvania, USA - Allegheny Zone_MetaG_DW_15 (SPAdes) (version 2) ... | reverse complement strand
AGCGCGTGGTGTTCTCGTTGCTGTCCTGCAGGTTTCTCCGCAGGACCTTGAGGCCGTTGATTTGCGCGGCGGCTGCGGCAGAGAGCGCGGCGCTTCCGGGCTCCTGTGCGACACGGTGCGCCGCGGCGGCCGTGCTCGACTCAGGCATCAGCTCCGCATCCGGCAGCAGGGCGCGCAGCGATGCCCGGCATTGTCCCAAGGCCTGAGGATGGCTGTACACGCGGCGCACATCCGACATTTTTTTTGTCTGGGGACTGGCCAGCAGGTGGTGTCGGATCGCGATGGAGAAACTGTCGGTGACCGTCACAGACGGATAGTTGACGAGCTGATCGAGGGTCTGCGTAACGGGGCCTTCACTCGAGTTCTCCACGGGCACAATGGCCTGTGGGCGCGGTCGCGTGCGGGGTGAGCAGAGCCGCTCGAACACCTCGTAGTGCGAGACGCACGGAATGAGTTTGGCACCTTTGCCAAAGTGCTGAAGTGCGGCTTCATGCGAATGGGTGCCTTCGGGGCCGAGATAGAGGATGGGGTTCATAGGCGGAGGGTGTTAGGCAGTTTATCCGGAGTGAGAAAGGACGGCTCGCCGTGTCGTCGCTTAGTCGGCAGGCGGGTGCTTACGAAGCTCGCGGGCAAGGGCGATCCACGGTTCGAGTTCCGCAAGGAAGTCGCTGAACTTGGACGATTCGAGCTGCTGCGTCGCGTCGCTGAAGGCGTTGACCGGGTCGGGGTGGGCTTCGACGATCAGCCCGTCCGCGCCTGCGGCCAAGCCGGCGCGGGCCAGAGCGGGGACCAGGCTGCGGGTGCCTGCGGCATGGCTGGGGTCGACCAGCACCGGCAGGTGAGAGAGCTGCCGGGCGACCGCCACCGCGCCGATGTCGAGCAGGTTGCGCGTGGCTTTGTCGAATGAGCGCAGCCCGCGTTCGCAGAGCACGACCTGCGGGCAGCCGTTGACCACGAGGTATTCGGCGGCGGTCAGCCATTCCTCGATGGTGCTGGCCATGCCGCGCTTGAGGAGGACGGGCTTTCCCGCGTGGGCAAGATGCTCCAGCAGGTCGTAGTTCTGGGCATTACGCGCGCCGATCTGGAACATGTCGGTGACGTCTCGGAGGATTTCGATCTGCGCAGGTCCGGGGACCTCTGAGACCATGGCGACATCAAACTCGGTTTTGATGTCGCGCATGATTTTGACGCCGTCCAGCTTCAGGCCTTGAAAGTCGTAGGGTGAGGTCCGCGGCTTGAACGGCATGGCGCGAATGATCTTGATCCCGCAGCGGACAAGATCGGCCACGGCGGTGCGGAACTGGTCGAAGCTCTCGATGGCGCAGGGACCGGCGATGACTTGGATGTTCCCCCCGCCGATGAGCGTGCCTTTCACGCTCACGACTGAATCGGCGGCATGGTATTCGCGGGAGACCAGCTTGAACTTTTTCTGGACCGGGAAGACGGACTCGACAGCGGGCAGGTTACGCAAGACTTCGAGCGAGCGGTTGCTGAGTTCGTCGCCGATGCAGGCGATGACCGTCTGCTCCACGCCGCGGATAATGCGGGGCTGGTAACGCAGGGAGCAAACCAGGTCGCTGACCGTGGCGATGTCGGTTTCGGAGGCATGCCGTTTGAGTACGATGATCATGGTCTTTTTCGTCCTTTGTGTGGGGCTGGCGGAAACAAAAAACCGCGTGTCCTTTTCTCGGACACGCGGTTCATTTAAAGTCGATTCCCGATTTACACTAGCTTACCGGGCCGACCCGAACCGTGTGTCCGGTGACCTAAAAAAGCTAAAGTAAAAGTATGCGCGTTTTCTACTCATGGAGAACGCGGCATAGTTAACCGTTTTTCGGCAGCGCTGTCAAGCGGGAGGTTTTAAAAACAGGGGAGGGCGTAAGCGCAGGTGCAGACCTACGACTGAAAGAGTAGGGTCGGCTCAGCCTGCACGCTTGGCCGTCTCCGAGAGCCCCGGGCGTTCACAGCGACGCGCAACCGCCGCCACAGCCGCCCAGACGGGCGGAGGGGCACGCCGGAGCGTGTTCGCAACTGACGCACCCTTTGGGGGCTGCGGCTGCGGGCGCGAAGGTCGAGAACTGCTTGCTCAGTTTCTTTGCGCCGCAGGCCGGGCATTTTACGGGCTTGTCGGCCAGTGTCCGGGCCAGGTGCTCAAACGCGTGACCGCAGGCTGCGCAGGCATATTCGTAGATCGGCATAGGATCGGGTTCCTGAAACGGGGCTGGAGAGGCGCCCCGCTATTCCGTTGCTTTGATGGTGTCCCAGATTTTGGAGTAGAGCGCGTTGGCCGCGCCGAGATCCTTGAGCACTTCGGCCTTGGCCAGCGTCTCCTCGGGGGGGAGGATTGCGGGATTGCTGCGGTACTCCTCGGGCAGTTTGGCGATGCCCTGCGTATTGGGCATGGGCGCGCAGATATACTGGATGTTTTTGCAGGCGTTATCGGGATCGTAAAGGAAGTTGATGAACGCGTGCGCCAGTGCCACCTCTTTCGCGGTTTTTGGTATGACCATCTCGTCGCACGCTGCGGTGAAACCCTCTTTCGGGAAGGCGAACCCGATGTTTTTGGGATCCTCCAACATCACTTGGGCGATGTCGCCGCTGTAGCCGTGCCCCAGGACGAACTCACCGCTCGCGATGCCGGTTTTGTACTGCTCATTGTCGAACTTGGCGATGTTCTTCTTCCAGCGCAGCACCACGTCGCAGGCTTTCTGAAGCTCCTCGGGCCGGGTTGAGTTCAGGCTGTAGCCGAGCGATTTGAGCGCGGCGCCGATTGTTTCGCGGAAGTCGTTGAGGAGAGACGAACGGCCCTTGAATGCGGGGTTGTCGAAACAGGTCCACGAGGCGATCTCGATCCCGGCCGTTTTGTCTTTACGGTAGGCGATGCCTGTGAAAGTGACGGCGTACGGTACGTTGTACGTCATCTCGGGATTCAGAATCACGCGCGTGTAGGACTGGGCAAAATGCGTAGCCACGTTGGGCAGGAGGCTCTTGTCGAGGGGCAGCAGCATGTTGTTCTGAGCCATGAGGCTGACCTGGTAGGAACTGGGGAAGATGATGTCATACCCGCCGCTGCCGGCTTGGACTTTGGCGTACATGGTCTCGTTGGAGTCGAAGGTGTCAATCTTGACGCGGCAGCCATTGGCTGTTTCGAAGGCGGTGACGAGTTCAGGGTCAAGGTAGTCCGACCAGGTATAAAGGTGCAAGGTCGGTTTCTTGGGGCCGCAGCCGGTGAGGGCTGCCGTGGCGAGCGTGAGCGTTGCCAACAGGTGGGCGTGTTTCATGCGGGTCCTCCGTTCTTAAGCCCGTTATGGGCTTTGGGTTGCTTGAGATTCTGGAACGCGCGGCTGGTGAGCACCAGCGCGAAAGTGAACAGCAGCATGACGGTCGAAAGACAGTTGATGACGGGCAGTTTGGGGCTGTGCTTGATCATGCTGTAGACTTTGAGCGGCAGGGTGCTGGAGCCGGGGCCTGCCACAAAGAAAGTGATCACGAAGTCATCGATTGAAAGGGTGAAGGCCAACAAACCGCCCGAGATGATGCCCGGAAGCAGCAGGGGAAGCTGGACCCGGAGGAACGAGATCCAGGCATTGGCGCCAAGGTCGCGGGCGGCTTCGATCAGGCTGTCGTCAAAGTCTTGCAGGCGCGCGAGGACGGTCATCGTGACGTAACTGACACAGAAGGTGGTGTGAGCCAGCAGGATGGTGTGCAGTCCGCAGTTCATGCCGATCGCGGTGAAGGTCAGCAGCAGGCTGATGCCCATGAGAATCTCGGGGATCACCAGCGGCGTGTAGATCAGGCCGTAGTGGAGATTCTGAAGGCGCGAGTTCCACCGGTGCAGGGCGAGCGCGGCCGTGGTGCCGAGCAGGCAGGAGGCCAGCGTGGCGCCGGTGGCGATGAGCAGGCTGTTGATAAAGGCGGCCCAGACTTGGCTGTCATTGAAAAGTTGGCTGTACCACTTGAGCGTGAAGCCCTCCCATGTGCCGCCGAAGCGCGAGAGGTTGAACGAGTTCGAGGTTAACACCACGATGGGCAGGTAAAGGAAGGCCAAGACCAGAACCAGCATGACGAGGGGGAAAGAGTTCCGCTTCACGCCGCGCCTCCCCGCTGCTTTACGCCGTTCGCTTCGGCGAGGCGCAAGGCCTCGTTGCGGTCTTGACGTTTGAGGAGCCAGGCGACGAGCCCGAGGGGTACGAGCACGCCGATCGCCATGAGGGCGGACAGGGCGCTCGCGTGCGGCAGGTTGCGGTCGGGGAAAGTCCGCTGGTAGATCTTGTTGCCGACCAGCTCGCTGTTCTTCCCGCCCACGAGGTCGGGAATCACATAGGAGCCGACCGAGGGGATGAAGACCATGAGCGTTGCGGAGATCACGCCGCGCCGGATGCCGGGAATGAAGATTTTGCGGAAGGCCAGGAAGCTGCGCGCGCCGAGGTCACGTGCTGCCTCCAGCAGCGAGAAGTCAAACTTTTCCGCGGCGGCGTAGATCGGCATAATGGCAAAGGGAAGAAAGGAATAGACGCTGACAAGCAGAATGGCGCCGGAGTTGTAGAGCAGTTGCGTGTTGGGCTCTGCCAAGCCCAAGGCGAGCAGTACGTGCTTGAGGAACCCCTCGGGGTGCAGCAGCAGCCTCCACGCGAACACGCGTACGACGAAGCTGGTCCAGAAGGGCAGCATGATAAGCCCGGCCATGATGGTGCGCCGTTTTTTCTGCATGCGCGCGATCGCGAAGGCGCAGGGCAGGGCCAGGATCACACATCCGGCTGTGGTGGCGGCGCTGATCCAGAGGGTGCGCCAGATGATGGCGGGGTAATTGGGGTTGGAGATGTGGCGCCAGGTCTCGAGCGTCCACTCCTTGCCGATGCCGCCGTCAGGCGAAGCGGAGTGGAAAGAAATCGCCACCACCAGCAGGGTGGGGATGACGAAAAAAAACGTGAGCCAGAGCACGGAGGGGAACGACATCGCCCATTCTGTCCAGCGTCGTTTGCGCATCGGCACAGGGAAATCCTTTCTACGCGTGGGGCGCGGCGGCGGGTTTAGGGGCAGAGTAGCCAACCGGCGGCATCTGGACAAGGTCGGCGTCGGCAGCGGTGAACTGCTCCAGCATGTAGCCGTCGTCGGGATGCCACCAGCAGTAGACCTCGTCGCCCCAAGTGATGGGGGCTTGGTCGAGCAGGAACCGGCTGTGCGGTTTGATGGCGGCGATGCGGTGCGAACCGGCCCGCACCCAGTATTTGGTGTAGGTTCCCTGGTAGACGATGTCGGTGACCTGACACCGGAAGACATTGATGCGCGAGCCTTTTTCGGGCGGAGGCGGGGTCGGTGTGACACGGATCTTTTCGGGGCGCACGCTGAGGTGGACCGGACTGCCAGCGCTGATACTCTTGTCGTTGAAACAGAGGATGTCCGCAAAACCGTCGACGGCGAGTTTGCAGTAGTCCCCCTCGATCTCGGTCACCGTGCCGCCGAAGAAGTTTGTGTCGCCGATAAAGGCCGCCACGAAACCGGAGCGGGGTGCCTCGTAAATTTTGGCGGGCAGGTCGAGTTGCTCGATGTGGCCGCGGTTCATGACCGCGATGCGGTCGCTGAGGCTCATGGCCTCGCCCTGGTCGTGGGTGACATAGACAAAGGTGATTCCGACCTGATCGTGGATGATGTCCAACTCGAGCAACATGTGCTGGCGGAGTTTGAGGTCGAGGGCGGCAAGGGGTTCGTCGAGGAGAAGCACCTGGGGACGGTCGACGAGGGCGCGCGCGATGGCGACTCGCTGTTTCTGCCCGCCGCTGATCTGGGAAGGATACTTATAGGCATGGTCCGCCATCTTGATGAGTTCGAGCATGCCTTCGACGCTCTTTCGGATCTCGGTTTTCGGATAGTGTGCGACGCGCAAACTGAACGCGATGTTGTCCCATACCGTCATGTTGGGGAAAAGTGCGTAATTCTGGAAAATCGTATGAACGCGCCGCAAATTGGGGGGCAGGTCGGTGATGTCGCGCCCATCCAGGTAGATGCGTCCGGAATCCGGGGTCTCGAACCCGCCCAACATGCGCAACAGCGTTGTTTTGCCGCATCCGCTTGGCCCGAGCAGTGAGAAAAACTCGCCTTTTTGAATGCCGAGTGTGACGGCGTCGACGGCGGTCAACATTCCGAAGCGTTTGGTCACATTCTCGAAAACAAGAAAATCGGACACCTCGTGTTCCCCTGTTTAACCCGTGCACCCGTATTGGGCGCTTACGGTGCGAACTTTAGGAAACCGGAAGGGGGGTGTCAATGTGATATTTCTGTTCTTTTCGATATACACTGACGGGGCGGCAATGTTACAATTAAAGTAGTTTTTGAAAGTAATTCCGTGTGAGGTGTCACTATGAAACAGGTCTTTTTATGCCGTGCCTTACTGTTTGGGATTTTGTTTGTTTGTCTGAAGGTTGAGGCTCAGAGTTCCTTCATTCTGACAAACAGCAACGATGCGTCGACTCAGGTCTTCACGAATTCGGCAGGGACGGCGGTTCTGACCAACGGGATGATCGTCTTTGAAGGGCAGTTGGACGCAACGATGGAGGTTGTTGCGGCGGAAAGTGATGGTGTGTTGCTGGCTTCGGTTCAAGTGTTGACGCAAGTCAAGCTCTTCGACGAGTTGCCTGCTTCGAACGAGGTCGGCGCGGTGCAGGGCGCGGTGGCTGCCCTAAGGGATCCGGAGGCACCCACGACCGGCTATTTTTATGCCTGGGGTTCCACCAACAACGTGATGGAATGGATACCGCTCATGCGAACCAACAACACGCAGTTTGCGGTGACCGAAGGCGCGACCAACTATATCACGTTTGTTTTCAATTACAGCGATGATCCGGTCACGTATCAGGTGTTCATAGGCGAAACTCCCGATGCGCATGAGCCTTCTGTGGACATCACATCTCTGACCGCCGAGACAGACAGTATTAACGGAGTTTCCTTGCTGGGCGCAGGCGCCCTGCAGACGTTTGGCACCGCCAGCGGTTCGCCGGGGCCTCTGTCCTCTTCGGTCAGCCTCAGCGTGTATGCCACATCTAAAGGCGTCCTGCTGGTTGTCGACACGGTCAACGAGCAAGAGACGGGGCGAGATATCATTGTCAAAGCGAAGATCAATGGTGTCTGGACAGAAATCGGGCGCAAAACGGCAAACGGCTCATCGCATTACGAAATTTATGACACGACCGGCTTGTTGACCGTCGGCGGTTCCTACGAATTTAAGGTCATTGATGAGCTTGGGAAGGAGCACACGTTGGGCCAGGAGATCGAGGTGAAGACCATCAAGATGGACAGCGTGAGGCTCGAGCCAAGCACGTTGACCGTCTCCTTCAACACGGAGAATGGGAAGCTCTACCAAGTGTTCGTTGCCGAGAGCCTTAGCGCGCAGGTGTGGACAAACACGGTCGTGTATTATCCGAAGGCGAACGGGGAAGAGGGATATTCGGCTGAACCTTTTACGGCCAACGGCAACTCGACTACGGTCCGGATACCGCTGGGTGAAAACGAAGCGCGCAAGCCCAAAGCGTTTTTCAAAATCATCAAGGTCCAGTGACGCCTGTTCCATGTGATTGAAAAAAGGCAGGCGGCTCTCTTCGCGGAGAGCCGCCTGCCTTTTTTCATGAGATGCGGATGGGCTGGTTCATTCGCCGTAGAAAATCATTCGCCGGCGTTCGTATACGCTGTTCATCACCGAGAGAGTCTGAAGATCCGCATAGCGCAGCTCCGTCATGCCCGCCCGCTTCATGGACTCGCTCACGGCCCGGTTCGTCCACATTACGGAGAGGTTTGCCCGGCTGAAGGGCTCTTTGACCTGCGTGATATCCACGCGGCATGATTTCGTTGAAACGCGTCCTGCCGTTTCGTAGGGCAGGAAGTAGGGCACGGTGGTGTGTGTCAGGATATAGCCGCGCGGCGAAAAGCAGCCGCAGGTCCCGAGCAAGAGGGCGACGAGCAATGCGTTTCGCGGTTCAGTTGCCATAGACGACCGTGGTATTGCTCATGTAGAGCCCGAAGAGAACGTTAAGGAAGGCTCGGTCGGCGTACTCGAGCGTCGTGAGTTGGCCGTTGGCAGCGGCTTTCTGCAGGCCCGCATCACCCCACGCCACCAGCCAGGCGACAGAGCGGGTTGTGGCTTCGCCCGATTTGGTCACCGTACGGGTGTTGCGGAACTCGTTGCTCATGGGCACCCGGACATCCGAGTAGATGCAGCCTGACAGGGTGAGGCAGGCGGTGAGCGCGAGAAGCGTGAATGTGCTGGATCGCATCATGGTTATTGCCTTCCGGGTGTTTAAGGTTCCAGCGGGTCGTAGCGCATGGCGGACCCGCGGCGCTTGAGCCAGAACTCGCGGAAATTGTCTTTAAAGACAGCGAGATCGACGTTGTTGAAGGCGGTCGTCGTGGCCGTTTGCTCATCGTGGGTCAGGGCGAGCGCTGCGGCATAGTCTGGCAAGATGTTTTTGAAAGGCGTGTTACGCTCCAACGGCGCGCCTTTCTGGAGGTAATAGGCAAGCCCCCAGACCAGCGCGTATTTGAATCGGAGACGGAAGGCCGCGTCGTCATAGAACTCTTTGTAGGAGGCTTGCAGCAACTGGGGTAAGAGCTCCACCGCCGCATCGAGATTCTCGAGCAGCAGAACGCTCCGTTCGGGGTCCTCGTCGATAGTGACCTTCCCTTTTTCTGAAACGGAGGCGTTCTCGAAGAGGCACGCGTGCCCCTCATTCACCCAAGGTGACGCGGCCAGCATGCCGTAGGCATGAGAGAGGTATTGATGAAAGAGCTCGTGGCGGATAAACCGCATCATGACGGCATGGTTTTCCTGTTCAAACACCACCAGCTCGCGCCGTTCGGGCATCCACATTCCTCCGGACCAGGCGTGGGCCTCACCCACATAGTTCACATAATCGGCGCGCTTCTGAAACAGGCGGATGAGTGCGATGTCGGCTTCCCGAGTAAGCGGCGGCAAAAGCTTTGTGTACGCCAGCCGTAAAGACGGCAACGTGTCTTGAAGCTCACGGATCAACGATTTGCCGTTTTCCGTGTCCACGTCGGAAAGGATGATGTGCCCGTCCGTTTCGGCGAACCACCAGTCGTCATAATTCTCTACGCTTTTCCGCGCTTCGACACGTACGGGATGATCGATCAGGTCGGGCAGTTTGTGCCCCTTGCGCTGCACGGAAACCTCTTCAGCTTTGGAACCCTCATTTTTCGATGAGCGTGACGGCAAGGCGATTTGTGCGAGGAACTGCTCTTCGAAAAGGGATCGCAATGCGGCCGGATCAGCCTCCCTTGGTGCGTGGAGCGTCACGCAGAACCAGTCAAAGTTCTTGGCGTTCCCGATGCGGCGCGGGCGAAAGGCATAGATAAGATGGCCGGACGAATCACACGGATAGTAAAGGACGTCGTCGAGCGCGACCCCATTGATTTTGAGCGGCTCGGGAGTGTTGACGGGAACGGCGGAAAAAGTGGCAACCCATTCGTTGATGTGAGCCTCACTCTTCGGGTCGATGCGGTTGGCTTCGTCATTCAACCCTCTGTCGAAACGCTCGCGCGACACGTATTCGGAAGCGAATTCGGGCAGACGGTGCGTGATGCGCCCGATGACGAGCCGGTTTCCCTGGGGGTCCCTCCAGCGTGCGCAGCACTGGAAGTTGTACCAGAGTTCGAGGGGGGCGAAACGGTCTTCACGTAGGAGCGCCTCATCATCTGTGAACAGATAGGCGTGCGCCCGGGGCATCGGCACGGGGGTCGCCTTGGCGCCAGCAAGGCAAGGAAACATGAACCCGATGTTCGGGTAGTTCTTGATTGGCGCGAACGTGACGGCGGCGCTTGCCGAAGCCACACAGAGCAGGCTCAGACTGGGAAGGCGGAACCACATGAATAAAATTTATCACAAATGTGCCTGGACACAAAGGGACAATATCGGTCAATCGCGCTTAGCCAGATAGGCGCGGGTCTCGGCGGCGACGACGGGCGTCAGAAAGAGGAGCGCGACGAGATTGGGCAACGCCATCAGTCCGTTGAAGATGTCGGCCAGTGTCCAAGCGGTCTCGAGGCGCACGACAGATCCGAGGTAAACGATCAGAACAAAGACCGTCCGGTAGAGCGGAATGGCTTTGTCGCCGGCCAGATACTGGAGCGCTTTCTCGCCGTAGTACCCCCAGCCGATGAGCGTCGACCAGGCGAAAAGCACGAGTGCAAACGTGGCGAGTTGGCCGCCCCATGCGCCGTAAACGGATGAGAAAGCGGTTGACGAGAGCAATGCCCCCGTCATTCCCGCGCCATTCGGCCCGGTCTGCGTCCAGGCGCCGCTTGTCAGGATCACCAGTGCGGTCATGGTGCAGACCAAAAGGGTGTCAATGAAAGTCTGGGTCATAGAGACGAGCGCCTGGATAACGGGGTGGTTGGTACGTGCGGCAGCCGCTGCGATGGGGGCGGAGCCGAGTCCCGATTCATTTGAGAAGAGACCGCGCGCGAGTCCTACCCGGATGGTTTGAGAGAGCACGGCGCCCGCGAAACCGCCGGTCGCGGCGGTCGGCGTGAAGGCGTGCTGAAAAATAAGCGATAGGGCAGGAAGAAGCGACTGGGCATTGACCCACAGGACCCCTATGGTGATGACTAGGTAAAACACGATCATGAACGGAACCAGCACGGAGGTGACGCGTGCGATCCCTTTGATGCCGAAAAGCAGGACGAGTCCCGAAAGGACCGTCAACACAACACCCGTGTGGTGGGTGCCAATTCCGAACGTGGCGTGGAGTCCGTCTGCGACGGCGTTGGCCTGAGTCAAGTTGCCGATTCCAAAACTGGCGAGCACGGTGAAACAGGCAAAGAGCACAGCCAGCCATTTCTGCCCCAGACCTTTCTCGATGTAGTACATCGGGCCGCCGGCCATCTTGCCGTTTGGTGTCACGATCCTGAATTTGACTGCGAGCAAGGCTTCGGCATATTTGGTGACCATGCCGAGAAGGCCTGTCAGCCATAGCCAGAAGACCGCACCCGGACCGCCGACGGCGATGGCGGTAGCCACGCCCACGATGTTGCCTGTCCCTACGGTGGCGGCCATGGCAGTCATCAGCGCCTGGAAATGGCTGATGTCGCCCGCTCCGGCGGCCTCGCGGCGCTTGATGAAGGCCAGCCAAAGGGCATGCGGTAAAAGCCGGAATTGGAGGCCGCCCAGAAGGACGGTGAACCAGAGGCCCGTGCCGATCAGCAGGCACATCAACGGCCAACCCCAGACGAAACCCGCTATCGCAGTTAATGTTGTGGAAAGATCCATTACCATTGGCGCGTTGCAAGGTTGAGCGCTGCGTAAAGGAGGGGTGTTTCCGCCTTGACCGAAGCTTTGATGCGGTCGTAACCCTTCAGGTAGTCCCCTAAGATTCGCACGACATCTTCGCCCATCTCGCTGGCCGTGAAAAGCTCGTTTAAGGTTTCAGAGAAAGGGAGCCCAAGTTGGACCGTGCCGGACGGCAGGTAGACCCCCATATCGAAATTGCTGAGGAGTAGCCGATGCGTACGCTTGCCGCAGGACCCGCACGAATCGAGAAACCAGGTCGGGGAGCCGGTGGAATCCGCATGGAGCAACAGGAGCAGCTTTTTTTCGAGGGTCCAGAGATGACGCAAGGTCTCCTCCTCAATGTGCAGCGTGCGAAGACCAATGACCGTGCGCAAGAAGTGCAGGTAGGACTGGGAGTAGCCCGCACCCTTGCAGAGGGGCAACATAAAACGCCGCTGTACCCCTCGCAGGTAAACCGTCGAGCGGTTCAGCGTTCGTGCCATGTCCGCAAGCGTCTGTCCGGTTGCTGGCATATTGAAAATGCTTTGCCCAAATACGGGATCCAAAATATCGCCCGATGAAATCGAAAATCAGCCTTCCAAAATTCTGTGCAAGATTAGCACAGCAGGTTGGCCTGTTCAAGGTCGGAACACGGCACGGCATATTATCCCTTGGGGGTGACTCTTTTTCACACCTCCCCTGTGACTTTTCTCCTCAACGCAAGGAGATCGTAAGGCCACTTCGCGGTGGCGCGACGAGCCGAAGTTCGGTGTAATCCTCCGAAAGGACGACGGGCGTGTAATTCGGATAACCGGACACGCTCACATCCGTAAACTCCACATACCCTTTGAGCGTAAGGAGTGCCGCTTCATCTGCCGTCGTGAGTTTCACGAGCGGGATGACGGCTTTCGGATTTGCCTTCATCCACGCCTTGGCGGCAATCCTGATCCGCGTTCCACCCCAGTCCGTGTACCCGGCCGTGCGAGCCTTGAACGCGAACTTGTTCACCTGCAGCGGGGCTCTTGGTAGCCCGTTCGTGTCGGCGTAACCGTTCGTCGGCACGTTAAAATCGATCCGTGCGCCGAGGTTTTCATAGAGGTTGAAGATCGATCCGGCAGTCACGGTGTTTTTGAACAGCGCCTGCGTGCCCGTCAGGATCAGATGCGGCGCACAGTTGGTGTTGTCCGCCCACCCGAAATCGACATTTCCACGTGCGTCGACCGTGCCGTCACGAATATCGACAAACGTGTTGGAGGACGCGGGGCTGCCGAAATACGCGAACGAGGAGCCCCCGACACGCAGCGCCCCCGATTCTACGGTCCCGCCGTCCATCACGTACAGCCCGCTGCAGTTCCCTCGTACGGTGAGGGTTTTCGATGCCGCCGCTACGCACGAATTCGCCCCCGTCACGCAGAGGAAGGCGAAGCCGCTTCCCGCCGAATGGTTCATCATCGAAATATCGCGCCGGAGCGGCGTCCACACGGATCCGCCCTTCACCCACATGCGGCTGCCGTTGTCCCAGTACGAGAGGTCGCCGTTGAACACGGTGCCGTTGAGCACAAGCCCCGCCTGAGCGTCCGCCCCCGCGTTCGCGAGCAGAATGCCCGCATGCGGCATATTGAGCGTTCCGCCCCGTACTTCGACCGTTCCCGCGGGATACTCGAAATCGAACTTTTGCGTTTTCCAGCCGCTGATGAACAACGCCTGAGTATCCCCGTCACCCGTTTGCGTCACATCCAGCGTGTGGCCATTCAGGTCGAGCGTAAGCAATCCCGAGCTGAATGAGTCATAGGTGACAATCCTGACCTGCGCGTCGGCGTTGAACGTCACGGTGTAGGTGCCCGGCCTGAACGATTTGATGGTGTCTTCGCCGCGCGGCCAAGTGGCTTGTTCGGTGAAGGTGGCGTTGGTGGAGGTCCAGCTGGCGACGTTTTGCCATATCCCGTCTGCAGCCGTCTTCCAGTTGAAGACCTCCGCGAATCCGCCGCTCGTGAACGTCAGTTCGTTCGTCGCGGCGAGACCCTGTTCGTTCGCCATAATCATCTTCGCATAATACAAAGTGTCCTGGAGAAACCCTGACACGGAGACGTTCGTCGAGACCGGCACCGGAAGATCGATCCGGTCGGCGAGACGGACTGCAACGGCATCGGAATAATCAGGCGCCGTACCGTAAAGAAGATCAACCGACGTCGCGTGGTCCGAGAACGCGCCGTAGTACTCCACATTCACCGTGAACGCCATGTCCCCCTCCGTCGCGGCCGGAGCCGCCGCGGCGGTAAATGTCGGCGGCGTGGGCTCGACGTGTACGCCGGGGGTGATGAGACTCAGGGTCCTGCCGTCGGGCGAGACGGCCAGCGCCGGTGTATTCGTAAACATCACGCCGGGAAAACCGGGGTATTCGAGCGTTGCCGCCAGTTGCTCCAGCGCCGCGGCGTTGGCGGTTTCGAGTTCGATGAGCGGGAGGGTCGAATCGGGATGGTCGTACATCCATTGGAACCCTTTCACGCGGACCTTCGTCTCGCCCCAGTTTTTCCAACTCGCGTTCACACGGTTTGCGAGCGTGAGGGTGCGCATCCGGAACGGGGCGCGGACGTTTCCCGCCGCGTTCGTGAAAGCCCCGTCCGCAAGGTCGAACTCCAGCGTCGCGCCGAGGCCGTTGTAGACCGTCACCGTGCCGGCGCCCGCGTTCGTGACCGCGAGGAGGGCGTCGCCGCCGCGGAACGAGAGACGCGGATAGCAGTTCGTTTCGAAATTCCAGCCCATGGTTAAATTTCCCGAGAGAGCGACGATACCGTTACGGACATCGACGAACGTGTCATCGGAATCGGCCGTGCCGGAGGAAGAATTCACGTAATCGCCGATTTTAACATGCCGGACGTCGATCCTGCCGCCATCAAGCGCGTAGAGTCCGGAATAATTTCCTCGGATGCTCAGGTCTTTGCCGACCATCGATATCCGCGAATTCAGGCCCGTCACGCAGAGAAAACCGTAGTCGGCCAATGAGGAATGTTGCTGCATCGTGATGTTGCCCGTCACATTCCAGACGCCCCCGTCCTTCACGATGACGCGCGTCGCGCTGTTCCAGTAACTGATGTTGGCCGTCAGCACGGCGCCGGTTCCGATGATCATGCCGCCCGAACTGGTGCCGCCGGCGTACCCCATGTAGAAAAGGGGAATGTTGAACGTTCCGTTCCTGAATTCGACCGAACTGTCGGCGGGAATCAGATTCAGGTTCTGGCTGACGCTCCCGGCGATGGTGAACGCCCAATTGTTGGTATAGGTGCCTGTTAGCGTGTGCCCGCAAAGATCAAGGACCGGCCGTTTCGGCGTTGGCGCCGAACCGGAGGCGCATGTGAGAATGTACAGCGAAATGTCCGCGTCCGAGGAAATCGTGTAGACCCCTGTGCAGAACTTGGCCGTATCCGCCCCGCCGGGATAGGTCGTGCCGCCCGTGGCCGTCCACTTGACGGAATCCTGCCACAACCCGTCCACGGCCGTTTTCCAGGTATACTCGGCACCGCCCGCGACACTCGCAACCAACGCGCAAAACAGAGCTGCTGTCATTCTCATAATCCGAACTCCTCTCACGTTTATCCGTCCCCCGCTCTATCCGGGGTGTTGCCTTGCCCACGTCTCAATTTCTACCAAAAATTTACATTAGTATCCCGTCGGCCTACCCGGTGACGCGCAAGTTTCTATGACTATTTTCTATTATGCGGGGAGGGTGGAAATCAGTCAACCTTGAAAAAGTGTCGTGTCGGCGGTAGTGCAAAAGCGGACAGTTTGAGAGAGTTTGAGAGACCGGCGTCGGTTACTGCGGTGTGGCAGGACCAGCTTCATTCCGGCAGCGGACTCGTTAGGGTCGGCAAGAACTTAAGGGCCAGCCATCCATCACAGCCCGTCCGTGTCGACCGGCAGGCGGCTATGCCGCCTGCCGGTCGACTTTTTCTGCGCAACTTCCTTTTCAGAGCTGACCCCTAAGACACCTCGCCAGGTCAGAGGAAAAGGATCGTCATGCCCTGGGACTTAACCTTGACGACGAGCTTTGAACTGTCCCGCTGGCCGATCTGGATGCGCTTCGGGTCGTATTCGAGCTTGAGAAGGCCTTCGGCCCCCCAGTTGAGATTGCCGGCGTTCTTCGACTGCATGAGCGTGTAGACGCCGGGTTTGGCGTCATGGGCCGCCTCGAGCCTGAGCGTGTACGGATGATCGGCGTTGACTGTTCCCGATGGACCGAAAGAGCTCACGTACATCACAGTGTTAGAGAGGAAGCCCTCGCCTTCGATGGTGAACTTGAGTTCGCAATCCGGACCGATCGAGAAGCCTTCGTTTACGGTAATGTAGGTGTTCGTGCCGTGCACCCAGAGATGTTGACGGTAGGAGGTCGGGGTCGCGTGCCCGACCTGCAGCGATCCCCACATGGTGAAAAGCGAGTTCGCGACTTCGAGATAGTTGTCCGTACCCTGCTCGCCCATGATTGTGCGGTAGATCGGTACGGTCGCGTTGTTGACGATCTTCACCCAGTTGTTGGACGAATTCGCGTTGTGGCCGATGCGAAGAATGTTCTCGGGGAGTTCCAGCGTCGCGTTGTCGACGATGATCCCGTTGTACGACCCGGCGCCCTGGATGCCCCAGTTGCGCTTCTCCAAGTGCTTTTCCTCCTCACGCCACCTGGCGCCGTTCGCAATGACGAGGACGTTGGAATCGGAGCCGGAATTCCAGCCGATGTAGAAGTTGACGTTCGTCATGTACACCGTCGAGCCGTTCACGACTTCCAGGCGGTTGCCGAAGCCGTAGCTGCCGACGGCAATATTGCGGGCGGACGCGTTGTTGGTGGAATAGAACGTACCCGCGTCCACGATCATCCGGTTGAACGCCGTCGGGGAGGTGTTGCCGATCGTGACGGTGCCGAGCGCGGCGAACACCGCGTTCGTACCGATGTAGGCGACGTTGTTGGTCGCGACGTTGTTGCCGACCACCGTGTTGGCGGAGGCTTGCATCCACGCACCGTCTTCGAGGCGGAACGCGTTCGACCGCGTGTACGTGCCGCCGATATAGATGTTGCCGGACATTGTGAGGCGCGTTCCACCGCCGCGTATCGTCGCGGTGTTGCCGAAGGAAGGTCCGATGCCGAGATTTTTGAGATCGTTCTTGTCCCAGGGATTTTCTCCGAGATGGAATTCGGCGCAGTTGAATGTCGAGGCTCCGGAGACGTAAAGCGAGTTGGTGCCGCTGTAGTTGCCGATGTAGAGGCTGCCGAGCGTATCGACCGTCGAACGATCGAGGACGTGCATTGCCGCAAGTCCGCCGGGCGCAATCGTCGAATAGAATCCGCCGACAAGGATGCCGGCGTTCCTCTCGATGACGAGCGAGGCCTGGTTGGTGAGGATGTAGCTGCAGTACGGAGCGGTCGATCCAATGGAGATCGGTGTGCTCGTCGAATTCAACGGTACGAGGTGCTTCGAACCGGGGCCTTCGATCCAGACGACGTTGTTGGATGCCCGGAGCGAGGTGTTGCCCAAGGAGACGTTCGCCTGCAATGTGGCACCGTTCAAAATGTTGAGCCGGTAGTCCTTGCGGTTGGTGCCGACCTGGAGGTTGCTCTTCTTGGAACTCGTGATCATCGCACCCGGTCCGTCCACGGTGATGGAACCGCCGCGGTCGTTGATGTTGTTGTCACCCATGAAGAAACGGTCGCCGATTGAGGACTCCCAATCGACGCCGAACGTGCCGCTCCTGAGCGTGATTGCGGCCTCCGTGTTGAAATAGACACTCTTAAGCGCCGTGAACACTTTTCCCGCGCCGAGGTCGATGTCGATGTCTTTCGTCACCGTGATCGTAAACGGCTGAAGCGTCGAGACCGCCGACAGTTTCAGCCAATCCGGATCGGTGACCTTGGTGCTGATCGTCGCCGTGTAGTTGGAGCCTTCCGGCAGCGTTCCGCCCCAGTTCTGGGCATTGCCGAGGTCGTAGTCACCCACGGTGTTGGACCAGGTCATGTCCGTTGCCATCGCCGGCATCGCGAAAGTGAGCACGACGAGGGATAAAACGAACGAGTTGATGCGGCTGGACATGAATTACCTCTTTTCACTTTCATCCCATAGGACAGACCGGAAACATATCGGTTCCCATGAACGGCACCTATTCCGCGTAGGGGCGAAAAGCGTCAATCCCGAAAAAACGCAAAAAAATTCTGTCACCGGACCGTCCTGCCGGTAGCCTACAGGCGCATAAAAAATCGAGGTGCATAATCGCGCCTTCTCGAGCGCGTCTTAAATAGTTTACACCGCCCTGCGGCAGATCGTCCAGTTGATTCCCCAATGAATTCGGGAATGGTTTCAGGATTACGGACAGGATCGCGCGGGAAGCGGGGTGGATTATTGCGGTCAGCGTCATTCACGCCGCCGCGGGGTGATGTCTCGCTCGGTGCCCGCTATCTGAGCGTCACGCCGGTCTCGGGTGGGATGGTATACGAATTGCGGCTTCCGTGGGCAGCACTGGGTCCGGTTCAACCGGCGCCCAACATGCGCATGGGGATTAACTACATCATGTTCAACAACAATGGCGACGGCCATCTGGATACGCTGCACTTGGCCCGTGCCTCTCGAAGGCATGTGGAGGGCGCCGTGTCACTGGGGCATATTATCGCTTCTAGAAACATGAATCGGGCATCGTCCTAACCCGCGTTCGCCCGTTGGAGAGGGGAAGGGTCCGTGAGTGGTTGGGAATTAATAAAACGACTTTCAAAGACTTATGGGCGAGCGATGCGGACTCGTACAAACTTGCGCGCGTCCAGACTCATGGCCGGCTTCAGCCGCCACTGAACGGTCTCGGCCGTCCCGTTGTTTGTAGTGGAAAGCCATTTCCAATGACCGGGGTCGTTGGTCCAGTCCACAAGGTTGATCGAATCCTCGTTGATATAGGTGATGTCGGCAGGCGATGGGAGGCGCGTGTAGGAAATGTTGAAATACTTAAGCCCATCCAACGGATCAGTTTCAGTGAAAAAATAGAGCAGGTCTCTGGGGTCCGCCATATTCGGGTTCCGCACAAACGCATATTCGAGAAAGTTGACGATCCCGTCTTTATCGGGGTCCGCCCCGGCTGCGACGATCAGCGGATCGGATCGGTCGGCCAACGGGAAGTTTCCAGCCAGCCAAGATTCAAACGTCATATTCTTGCTGGTGGCATACTCAGACAGCACCTCATCGGTGCCGAGCGCTCGACCATAAATTTTTACATGATCGATCTTGCCCCGATAAAATCTGATTCCGTCACGGCGACCGATTTCGAGAGCAGATCCGGTGGTTTTAATCGTGCCCGTCTGAGGAAGAGAAGCTTGGAGTACGCCGTCCACATATATTCTCAGCTCGTTTCCGTTGAATGTTCCGCATACGTGGTGCCAGACATCGTTTGAAAAAGCAACGGGCGTCGTGACTTGTAGTTGGGCTCCGGTGGCATCCACCAAATAAAACTGAAATTTCGAACTGGCCGCATTGTTTTCCTGTACGGTCAATCGGTAGCATCCCACTTTATCGATTCCCACGGTGCCGTCGCCACCGGTTGAGCGGTGTTTGAACCAGCCCATGATCGTGATGGCGTTCGTCACTCTGAGGCTTGCGCCACTTCCGCACCTGACCAATGAACTTGTGCCGTTGAACTCAATGGAATAACCGCCCGGCGGTTTGCCATCGGAGCTAAAGACGGCGTCTCCTTGCAGAGTGCCGTTATTGGTGTTTCCGCTCGAATCATACGCCGTTAAGCCGGTGTTCTCATCGCACGTCCAGATCGCGACCGGTCCGGATAGGGCCACGGCCGTGTCGGCCGTGGCGGTGGCCGCCGCAGCATCGCCTGCGGAATTGTAGGCGGTTACTCGATAGGAATACGGGATCCCCGGGGTGAGCCCGGAATCGGTGAACGTCCCCGTGTTCGCAGGCAAAGTCACAAGCGGAACATAGGTTCCGGCGGCGCCCTCTTTGCGCTCAATACGGAATCCGTCTTCGCAATAGGAGGTGTCCGACCAATATAGATCGATCGTTGACCCGGAGCTGGGCGTGGCAGACAACGCGACGACCGGAGTTGGTAGGACCTCATTGCTCACCGTGTATAGGGTCAGTCCTGCGACATTGGTTCCCGTGCCGCTCAGCGCGGTTACCGTAAGCCCATGCGCTCCCTTGGAAGGAGCCGGAATCGTCCATGTCCAAGGGGGTGTCGTTCGCTCGCCGACTTTGACCCCTTGATCAAAGAGGTCCATTTTTGCGATCGTTCCGTAATAGGTGCTGAAACTTCTGGGGTCGATGGTCACCTCGACATCCTGTCCTTCAATAAAGCGTTGAAACCCGGAGGGGGCGGTGAACTTCAACGGCGTTTGATACGGTTCGTCAACCAACGGGGAGTAGGTCGTTCTCATCGCCGAGACCTGCGCCCGATAGCTCATCGCGGAGGCTTTGCTTGGAAGCCAACTGGCCTTGTCGTTTACAAAACCGCGAGGACTCAGATAGTTGGTATAATCATTCACATAGACGAAGGGGCTGGCGTAACTGATTTTCCCGGTCACGGGATCTGTTTCAAGAGGATCTCCGAGCCATCCGGAATCGGTTGCAATGTTCTGGAGCGGGACTGTTTCGCCGGGATTGATTCCGGGCGCCGCGCCCGCCGGATACCGAAGGCGAATGATTTCAGAAATATAGTGCCACGTAAAGAGCGGCCCGGTTCCTAGATTGTTGACGAGGTGTTGTATTTTCCAATTTGCAGCGATCGCCACCGGAGATCCTTGATTTCGATAACTCTCGAAAAACATTCTAAACGTATAAGGGGAGAGACTGTCTTCTGAGCCGGGCAGAAAAACGCCCGGCACGGACTTCTGCAGCGCAGTGAGCGAAGTCGACGCGGTTTTCCCCCAGTTGAACCCGACGAAACAGAGTGCGCGCTCCGGAAGCATCTCTGCTCCGTTAGCTGATTCGAAAGCGCCGTAAGAAAAGCCGGTCAGCACGAACGGCGCGTTGGCCAATTCGGGATGTCCTGTAAAGGCCCCTGCGAGCGCGGCAACATCCAAGATATTCGCCACACTGCGACCAAAGGTGTTGCCTCGTTGCCCGAAAATACAAAATCCCCATGTTTGCAGCATGGCTTGCCAAGATTGGTTTTCGACATCAAAACGCGTGTCGCTGCCGCTTCCCGGAAGGAATGCATAAATCCCTTTCAACGCCGTCACATCTGCCGGAAACCACAGCCGACGATCCGATCCGTCTTGACTGTTTTTTATGTTCACAACAGAGGTTTCGTTATCACTAATAAATACGGGAGCCGACGCAGGAGAGCCCACGGCCGCACCGCCCGTCGCGGAACTCAGATTCACCGTGAACGCCTCTGCCCCTTCGAGCAGATCGTCGTCGATGATGGGGATGACGATATGCTTGTCCGTTGTCTCTCCGTCTGCCCACGTCAGGGTCCCGGACACGGATGTAAAATCGGAAACGGAAGCGGCGAGATATGCCGACACGCTTCCCGCAGGACCGCCTAGAAGCCCGGCTGGTGCATTTGCACTCGTGCTGTAATTGACACTCACTGCGCCCAAGTTTCCCCCGCTGCGTCGGACCGCGACGGTCACCGTGCCCGCCGTTTCCTTTACGAAATAGTTCATGGAGGTCATTTGCAACACCCCGGCTACGGGAGAATCGGCATCCAAAATCCGCACTCTCGCGGTCTGTTGAGTTCCAATGGTCGCGCCTCCGTCCGGTCTCACCAAAACGGCGCTCAGCCATTCGTCGCCCTCTACCTCGGTATCTGAATTGATGGTGATGGTGATGGTTTTTGTAGCGGAGTCCCCATCCGCCCATGTCAACCCTCCTTCAGCGGCCACATTCAACTCGACAGGGGATGGGGTGAAATCCTTGTTCGTCGAAACACTGGCCGAAGTATAAACCTTTCCTTGAGCGGTATCGCCTTTGCCCGATGCATACACGCTGTACCGGACGCTCACCGCACCCACATGGCCCTCCGTGCGCGTCACGGAAATCGTCTGGATGAGACTGCCCGCCGCCGGCTCGCTCACATCAAAAACCGGAGCGCTAAACTGCACTGAGCCCGCCTGCGCCATGGCCTTGCCCGCGCATGCCCCAAAAAGGAGCCAGGCGATAATCAATGCAACAGGCGCATGCTCGAAATAGCGGATAAGGAAAACAGAAAAACGGTTGTCTGCCGATTTTCTTTCGACTGGAGTGTTTTTTATGATGGATCTCGCTTCGCAATTGAAAGTTCCGCCGTACACATCCGACCCTCCGTTGTTTTCCGTGCAGGTGCGCCCGCGCCCACACGTCCACCAGGAAAATGGCGTCATCATACGTCTTCGTGAGGCCCGCCGTCAACGCCGGGCGTCAAAAAGTCCCGCTGAAAGACAACCTTCAAGCAGCAAACGGTTCCGGAACTTTGGGGTACGGAACTTAAATCCCCGAAAAAGACTAGACAAGGTTAACTTCTTAATGCTCTGGCGGTATTTACTGCCGCTCTTATACATTGAAACACTTTCCGAATCTCTAGCTGGGAAAGGGGTAAAAATCCGAGGTTACAATGTGGTTACAATTCGACACGGATTTAGCCCAAAAGGTTACAATTCAAACTAGCTAAGTCTAACATTTGGAAGGTTCGGGAAGGGAAAGGTTTTTGTCGTATGGGGCTTGCTTAATCGGTCTTTCGAGGTGTAAGATTCCAACCGTCGGAAATGACAGAATAACCAATGAAGGCAACGGTTTGCGGCAGGGTGCCGAAGCGGCCAAACGGGGCAAAAAAAGAGACTCGCCTATGGGTGTAGGCGAGTCCCAGTAAGATGGTGGTAGGGCTTGGATTCGAACCAAGGAAGGCGTTCGCCAGCAGATTTACAGTCTGCCCCGTTTGGCCGCTTCGGTACCCTACCGCGTCAAAAGACGTTGCGGAATATCGCAAAATCAGAGACGGATGTCAACGGAGGAAATGCGATTTTTTCAGTCACGTATTGACGGCGAGGGAGCTCTTCTGCTAATTTTACATCTCACTTTTGACCAGAGCGGATCAGGCCGGCCCGGCAAAACCGGCCCGGCGTGTCATCCGAAGGTTTTGAAAGGGGGTGAAAAGCGTGATTCAACTCCGATTGAAGAAGGGCGAGTCTGTCGAGCGCGCGCTCAAGCGCCTGAAGAAAATCATGGACAAGGAAGGGTTGCTCAAGCAACTCCGTAATAATCGTTATTACGAGAAACCTTGCGAGAAGGCTCGCCGCAAGTCGGCACGCGCCCGCATCCGTAACAACTCTCGCCGAGGCATGCGCGAGATGATGTAAGGGGTGCGTTTCACCCGTTGAAAAAGCCCTCCGGGAAACCGGGGGGCTTTTTGTTTTTGCGGCGGCGGCCGGGTCACCGGGCGCAGGAAGGGCAGTAGGCGGCGATCGGGCAGCCGCAGCAGCGCGGGGTGCGAGGGGCACAGCGCGTCTGTCCGAAGGACACGAGATAGGAGTTCCACGTCTTCCAGTAGCGCACGGGCAAAAGGGCGCGAAGGGCCATCTCGGTTTCGAAGGGTGTTGTTGTCTTAACCAGTCCGAGACGGTTCGTGATGCGGTGGACGTGGACATCGACGCAGATGGCGGGTTTGCCGAAGCCGAGCGCCACGACCAGATTCGCGGTTTTGCGTCCGACTCCGGGCAACTCGCAGAGCGCCTCGACGGAATCGGGAAGGACGCCGCCAAAATTATCGTCCAACACGTCGGGGAGCGCTTTCAGGTGACGCGCCTTGTCGCGGTAAAAGCCAACGGGGTAGATCGTCTGTTCCAGTTCGGCGAGAGGGATGCGGCGCAGGTCGGCGGGCGTTGTGACGCGTTTGAAAAGACGTCCGCACGCGGCGGCGGTGCAGGCATCCTTCGTGCGTGCGCTCAGAATCGTCCCGAGCAGGACGCGGAAGGGGTCGTTCGTCTGGATGGCGACGAGATCGATGACGGGCGCTTTATTGGAGAGAAAAGCGGCCTTAAGTAAGCGGTTGACGGCGGGAATGTCGGAAGAGGTCATAATGATCTTGGGGTGACGAATGAAACATAAGGATAACGTGAGACCGGGCATGGATAAAGCCAAAAGGTGAAGAGAAAAGGCTGTGTTTCCTCAATCGGAGACCGTATACTGATCATGAAACTGAATCGGGGTTCAAACGGAGGTCGAAATGATGAAGCTGACATTTTTTGGCGCTGCTCAAACGACGACGGGGTCGATGCATCTGGTGGAGGCCAACGGGAAAAAGATTCTGCTGGACTGCGGGCTGTTCCAAGGCAACCGCAAAGAGGCGTTCGAAAAAAACCGGCAGATGCCGGTCGACCCGTCGACCCTTGACGCCGTAATTCTTTCGCACGCCCACATTGACCACAGCGGCAACCTGCCGACCTTGGCGCGGAACGGTTTCCGCGGGAAGATATACAGCACGCCCGCGACGCGCGACCTCTGCGACATCATGCTTCGCGACTCGGCCTATCTGCAAATGCGTGATCTGGAGATCGTCAACAGAAAGCGGGCGCAGCAGGGGAAGAACCTGTTCGAGCCGCTCTATGAACAGCCGGACGTGGACCGGATCATGAGCTGTTTTGAGCCCGAGCCGCTGAAGCGCGAGGCTGACCTCGGGAACGGCGTGAGTTTCGTTTTTCACAATGCCGGCCACATTCTTGGCTCGGCACTGGTGCAGCTCGATGTGAAGCCGGGCAACGGGCGCTCCCGGCGACTGCTGTTCTCCGGCGACCTGGGGCAGCCTGACCAGCCGATCCTGCGGGATTACGACTATCCTCAGGGAGCGGACGTGCTGCTCATCGAGAGCACCTATGCGGACCGCGACCACCCTTCGGCGGAAGACGTGAAGGGCCGGCTCAAGGGCTTTATTGACGACATCCACCAGTTGAAGTCCAAACTGATCATTCCTGCTTTCAGCGTGGGGCGTACGCAGCAGGTGCTCTACTATCTCAACCGTCTGACCGAAGAGGGGCGCATGAAGCCGACAAAAGTCTATGTGGACAGCCCGCTCTCGCTCAAGGCGACCAAAGTCTATGCCAAACACCGTGAATGTTATGACGATGAGGCTTCGGACCTGTTGCGGCAGGGGATTGACCCGATGCGGTTCCCGGGGTTGCAGTTCGTCGAAACGCCCGATGAGTCCAAGGCGCTTAACGAACAGCCAGGTCCGATGGTCATCATTGCGGCGTCGGGCATGTGTGAGGGCGGACGCGTTCTTCACCACTTGCAGCGAACGGTGGGCGATCCCCGGAACATCATCCTGATCGTCGGTTTCCAGGCCGAGAACACGTTGGGCCGACGCATCGTGGAGCGAATGTCGCCGTTGAAGATTTTGGGCGACGAATTCGAGTTGAAGGCCCGTGTGCACACCATCAACGCGCTGTCTGCGCATGCCGACCGGACGGCGTTGATGCGCTGGTTCGACGGCGTCAAGGGCAATCTCTCTCGCGTGTTCGCTATTCATGGGGAACCTGAGAAAGTCGCGGCGATGACCTCGCTGGTGAAGCAGCACGGGGTTGAGAATGCGGTTGCTCCGGTTCCGGGACAGAACTTCGAGAACGTGTGAAGGTTCAGAGATGAAAAATCGCCGTCCATTCTCGGCGCTGTTGGCGGCGGTGGTGTTCGGGGCGCTGGCGCTGCTGGTGCAGACCGTGCTGTTACGCCGTTTCCTTTGGCGTTTCGAGTCGGCCGAGGCGGGTGTGGCGCTCTTTCTGTCCAGTTGGCTGTTTTGGACTGGCGTGGGTGCGGCGTCAGCCGCGACGCCGCCCGGACGTCGTATGACCAGTGCCCTGTCTCATGCCGTTTGGCTCCTCATCCCCTTCAGCTTGGCACTCTATTTTGTGCAGTACGCACTGATCGGGAACCTTCGGGGCTGGTTGGGCATTCCGGACTATCAGGCTTTCCCGGTCGTGTCTTTCGCGCTCGGTTGTCTGATCGCCAACGCGCCTTTCTGTTTCGTCGCCGGGTTTGTGATCCCCGCCCTCTGCAGGCGTTTGGAGCAGCTGGGCGGATCGGTCAGCCGGATTTTCGCGTGGGAAGCGCTGGGCGCGGCGGCAGGTGGGCTAGGGGTGACCGCTTTGCTGATGTGCGGCATTGCGCCAGATCCCCGTGATGTGGCCGAGTGGCATCGCTTCTTTCCGCGGGACGTCGATCGCCCCGGGCGCTTCGAGACGGGCATCGGAACCACGTTCTATGGTTCGAGCGGCGGAACGTTTTATGCGCTATCATCGGGTGGGGTGAGCGAAGTTATTCCCGACGGCGGGCGCGCGATGGAACTGGCGGCGTTGATGTTGTCGCAGCGGCCATACGCGAGAGAGGCTCTGCTGATCGGTCAAGTGCCGTTGGCGGTGGGGTTTGCCTTGGAGGCGGTGCGCCCCGATCTCTCGATCTGCTGGTGTCCGTGTGACGCGAGCTATGGACTTAACCTGCTGCGCGTGCTGCAATCCGCGGGCTTGCAGACCCGTGTCTGTGCTGCGGGTCTGCCGCCGCAATCGTTTCTCAAGAGCCAGCCCGGGGCGTCTTACGATCTGGTGTTGGCGGCTCCGCCACCGGCGACTTCGCTCGGGGGGGCCGTGTGGCGTGATTCCGCTTTCGCGCAGCGTGTGCGGCGAGTGACGCGGCGGACCGGCTTGGCTCTTTTCGGTCTTGACTGCGAGGCGGCCGTGCTGACTCCCGAGAAGGGGTCGCTACTCGACGTGACCGTGCGCGGTGTGCGGCAAGCATGGCCCGAGAGTGGGTTGTTTGTGCCAGGCGCCGGCGGGTGGTGGCTCGCCGCGCAGGTGCCGCGACTGGTTTATGGGGTTGCAGATGCGACGAACCGTTTCGCCATGCTCAAGCGAGACGTGTATCCTGTGGAAGCTGTTTCGGGACTTTATGATTCTGTCCGCGCCCAAAGCTGGATGCAACAAGAGCCGATCCTGGATACGGCCGGCGCCGTAGCCTTGCCGGAGACAAGGAGCGCCGAGGAAATCTTGTCACTGGGGTTGGCCGACGCGCTGCGGCGCAGTTATCCTGTGTCGGCCCCGGGACGTTGGCTGTCGTGGCTGAAAGCGCACGAGGGCGTGCGCATGGCCGGGCTGCTTCTGGTGCTTCTCTGGATGGTTCCCGTGGCGCTGGGGACACGGTCGAATGCGCGGCGGAGATTGTTGGCCGCGTGGCTGGCTGCGTGTGGGGCACTGGGCCTTGCGGTCTCGCTGGTTGTGCTTTACCGGCTGCACATGCGCTTCGGTTTGCTCCATCTGCTGGCCGGTGCCGGAAGTTGCCTCTATCTCGCCGGGCTCTTCTGTGGCAACCGGCTGGCGGACTCGGTGCTCTTTTTCACGACGAGGTATCCGCGCCTGTTGCGGTGGTCGCTTCCCGTGTTCACGCTGGCGCAGGCTGGAGTTGCCCTCGGCGTATTGGTTGGAGCAGACTGGATGGCGACAGCATCGGGTGTGGTGCTCCTGTGCTTTGCAGCGGGGTGTGCGGCTGGCTTGGCTGTACCGACGGCGCTCGTGATGTGCGAGGGAAGCCCGGCCGACGGCGCGGCTGTGTTTGTTTTGGCGGATGCTCTCGGCGCATCGGTGGCGGGGCTTTTTTTCGTGGTCTTGGTGCCGCTTGCCGGGTTGTGGGAGGCCGTCCTGTGTTTCGCTGTGCTAGCTTGCGGAATGGCACTCTGCGTGACGGTCGGCAGCCGTCATGCACGTTTGACGGCGGGGCTGGCGTTGACAGTCACGTTGGCGGTTCTTGGAGGGCACTTGCGCGACGCATGGCCACAACCTCGCCCAGAAGACCGTGACGGAAGAGAATCCGCGGCATGTGGGGTCCCGATGACACATCGCTTGCCTCAGGCAGGTGAACGGCGGGTTTCGCACCTGCCGGGCATTCCCCGTAAGGTGGATGAGGATCGTATCCGCGCGCAGATGCGCGACGGACTTCTTTCAAGCCACGAGGCGGCCTTTTGGACCTATGGAGAGAGCGCTTCGCAGACGGGGGCTGGCAAAAATTCGGAATGACCGGTCTGAAAGCAAGTCTTGGAAAGAACTTTCTTGATCCGGTGTTGCCCGACATGCGGGGTTATGATTAAATTAAACCGCACTCAAATGACAAAACAAGGGTTTTAGGATATGGCTGGTACAACGTATGAGATGATCGGCAAGATCAAGATGATGTTCGAACCGATGTCGTTCGCGAGCGGATTCACCAAGCGCGAATTTGTTCTCGTGATGGAGGACGATTATCCGCAAGACGTGAAGTTCGTCTGTGTCAAAGAGAAGTGCGGGCTCCTTGACCGCGTGAAGGTCGGTGATCGCGTGAAGGTGGCGTTCCGCATCCGCGGCAACGAGTATAAAGAGCGCTATTACGTGGATTTGCAGGCATTCCAGATTGAAAATCTGGATACGGACGGCTCGTCGGTTGCCTATGACGACGCTGAACCGCCTTCGCCGCCGGATGACCCCACGCCGTTCTGAAGAACCGGAGTGTTGGCGTGGCGGAAGGTTGGAATGAAGAAAATGCCGGGGTCCGCTGGTGGGCCTCTGGTGATGGTTTGTTTCCTTCCACTCCAGCATCCCGTTGTTCCATCGTGCGGAGAGCGTGCATATGGTTGAGGCACCAAAGAAACTGGGTGAGTTGATTGCGCTCGGCGAGGGTTTTCTGTCGCGCGGCGGGCTTCCTGACGCGCGGGTGGTCAGCGAGCTGTTGGCGGCGCGGCTGTTCAAGTGCGGCCGGCTGGAGCTGTATCGGCATGCCGACACCGTGCCCGACACGCGCATTGTCGATGCGCTACGCCGCGGTCTGCAGCGCGTGGCCAAAGGGGAGCCGGTTCAGTATGTGCTGGGTCAGTGGGATTTTCGCAGCCTGACGCTGAAGGTGGATCGCCGGGCACTGATACCGCGGCCCGAGACTGAGCAGCTCGTGGATCTGGTCCTCAAGTCGCTTCAGGTGCGGGAGGTTCCCAAGCCGCTCGTGGTGGATGTCGGCACCGGAACCGGCTGCATCATTCTGAGCTTGGCCAGCGAGCTGCGCGACGGCATATTCGTGGGGCTTGACATCAGTTCCGAAGCGCTGTCGCTGGCCAAGGAGAACGCGCTCTTAACGGGGCTCGGCGACCGTGTGCTTTTCGCCGAAAGCGACGGGTGCGGCGAGTTCGACCCCGCGAGCGTGGACGTGCTGGTTTCCAATCCGCCCTATATCCCATCGCAGGTTGTGGATGGACTCGACGCGCATATCCGGGAGCATGAGCCGCGCCTCGCTCTGGACGGCGGCCCGGACGGCTTGGCTGTGTACCGCGCCCTGCTGCTCGACGCGGTGATGGTGCTCAAGCCGGGAGGAACGGTATTTTTCGAGATCGGGGACGAACAAGGCCCTGTGCTACGCGAGATGTTGGACGAGTACGGGTTTACGGATGTCACTATCGTCCGCGACTACGCGGGTCGCGACCGTTTCGCGACCGGCACTCTGAGTCTATGAGATCGCGATAGCATGAACACACTCTCGCCAGCCAGTAGCCAGTTGTACACTGGCTGGCGGGGCAAGCATCCTACTTCTACGTTGCCTGCACGATGGCCATGGCAGAAACGGCGGCAAGCATCAGGATGACGGCGGTGAGCATCAGGCCTTTGGCTTTTTCGGCTGCCCCTTTCCACTCTCCCGAAAAGAACCCCACCCCTTGCGAAGAAAGCGTCTGGAAGCCTTGGTAGAGCCCGAAGCCTAACGACGCTCCCAGAGCGCCCATCATGCGCATGCCGTTGCCCATGCAGAGGAGGCAGGTCACAAATAGGAGCGACATCACAAAGGTCAGGCAAAAATCTTTCGGAAACAGTAGCGTTTTCGCCGTGCGGCCGCGCAGCATCAAGGAAAGGGGAAAGAACACGTTAACCAACGCGCCTCCCGGCAGCGTGGCCGCCCAGACTGCGGCGATGGAGCCTGACTCGCTGGCGCCTCGGGACCTCAGGGCCTCCATCAGCGGCCCCTGCGAGTAGACGAAGGCGAAGCTAAGTCCAACCTGGAGGACGCCTGCCGCGATCGCCATCATGAGCCCGCCTTTGAAGGACCCGCATGTCTTGAGCCCGTCCCGCTCCCGTTCGAAACCCGCCCGCGCCATCAGCGCGACGGAGAATACGAGGACAAGCGTCAGGGCCAATAGCGCAAGACCTGCCGGAGAGAAAAGGGAAGGGGCCTCTGAGAACTGTCCTGACCCCTTGAGGACCATCGGCAGCAGGATGCCCACAGGCAGTCCTACTCCGGTCAGAACTCCCATCGTCAGGCTGACTCCAATCCGCACAAAGCAGAGTCCGCAGAGAACGTTCGCCACGCCCCAGGCGAGCGACCAGAGATTGGCTTTCAGATAGGCGGACACAGGGAGTTGTGCCAACGCATCGACAAGGTGCGGACACAGCGCAAGGGCCAGGCCCCAGGGCAACACGATCAACGCCAAAAGGGCGTTGATGAAGGCCCAGTGCTCGAAGCGGTATTTCGTCATGCATTTTATCGGAGCCGCAAACAGCCCCACAGCAATGCCTGCGATCACCGCAAGTCCGGTGCCCATCAGTGACGTGTCCATGATTTATCCTTTTAACAACTGTTCAGCCAGTTCGCGCAACGCCTCCACCGGACCAGCGAAAGCCCACGTTGTGCAGGTGTCGGTCACCTTTGAAGTCCGGCCGGGAATGATTGCCGGGGAGTGGTGCTCCAGCTCACCGAAGCCGCCGAACGCCCCATTGTCCACATAGACCTGCTGGACTACGCCTGTCCGCTGCGGATCGGTAAACGGCACGTCGAAGTACTGTTCCTGCGAACCGACACTGAACCGCCGGAAAATCATAAAGGGCTGCGGTCCGGCACGATTGAGATACAGCATCAGCCCCCGGCAATGATCGGCCAGAACGCCGACCTTGTACCCCTCCGGGGCGACCGGAACAGAGGCCACGAGGCGTTGCCCGTCTTGCCGCCAGCGTTGTTTGCCGAAATAGGCGACCGGGGCCGATACCCCTTTGACCGGAACGATGATGTCACCGCCTTCAGGAACTTGCAGTAGGTTCCAGATCGCAGGGCGGGCCGACGGAGGAAGAGTGCCCGTTGCGGAGAGAGTGCAGGTGAGTTCGTAACCTGCTGTGGACAAGCCCGCGGGCAACGTAAACCCGGGTGCATCCAATTCCGTGATGCGCTTGCGAAGTGACAGCACGCCCTTGCCGCCACTTCGGTAGAAATCCACAAATATCCCCGTTTCCAATTCCACCGTGTCGGCGCAATGGCTCACGACGCGATAGTCCGCCGGGTCGAGACCGACTGGAACCTTGTATGTCTCCCATGGGCGCGACGCGTCGGAAACGAACAGTTCAAGCTCAGGGGAGACCCAGGACCGGTCGCCGCCCAGATTGGTCCAGCCACCGCCGGTCAACATCGCCCGCGAGGACACGACCGTGTCGAGGGCCGGATTGACCCAAAGCGCGTTCAACCCCTCCTGCGGGTAAAGCCCCATGACCCTGCCGCCGAAAGGCTGAACGTAAACTTTGCCCAGCCGCAGCGAGGGCTTGCCAAGCTCCTCTAGTGTCGCAACGAAGTTATCCATAAAAAGGCACTCATTCGAAATCCACCAGCCATTTGATGCGGATGTCGTTTTTGTCCTTCATGTCGGAATAGCCCTGCCGGATGTCCTTGAACGCATAACGTCCGCTGATCAACGGCGTGATGTCGAGCGCGCCGGAAGCCATGAGCGCGAGCACGGGCTGATACATGCCGGTACTGCCGGAAGCGCCGCGGAAAAGGATGTTGCCGAACACCAGTTTGTCGACCTCCAGCCGGTCGATGGCCTTGTCGTAGAAAGCGACCGCAGCGACGGAACCACCGGCGCGGACCAGATCGAGAGAGGCGAGCAACAGCTCCGCCGCGCCGGAGGTTTCGATGACCCGGTCGACTTTCTTGCCGCCGTTCTGGCACAGGACGGTTTCGCTCAGCGGGTCTCGGGTGGTGTTGATGGTGACGTCCGCGCCGAACAGGCGGGCGATCGCGAGTTTGGTGTCCTTGCGGCCGGTGATGAAAACTTTCGACGCGCCGGAAAGCTTGGCCAGCTTGGCGGCGAGCAGCCCGAGCGGCCCGGAGCCGTGAACCAGAACGGTGTCGCCGATCTTGACATGGGCCGATTGCACCGCGTAGAGCGAAGTGGCGGCCGGCTCGACAAATGCCCCGGCATCGAAGCTCACTCCGTCGGGCAGATGGAAGAGGTGGCGTTCGGGGAAAACCGTGTATTCGGCAAACCCACCGTCCCAGGCGTTGACCGTGCCGACACAGTACGTGCTTGCGCAGGCCAGATAGTCCCCGAGCAGGCAGGAGACGCAACTCCCGCAGGAGACACAGGTGTCGCCGACCACCCGGTCACCCGCCTTGAAATGAGTGACCCTGCTGCCGACGGCGGCGACCACGCCCGACCACTCGTGCCCCGGCGTGAACGGGAATTTAACCCCGCCGTTTTTAACGAACGAGAACTCGCCCGTGTAGATGGAATAATCGGTGCCGCAGATCCCCGCGCATTTTACGTGGGTCAAAACATCGTGGGGACCCAGTTCGGGAATCGGCTGATCGACGATCCGCAGATCGTTCGGCCCAAAAAGACGGGCGGCTTTCATTGATTTTGTCATGGTGGATCACGCTTCCTTTTAAAGTGCTTTGAAATTGATGATGTGCATCGGCCTCTTGTCGCTGAAAACATCTGCCACGGCCTGAGCCGCTCGGGTCTGGGCTTCGTCCAGCGCTTCGCGCGAATTTGCGGCGACATGCGGCGTCAGCTGAGCGTTTTCCAGCCCGAACAGCGGATGGTCGCAGGAGAACCCGTCTGGGCTGAAGACGTTAATCTCTCCGAACACGTCGAGCCCGGCATAGGCGACGACGCCGGTCTTCAACGCTTCGGCCAGATCCCTTTCGTTGACCAGCTCGCCTCGCCCCGTATTGATCAGAACGGCCGTGCGTTTCATTTTCCGAAATTCAGGCATCGCCAACATGCCGCGGGTGGCGGGCGTCAGCGGACAGAGCAGACAGAGGTAATCGGACTCGATCAGCACCGTTTCCTTCTTGGCAGGTGTGACGCCCTGCGCTGCCGCTGCAGCCTCTGTCAGGCAGGGGTCGCAGACAATGATCCGAAGGCCGAACGCTTGGGCCCTGGCTGCCACCGCACGGCCGATATTGCCGAACCCGATGATTCCGAGTGTCTGTGTCGAAAGCCGATGAAGGATGCCGGTGTCGAACGGCCGGTGGCCCGCACGCATGCTGGATTCGTAATACTTGAGTTTCCGGGAGGCGGACAGCAACAGCGCGAGGGTGTGGTCGGCCACCTCTTGCGTGGCGAAATCCGGGACGTTTGTGACGATGATGCCCTGCG
>Ga0209066_10001352_pt1:2500-32675 | contig 32675 bp, 28 predicted proteins | sample All_14_2_FD_187198 | JGI IMG/M metagenome (GOLD analysis project Ga0209066, IMG submission 187198) | Freshwater microbial communities in response to fracking from Pennsylvania, USA - Allegheny Zone_MetaG_DW_15 (SPAdes) (version 2) ... | reverse complement strand
AAATAACCGGGCACCACCATGCTGACGCCGTCACTGCCGGTCAGCAGCAGATCGCCGCCGTCACGGCTGAGATCGGCGCCGTCCAGCCAGTCGGCACCGGGAACCCGGATGTGGTCGCCGGTGGCGGAGAGGACGACAGGATCACGGAGCGAGGCGCTGGTTTGCGTAAGCATGAGGTGGTCTGCCGAGAAGTGATGCGCAGGCGTGCCCGAATCCAGGGTTGTTTCAAGTGGGCGCCAAAATTCTACACCAAATGGTATGTGCTGGAAATTGAAACATGACTTTAGTTTTGGTTTGTGGCCCGTCGATCCATTACTCGCAATGAGTGCAAGAAGCTTGCTGCCCCTTGCCAGCTCTGCCGCAGCGCGGTAATGACAAGTCGAGGGAAGGGAGAACCATCATGATCGAGCGCGCCATCGAGGGATTTCTGTTTTGGAGCCGCTGGCTGTTGGCCCCGCTCTATATGGGTCTGACCGTCGTCCTGATATTCTTCGCCTTCAAGTTTTTCCAGGAACTGATCCATCTGGTGCCGCTGCTGCCGCAGATGGTCGAAGCCGACCTGATCCTGACGGCGTTGGGTCTGATTGATCTGGCCCTGGTCGGCAACCTGCTGATCATGGTTATCCTGTCAGGCTACGAGAATTTCATTTCCCGCATCGACCAGTCGGCGCAAACCGAAAAGCTGTCGTGGCTGGGCAAGGTCGACGCCGGCACTTTGAAGATCAAGGTGGCCGCCTCCATCGTCGCCATCTCCTCGATCCACCTGCTCAAGGCCTTCGTCAATATCCTGTCCATTCCCAACGACAAGCTGATGTGGCTGGTCATCCTGCACATGACCTTCGTCCTTTCGGCGCTGATCCTGGCTTATGTGGACAAGCTGGCCTTTGCCGCCCATCGGGACCACTAAGGCCATGGGCGCGGGTGAAATCAATTTTCTGGCTTTGCCCTTGGTGGCGCTGCTGGCCCTGGTGGGGGCGCCGTGGGCGTTTCGCCGCGCCGGTTTTTTGTGGGGCAAGGTGGTATTCGGCTCTTTGACCGTGGTGTTCGCGGCCTTGGGCTCCGCCGGCATCATCATCTCGGTGCAGCACAAGACCGGATTGTCGGCGCTGCCGCTGGCCTGGCTGGTGCTGCCGGCGCTGATTTTCGCCCTTTACCGCATCAGCCGCATCAAGGCTGAGTAGTCAAGACGGCCAATACCGTTTCCGGGTCCAGGCGCACATCCAGCCACGACGCCCCCCAATGCAGATGCGGCCCGGTCGCCCGACCGCTGGCCCCCACCGCGCCGATGACCTGGCCCTTGGCGACGGTCTGACCTTCGGTCACATCCATGCGCGACAGATGGGCATAGACGCTTTGCAAGCCCAAGCCATGGTCGATCATCAGCGTCTGGCCGGTGAAGAACATGTCCGGGTGGGTCAAGGTGACGATGCCGTCGCCCGCCGCCCGCACCGGCGCGCCGGTGGCGGCGGCGATGTCGGTGCCGGAATGGGGGGCGCGGGCTTCGCCGTTCAACACCCGCTGACTGCCGAAAACACCCGAGACGATGCCATCGGCGGGGGCGGCCAGACCGGCCAGGAACAGGGCGCGCGGTTGGGATTGCTGCCGACGTTCGGCGATCAGGCGGTTTTCCGCCTGGATGCGGGCCAGTTGCGCCGGGTCGGGACTGACCTTGGCCGCCGGCAGGCCGTCGATGCGCTGGATTTGCCAGTCGCGCTTGGCGATGGGCAAAATCTGGGTTTGCGTGCCGATGGTCAAGCTGGCGGCAGGGCCGGCATCGCGACCGAACCCCAGGAGGAAACGGCCCTGGTCATCGGTGGGGACGGCCCGTCCGTCCAGGCTGATGACAGCACCGGGCGGGGCTTGGCCGATGACCAGCCCGCCTTGCTCCAGCTTGCCGCGCAAATCCCCGGCCCAGGCTGGCCCCACGGCCAACAGCAGCACAAAACCCAATACACGGCGCATGTCCCTATCTCCGAACCGAGAACAGCGCCCATGTTAGCAGAGCCACCAGCACCACCGCGCCCCCTTGATGCAGTGCAGCCAGAACCAATGGGGCGCCGTGCAGCAAGGTGGCGATGCCCAGACCGGCCTGAACCTGGACCCAGGCGCCGGTCAGCAGCAGCGGGCGCGGTCCGTGGCGGCGCCAGCTCCATGCCGCCAGCAGTGACAGGCAGGCCCAGACGGTGACTGCCAACACCCGGTGCACATATTGCACCGAGGCGGCATCGGTGATGGCGTTGCCGAGTGGTGGCGACGGCAGCCAGCCGTCTTGCATCAGCGGAAAGGTATTGTGGATGCGCCCCGCATCCAGTCCGGCGACCAGGGCGCCCCAGCTCATGGCGGCCAGGGCCAGGGCGGCTGTGAAACACAAGGTTGTGAACAGCAGGCGGTGGCGCTGGCGGGGGTGATCCCGCAGCGCCAGGGCACACCAGATCAGCCCCGCCAGGATGACCAGGGCCAGCAACAGATGGGCGGCAAGGCGGAAATGACTGACCTCGGGACGGTCGGCCAAGCCGCTGGCCACCATCAGCCAGCCCATCACCCCTTGGCCGCCGCCCAGGGCCAGCAGGGCCAGCAGGCGCGGCAGCCAGCCCGCCGGCACCATGCGCCGCCAGACGAACCAGACCAGCGGCAGGGCGAAGGCCAGGCCGATCAGCCGCCCCCACAGGCGATGGATATATTCCAGCCAGAAAATGGATTGATAGCCGGCCAGATCCATCTGGGTGTTGATCAGTCGGAATTCCGGGCTTTGCCGGTAAAGGGCGAAGGCTTCCTGCCATTGGGCGGCGTCGAGGGGCGGCAGGATGTGGTGGGGATTCCATTGGGTCATGGACAGGCCCGATCCGGTCAGCCGGGTCAGCCCGCCCAAGGTCACCATCACCGCCACCATGGCCGCCACCATCAGCAGCCACGCCGCCAGGACGCGGCGGTGGCGATCCTGCGGGTGATCCAGGTCATGGGCGGCGGCATCTCTCATTTTCGGCATATGGGGCGGGGTTCCCACGCTGCCAAGCCCGTGCTAGCCTTGCTTCCCGTATCCGTCCCGGAGGAAGTCATGTCCACTGCCGATACCCTGTCTTTGCTGGATGGGCTGGTGGCGCAGGCCCGCCGGGCCGGTGCCGATGCCGCCGACGCGGTGGCGGTGGACAATGTGTCGCTGTCGGTGGGCGTGCGCCTGGGACAGCTGGAACGGATGGAACGCTCGGAAGGCGCCGATATCGGTCTGCGCGTGCTGATCGGCAAGCGTCAGGCCATGGTGTCGTCGTCGGACCGTTCGCCCGATGCCTTGGGTGAGTTGGTCGACCGCGCCGTCGCCATGGCCCGGGCGGTGCCGGAAGACCCCTATGCCGGTCTGGCCGATCCGTCGGAACTGGCGCGCGAATTTTTGGATTTGCAGGCCTGCGATCCTGGCGAACCGTCGGCGGAAATCCTGCTGGAGATGGTCAAGGCGGCCGAAGATTCCGCCCGCGCCGTGCCCGGCGTGACCAATTCCGAGGGGGCCGAGGCGGGCTGGGGCCGCTCGGCGGTGGCCTTCGTCGGCTCCAATGGCTTTTCCTTTGGCTATGCCGCCACCTCGGGCTCGTTGTCGGCAGCGGTGCTGGCCGGCGATGCCGAGCAGGGGATGGAGCGCGATTACGATTATACCCAGGCGGTGTTCATGGCCGATCTGCGCGCCCCCGAGGATGTGGGCCATCAGGCCGGACGTCGTGCCGTCCGTCGTCTGGGCGCGCGCAAGGTCAAGACCTGTCAGGTGCCGGTGGTGCTCGACCCCCGGGTCAGTCGCGGTCTGGTCGGGTCATTGGCCGGGGCCATCAACGGCGCCGGGGTGGCGCGCGGCACCTCGTTCCTGAAGGACAAGATGGGGCAGCGCCTGTTCGCCCCCGGCATCCGCATCGTCGACGATCCGCACCGCCTGCGCGGCCTGCGCTCGCGCCCCTGCGATGGCGAGGGCGTGGCCACCCGCCGTCTGAACGTGGTCGAAGACGGGGTGCTGACTTCGTGGTTGATGGATTGCCGTTCGGCCCGCCAGTTGGGCCTGAAAAGCACCGGCCATGCCAGCCGCGGCACCGCCAGCCCGCCCAGCCCGTCGGCCAGTAATTTCTATATGGAAGCGGGGGCGGTGACGGTGGCCGAGATGATCGGCGACATCCATGACGGCTTCTATATCACCGAGCTGTTCGGCCAGGGCGTCAATGGCGTCACCGGCGATTATTCGCGCGGTGCCGCCGGTTTCTGGATCGAGGCCGGCGAAATCGTCTATCCGGTGTCGGAAGTCACCGTGGCCGGCAATCTCAAGGACATGTTCCTGAATTTGACTCCGGCCAGCGACCTGGAGTTCCGCTATGGCGTCGATTGCCCGACCGTGCGCATCGACGGTATGACCGTGGCGGGGCGTTGAGTCTCTTCCCAAGGTCTTAACCATTTGGTAAGACTCATGGTATCGGTTCCTCGCCAGAACGGCGAGGGCAGGGGATAGGGAATTCGCGCCATGTATGCCAAGCTTGCCATTGCCGCCGCCATCGCCGTGTCCGTCGGCGCCTGTGCCGTGCAGCCCTATGAGAGCGGCATTTCCGGGCATTCCCCCGCCAACTTCAATTACAAGTCCGATGGCGAGAACGCGCGTGCCCTGCTGGCGGCGTCGGAAAGCGGCAAGGCCCAGACCTGGGCGGTGTCGGAGAGTTCTTACGGTGCGGTGTCGGCCAGCGGTGCCGCCTATCCTGACCGGGCTCGTCGCCATTGCCAGCCGTTGAAGCATGAACGTGACGGCGCCGCCCGTCAGGTCACCGCTTGCAAGGGGGCCGATGGTACCTGGGTCGTGGCCGAGTGGGTGCCGGACAAGGGCGAGTGATTGCTGTTTTTCCGGTGAGACGTATCGAGGCCCGGTCAGTTTGACCGGGCTTTTCTTTTGCCTTCGTAAATGTTCCGTGAATGAATCGTAGACAGTATTGAAATGTGTTGTTGCTCCATTCTTATTGTTTGCGACGTATTCAACTAAATGTTTGTGCATTTGCATTGTTGCTGCTGAAAGTCGCCTGGAAAAAAGTATATAGTTAATACCATCGTTTGGTGTTGCTGTTGCGGCCAGGGGTCTTGATGGGCATTCGTGAAAAGTTTGTACTGGCCGTGATGATCGGTGTTGCTGCCTTCATCGCTTTGTTCACTCTGTCGCTGCTGGAACAGCGCAAGGTGGTCCTGGCCGCTTACGAGGCGCGCAACGCCAGCGTCGTCGACCTGACCGTCAGCATGCTGCAACAGATCGATGCCCGGCGCCTTGAAGGTCAGATGGACCTGAAGGCGGCCCAGGATCAGGCCAAGGCTACCCTGCGCGCCCTGCGCTATGATAACGGCGATTATATTTTTGTTCTGGGATTGGATGGCGGTTTCATCGTCAATCCTGGCTTTCCCCATCTGGAGGGCACGGTGCCGCGTGACCTGGTGGACGTCGAGGGGCGTCCCCTGCTGTCCCGCCTTGCCGACGTTGCCGCGCAGGGGGTGGGCACGGTCCGCTATCGCTATCCCCGCGTCCATGGCGGTGAGTCGGTGGAAAAAACATCGGCGGTGCGCCTGTTCGCGCCGTGGGGCTGGGTTGTCGGTTCCGGCGCCTATGTGGACGACGTCCAGACCATGTTCGCCAAGCGGGCCCGGCAATTCGCCATGGTGGTGGTGCCCCTGGGGCTGGTGTTGATCGCCGGGGTTTTCTGGCTGGCGCGGTCGGTAGCCGTGCCTTTGCGCGATCTGGTGGCGGGGGTGCATGCCATTCGCCGGGGCGATTTCGACCGCGACGTATCGCACACCGATCGGGCGGATGAGTTGGGGCAATTGGCCGAGGCGGTGGAATCCTTACGTCAGGTAGCGGTGATGGCGGACGAGGTCCAGCGTTCGCGCGAGTTGATGGCCAAGGTGTTCGATACCAGCCGGGAAGCGGTGCTGATCACCGATCACAGCGGTCGGATCGTTCTGGCCAGCGCCGCTCTTTGCGCCATCAGCGGTTATGCCGCCGCCGATCTGGTCGGCCAGAAGGCGTCGATCTTGAAGTCTGGCCATCACGACGACGAATTTTTCGCCGATATGTGGACCCGCCTGATCAATGGCGGTGCGTGGGAAGGCGAAGTGTGGAACCGCCGCGCCAATGGCGAGGTGCTGGTGGTCTACGAGCGCATTTCCGCCATCCGCGACGATTCTGGGCGCATCCTTAATTTTGTCGCCATCATGCATGACGTGGTTGAACACAGCCGCAATCAGCGCGGCGCCCGTTTCCTGCCCATGCATGACCCGTTGACCAATCTGGCCGATCACGACCTGCTGGCCGAACAGGCGTCCAGGATGCTGGCCAAGGCGTCGCGCACCGGCCGTCCGGTGGCCTTGCTGGTGGTGGACGTGGATGATTTTGCCCAGGTCAATGCCGCCCACGGCATGGTTGCCGGTGACGAAATCCTGCGTTTCATCGCGCTTCGGCTGATGAAGGTGGTGCGTGGTGCCGACATGGTCGCGCGTTTGGGTGGCGACGATTATGCCGTGCTGATGGAGGATTATTCAGGGGTGGCTGAAATCCGCGCCGTCGCCACCCGCATCATCGAGGCCATGCACGCAGCCCTTAGCGTCGGCGACAGCAAGATCGGGATATCGGTGTCGGTGGGTATCGCTCAGGCGCCGCAGGACGGGCGGGGTTTCACCCAGTTGTTGAAGGCCGCCCGCGCCGCCCAAGGCCTGGTCAAGGCCGGGGGCGGCAACGGCTTCCATCTGACCGGCCAAGACGTGGCGGCGTAGGTTCAGCGTTTGCGCTTTTGCAGCCGTTCGGTGCGGCGCGGCTTGTCCGGCTGTCCCTCGGTGTCGTCGGTTTCCGGTGCCGGGCGGCCCAGGCGCGGGGCTTCGACGCGCAGCCGCAGCCAAACCTTGGCGAAATAGGCCGAAGATACCGTCAGGGCAGCGAAAGACAGGACGAATTGCACCAGACCGGCAGCGATTTCGGTGCCTTGGCCAGCCGGCAATTGTCCGACCAGATCGGCCCAGGCCAACGAGATGACCAGGAAGGGCAGGTTGGCCAGCACATAGCCGAAACCGACGGAAATGCCGCCGGCCAGGGTCATTTCCTGCAACGATGCGCCGCTTTTGCCCTCACCGCGCTGGTAAAGGGCGATGTGCGGCAGGATCAGGAACATGATGCCGATCAGCAATTGAAAGGCTTCCTGCACGGCGATGCCGATGATCTTGCCGCTTTCCATATCGGCCAGGCTGGAGCTCAGCAGCAGGATCGGAAAGCTTTCGAAACCCAACAGCAATTGATAGGCCAAGGCCCACAGCAGATGGCGCAGGCCGATGCGGATGGCCACCGGCCGGCCCGGCTCCTCGCCCAGGGCGACGAAGCGTTGCCAGGTGACGGCAAAGGCGCCGAAGGCCAGTCCGTTCAGCCCGAAGGGGATCAATCCGCCCCCGGGCAACCCCAGGCCGACGGCGAAATGGGCGGCCAGTGCCAGCACGAACCAAGGCGCGATGGCGCGCAGCCAGGGGCCGGGCTGTTCAAGCGGCAGGAAAAAGGATTGGGCCAGTTCGGTGGAATAACGGTTCAGGCTCATGGGGATGGGGTACCCTTGACGACGGGAGCGACACCATACCCTTATCCCTCGACCGATACCAGCACCTGCCCCGGTTGGGCAAAGGCGAAGCCGCCACGGCCCTGGTGTTTGGCCTGATACATGGCGGTATCGGCGGCGACCAGCAGGGTCGCGGGGTCGGTGCCGTCGCGCGGAAACAGGGCGATACCGATGCTGACGCCGATGGTGACCGACTGGTGGTCGATATTGAAGGGCTGCGCCAGCGAGTCGACCAGCTTGGCGGCGATGCGGGCGACATCGTCGGCGGCCGCCAATCCTTCCACCAGCACGACGAATTCATCGCCGCCCAGTCGCGCCACCACGTCGTCGCCGCGTACCGCCGCCTCGATGCGCTTTGCCACCCGCTTCAACACTTGGTCGCCGGCGGCATGACCCAGGCTGTCGTTGACCGGCTTGAAGCCGTCCAGGTCCAGGTACATCACCGCCGCCAGCGACGAACTGTCAGCGGCGATTCGCACGGCGTCAGCCAGCCGGGCCTCGAATTGGGCGCGGTTGCAAAGTCCGGTCAGCGAATCGTGTTCAGCCCGCCAGCGCACCCGCGCTTCCCGCCGTTTGCGGTCGGTGATGTCCATGAAGGTGGCCACATAGCCATCCATGCGGCCATCGGGTTGGCGCAATTGGGTGATGGACAGGGATTCCGGGTAAATGGCGCCGCTTTTGGTGCGGTTCCATATTTCGCCATGCCATTCCCCGCTTTCCCGCAATTCGCGCCACAAGGCCTGATAAAAGCTGTCGTCGTGGCGGCCCGAAGACAAAATATCGGGGGTCTTGCCCACCACCTCGTTCAGTGAATACCCGGTGATGCGAGCAAAAGACGGGTTGACCATGATGATGCGGTTGGCTTCGTCGGTCAGCATCACCGCTTCCGAGATATGGTCGAACACCGTCTTGGCCTGGGCCAGCACCCGGTCATGGGCCTGCCGCGCTTCCTCGCGCTGGATCAGGTGTTGCCGGAACACCGCCATGGCCCGGGTCAGGTCGCCGATTTCGTCGCCCCGGTTGGTTTCCGGGACCTCGACGTCATGGCCTTGGGCCAACAGACGCATGGATCGGGTGATCCTGCCCAAGGGCTTGGTGATGGACTGTCCCAGCACCCAGGCCAAGGCCATGCAGACCAGCAAGGCCAGCCCGGCGGTGAGGCCCCAACCGACGGCTCCCTGGCGCCAGGCTTGGTGCAGATCGTCCAGGTACAGGCCGGATCCCACCACCCAGCCCCAGGGGGCGAAGCGTTCCACATAGGATATCTTGGCGCCGATCTGGCCGGTTTTCGGGTCGGGCCAGGAATAATGGACGAAGGTGCCGCCAGTGCCGTTGGTGCGGTCGACGAACTCGCGGAACAGATAGCGGCCATCACTGTCGGTGAAATCGGAAACGTCGCGCCCCATCCAGCTTCCCATGGGGTGCCAGATAACCCGGGGCTGCAAATCATTGATCCACAGATAATCACCCTGGCGAGCCGACATGGCGGCGACGGCGTTGATGGCGCGGTCCATGGCCTCGCCCTGGGTCAAGGCTCCGGCGCGGACCATGCCGTCCAGGCGGTCCATATAGCCCAAGGCGCCCTGGACCAGCATGCGGCTTTGATTCTGCCGCTCGATCAGCAGGCGATCGTGCAGCGCGTTCAGGCCGCTGGCACCGATCACTCCGGCCAGAGCCAGCATGGTCAGGGCAAGGGAGTAAAGGCGCAGTCTGATGGAGACACGCTCGAACATCGCTCACCCCCATGTGAGCTCTTATACCAGAGGTTATATTGCCCAGATTAACCGCACGGGGGAAGAGGTTACTTGCCGGCCTCGAAATAGCCTTGAACCAGCATGATCTGCTTGATCAGGTCGTCGGCGGAGATGGGCTTGGTCAGCACCTTGGAGGCACCCATCTGCCGGGTGATTTCGTGCGCCTGCTCGTTCTTGTCGCCGGTCAGGATCAGCACCGGCTTGCGGTTGTTCAGATTGGTCTTGTCGGCCCGCAATTCCTTGAGAAACTGGCTGCCGTCCATTTTTTCCATGTGCAGGTCGCACAAGATGACGTCGGGATCGACCTCGCCCGAACGCAGCATCTCCAACGCCTGGGCGCCGTCGGTGGCTTCGGTGATCTGGGCGGGGTTGGCCTTGGACAGCAGCTTCTTGATGATATTGCGCATGACCTCCTGGTCGTCGATGATCATCACATGCATACCGGGCGAGCCGATCTGCATGGACAAAGCGGCGCCATCCTTGAACTTTTCCACCTGCTTGGACACGTCCTTGGGCAGCGGCACCTTGTGGGCGCGGCAATGATCGGTCAGCGACTGCCCCACATCCTCGCGCGAGAAGGCGAAGCGGGTCTCGACCCCACCGCGCGTGGCGGCGAAGGTCACGGTCAGGGCCACATCCTGGGCCGGGTCGAAACTGATGGCCATGGGTGGCACATCGGGCATGGCCTTGCCGGTGCGTTCGCCATAACGACGCATGGCGTCGAGAAAATCGGCACGCGGAAAAACGAGGACACGGCGTTCCAGAATCATGCAAAAATCCCCAGACACCCAAATATCAAGACGGATGATCGGGGTGATAACGCGTCCGACGACAAAACGCCAGACGCGTTATGTGACGTCCAACTTCAGTCTGACTTGGTGGTCAGACAGCCAAAACCGCGCAAGACGGTCAGTACCTCTGGTGAGTGCAGCGAATAGTAAATGCGGGTGGCGTCGCGGCGCGTACGCACCAGGCCACCGATGCGCAGCTTGGCCAGATGCTGGGACAGGGCCGACGGGCGCAGGCCCACGGCTCGGCGTAATTCGCCGACGGAGCGTTCGCCCTGGGCCAGTTCCACCAGCACCAGCAGCCGGTGATGGTTGCCCATGGCCTGCAAGGCGGCGGCGATCCGTCGCAAATTGGCGGGGCTGGACCCGGAACCGGACAACATCTTCGGCAACACTCCCGCTTGGCTCAACTCGGCCAAGGCGCTGCCGACCTCGCCCTCGCTCAAATACAATCCCTGATCCAGCGCGCGTTCCCGCAATTCTCCGGGGTTGAGGGTGATCAGCGGACCGGAAAACACCAGTCCGGCCACCAACAACCTTTCCCGCGTCGGCATCAGCCCGGCCTGACGCAGGGCGGCAACGGCTGTATCCATTCCTTGGGTCGTCATGAGTTCCTCCACCTGCTCTCTGACGCGGATGATAGTCATTCGCATTTGCAGATGGCAAGGGGTTTTTTATCGCTTTTTGATGAAGTTCCAAAACGGACGAAGCCGAAGAGGGTTGCCCTCTTCGGCTTCGTCGATCGGAAAGGCATAGGGGGATCAGTGTTTGTCCGGATCCTGATGGTGCAATTGCCGCCCGGCCTCGTGCAGCAGGTGGGACAGCTTTTCCCGGATTTCGTGGATATCGACCTTGCCGCGCAAATCCTTGCCCAGGCGTTGGATCAGCTTTTCGTCGCCGTCACCATCGTGATCTTGGGCGTGGGCGTGGGTCAGATCGTGGGCGTAATCGCGGGCGGCATGGCCCAGCAAGCCCAACAACTCCGCAGCCCACAATCCGGCCATGCGGTTGCGCCGGTCGCGGGCCGTGGGGGTGGTGTCGGTTTTGGACTGGAACAACATGACGTTCTCCCCCTTGGTCAAGCGGCCGACGAGTGCAGATGATTGGTGGACCCGCCATGGGTATCGCCCCACGTCTTCAAGGCCACCACCACCGGGCGCAAGGTCTCACCCAGATCGGTCAGGCAATATTCAACCCGCGGCGGCACTTCGGCATAGACCGTGCGCAGCACCAACCCGGCGTCTTCCAACTCGCGCAATTGCTTGGTCAGCATACGCTGGGTGACGTTGGGCAGCTTGCGGCGCAATTCGCTGAAGCGATGCACACCTTCCAGCAGGTGATAGAGCACCACGCCCTTCCACTTGCCGCCGATCTTCTCCAAAGTCGCTTCGACCGGGCAGCCGGGTGAGCAATCATAGACCTTGTGCGCCATGGAAAACCTCAATGGTATCTTTTTTGATACTATACACCAAAAATGTGCATTCTTGCGAGATGGATCAGTAAAGGTCCATATATGGCGCACCCCAGTCAGCGGAGCCCAACTCATGCGTGCCATCGCTTATCGCCACAGCCTGCCCATCACCGATCCCGCCGCCTTGGAAGATGTGGACCTGCCCGATCCGGTCGCCCAAGGCCGTGACCTGCTGGTGCGGATCGAAGCCATCGCCGTCAATCCGGTGGACACCAAGGTGCGTCGCAATGTCGATCCTGGTGGAGCCGTCAAGGTTCTGGGCTACGACGCCGCCGGCGTGGTCGTCGCCACCGGCCCCGAGGTCAGCCTGTTCAAGGTCGGTGACCGGGTGTTTTATGCCGGTGCCCTCGACCGCCCCGGTACCAACAGCCAATTGCATCTGGTCGACGAACGCATCGTCGGCCCGATGCCGGCCAGCCTGGATTTTGCCGCCGCCGCCGCCATGCCGCTGACCTTCATCACCGCCTGGGAATTGCTGTTCGACCGCTTGGGCGTCACCGCTGAAGATACGCGCAGCCTATTGATCATCGGCGGCGCCGGCGGGGTGGGGTCGGCGGCCATTCAACTGGCCCGGCAATTGACCGGCCTGACGGTGGTCGCCACCGCCTCACGCCCGCAAAGCCGGCAATGGTGTCTGGATTTGGGCGCTCATCACGTCATCGACCATGGGCAGGATCTGGTCGGGCAGTGGCAAGGGCTGGGTCTGGGCGGCGCTGGCCTGATCCTGGCCCTGACCAACACCGACCAGCATCAGGCGGCTCTGGCCGAGATCATTGCCCCGCAAGGGGCGTTGGGGTTGATCGACGACCCCAAGGGCTTCGATATCGGCCTGTTCAAACGCAAGGCGATTTCCATCCACTGGGAATTCATGTTCACCCGTTCGCTGTTCCAGACCGACGACATGATCGCGCAGCACACTTTGCTGAAGCGGGTGGCTGAACTGGTTGATCTGGGGGTGTTGCGCAGCACCCAGGCGCAAAGTCTTGGTCCCATCGATGCGGCCACTTTGCGCCGGGCTCATGCCCTGATCGAGGACGGTCATGCCATGGGCAAAGTGGTGCTGGCCGGATTCTGAAGGGACAAAGGGCGGAGCGGTGCGCTCCGCCCTTCCCAAAAGTCGCGCAAGGCCCTATGTTCCCTCGATTCATCCGGCCTTGCATAAGAAGTCCATGACCAAGCTCGAGCACATCCGTAACTTCGCCATCATCGCCCATATCGACCACGGCAAGTCGACCCTGGCTGATCGCCTGATCCAGCAATGCGGCGCCGTCGAAGCGCGCGACATGAAGGAGCAGATGCTCGATTCCATGGATATCGAGCGCGAGCGCGGTATCACCATCAAGGCCCAGACCGTGCGCCTGGCCTATCAGGCCAAGGACGGTAAGACCTATCAGTTGAATCTGATGGACACCCCCGGCCACGTGGACTTCGCCTACGAGGTCAGCCGCTCGCTCGCCGCCTGCGAAGGTTCGATCCTGGTGGTCGATGCCAGCCAGGGGGTGGAAGCGCAGACCCTGGCCAATGTCTATCAGGCGCTGGATGCCGGTCACGAGATCGTGCCGGTCTTGAACAAGATCGACCTGCCGGCGGCGGAGCCGGAGCGGGTCAAGCAGCAGGTCGAGGACGTCATCGGCCTGGACGCGTCGGATGCGGTGATGATCTCGGCCAAGTCGGGTATCGGCATCGAGGACGTGCTGGAAGCTTTGGTCACCCGTCTGCCCTGCCCGGAAGGCGATGAAAAGGCCGATCTGCAGGCGCTCTTGGTGGATTCCTGGTATGACGCCTATCTGGGCGTCATCATCCTGGTTCGCGTCAAAAACGGCGTTTTGAAGCGCGGCATGAAGATCCGCATGATGGCCAACGGTTCGGCCTATGAGGTGGATTCGGTCGGTTACTTCACGCCCAAGATGATCAAGGCCGACGCCTTGCGTCCGGGCGAGATGGGCTTCATCACCGCCGGCATCAAGGCGGTGGCCGACACCAATGTGGGCGACACCATCACCGACGACAAGAAGCCCGCCGCCAGCGCCCTGGCCGGCTTCAAGCCGTCGATCCCGGTGGTGTGGTGCGGCCTGTTCCCCATCGACGCCGCCGATTACGAGGATTTGCGCGATAGCCTGGCCAAGCTGCGCCTGAACGACGCCAGTTTCCAATACGAGCCGGAAACCTCGGCCGCCCTGGGCTTCGGCTTCCGTTGCGGCTTTTTGGGTCTGTTGCACCTGGAAATCATCCAGGAGCGGCTGGAACGCGAGTTCAACCTGGACCTGATCACCACGGCGCCGTCGGTGGTCTATCACATCCACATGACCAACGGCTCCATGCAGGAACTGCACAATCCCGCCGACATGCCCGACCAGGGGCTGATCGATCATGTGGACGAGCCGTGGATCAAGGCCACCATCATGGTGCCGGACGAATATCTGGGCTCGATCCTGCAATTGTGCACCGAACGGCGCGGCCAGCAGCTTGACCTGACCTATGCCGGCAACCGCGCCATGGCTGTCTACAAGCTGCCCCTGAACGAAGTGGTGTTCGATTTCTACGACCGCTTGAAGTCGATTTCGCGCGGTTATGCCAGCTTCGATTACGAGATGGATTGCTACACCGAAAGCGATCTGGTCAAGGTGTCGATCCTGGTCAATCAGGAACCGGTTGACGCCCTGGCCTTCATCGTCCACCGCGCCAATGCCGAAAGCCGTGGACGCGGCATCTGCACCCGTTTGAAAGAGCTGATCCCGCGCCAGATGTTCCAGATCGCCATCCAGGCGGCCATCGGCGGGCGCATCGTCGCGCGTGAATCCATCAGCGCCTTGCGCAAGGACGTGTTGGCCAAGTGCTATGGCGGCGACGTCAGCCGCAAGCGCAAGCTTTTGGACAAGCAGAAGGAAGGCAAGAAGCGTATGCGCCAGTTCGGTCGCGTCGAAATCCCGCAAAGCGCCTTCCTGGCTGCGCTCAAGATGGGCGACGACTGACGCTACCCCCTCACCGCCTGCTTGGGGTGTGCCAGATACAGCCAGCCCTCCGCTGTCCAGATATAGGAAATGTCGGCGCCCCATTTCTGATCGGACCGTCCGGCGGCGAAGTCCTGGCCCAGCACGTTGGGGGTGACGGGGCCAGCGTGAGCGCTGTCGGTGGTTTTCTTGAAACGGCGTTTTGCCCTGCCTTCGGGCCGTTCTCGTGCATCAGTCGAGCGACGCGGTGCCGCCTTCTCGCAATTCCACCTGCATGCGCGGAGAACCGTAGGTTTCATGCGACAGGCTGAACTGACTTCGGATGTGAGCGAGAATGTCTTCATCCCGGCGCTCGTCATCACAGTGTCCTGCGCGCGGTTTGATCACAGCACGCTCTCCACTCTTCCCAGGCAAGTCCACTTCGACCGCCGAGCGGTATGAGCGGTCCGCCACGGGCCGCTTTTGAAACTGGCCTATGCCCCCGGCCATAATTTCTGTCCGGCGGAACGGCTGCGCAGGCCGTCATCGGTGAGGGCGCGGGTCATCTGCCGGCGCAGTTCGGGCAAGAACACGCGCTTGTGGCGCAGCCGCCAATGATCCAGCCGCCATTCCGGTTCGGCATGGGCAATGCCGGGCGGGCAGACGAAGACATGAGCGGCCAGCGGCCCTTGCATCGTTTCCAGCCGGAATGGGTGCAGCTCGTATTCCCAGCCTTCGTAGATTTGCAGCCGGCGCAGTGATTCGGCGTCGACGTTTTCGGCGACCACGCCGTCGACCCGCCCGCCCGGTCGAGCCACCAGCATGGGATAATGCCGCCCGGCCACATGCGGGCGGCGCCAGCCGCGCAATATTGCCGGGCGTACCGGCAGATAACAGCCGCAGACGATGGTACGCACGTCCGCATCCATCAGCGTGCCGAAGAAGAACAGGTTCATGCCGGCAAGGCCACGCCGCTTTGGGTCAATTGGCCTTCCAGTTCCGCCCGCAGACGGTCGAGACTGGCCTGATCGCCAGCCTCGCAGCGGGCCACCAGCACCGCTTGGGTATTCGAGGCGCGCAGCAGCCACCAGCCGTCCGGGGTATCGACGCGGACACCGTCGATGGCGTTGACCCGGGCGCCGCTGGCGGCCAGCCGGGCGCGCACTTCGGCGACCACCTGGAACTTGCGATCCTCGGCGCAGTCGAAGCGCATTTCCGGGGTGTTGACCAGTTGGGGCAGGGCGTCGCGGCGCTGGGCCAGACTGGTGCCGGCCCAGCGTCCGACGATGCCCAGCAGGCGCACGGCGGCATAAAGCGCGTCGTCATAGCCATAATAGCGGTCGGCGAAAAAGATGTGGCCGCTCATTTCCCCGGCCAAAGGCGCGCCGATTTCGGCCATCTGGGTCTTGATCAGCGAATGGCCGGTGCGGCCCATCACCGGATTGCCGCCCAGGCGCGCCACTTCGTCGAAAAACGCCTTCGACGCCTTGACGTCGGCGATGATGGTGGCGCCGGGCCGGGTTTTTAGCAGATCCTCGGCCAGGATCACCAGAATCTGGTCGCCCCACAAGATGCGGCCCTGACCGTCGATGACGCCGATGCGGTCGCCGTCGCCGTCGAAGGCGATGCCCATATCGGCGCCCCGATCGGCCACCGCCTGTTGCAGATCCACCAGATTATGTGGCTCGGTCGGGTCGGGGTGGTGGTTGGGGAAGGTGCCGTCGATATCGCCGAACAACACATGGTGGTCACCCGGCAACGATTTGATCAGCCGGCCGAGAATTTCGCCGGCGGCGCCGTTGCCGCAATCCCACACCACCTTCAGGCCGCGCTGGCCGTCGAAATCGGCGGCCAGCCGGGCGGCGTATTCGTCGGCGATGTCGTCATCGACGACACTGCCGCTACCTTGGGCGAAGGCGCCACCAGCGGCGATGGTGCCCAAATCCTTGATATCGGGGCCGAAGAACGGCTTGCCCGCCAGCACCATCTTGAAGCCGTTATGGCTGGGCGGGTTATGGCTGCCGGTGACCATGATGCCGCCATCGGCGGCGCGCGCCTTGGCGGCATAATACAGCATGGGGGTGGGACCGCGCCCGACCTTGCGCACGGCGCAGCCGGTGGCGATCAGGCCTTCCACCAGGCCGGCGGCCAGATCCGGCGACGACAGCCGCCCATCCCAGCCGACACAGACGGTGCTGCCGCCATTGGCGCGGACCCGGGTGCCGAAAGCGGCGCCGATGGCACGGGCATCGGCGACCGACAGGGTCTCACCGATGATGCCGCGAATGTCGTATTCCCGCAGGATGCTGGGGTGGAAGTTGTGGGTCATGCTGTTCTCGTCTCCAGGCGGCGGGGCCGCGTTGGGGAGAAGATAAACCACAGAGGCACCGAGGCACAGAGAGGCTTTTCCCAGGGACGTCCTGCGTCCTGCGTATAGCGCAATGGTATGCAATCAGATGGTTGCACATCTTTTGATAAAGTGCTGCATGCGCGGTTACGTTACCCTATGATCCGGACGGGGACGTTTCTTGCCAGTGGGGTGGCGATGAAAGCAGGTTGGGCATGGACGGCTGTCGCCGTCTTCATGGTGTGGGCAGGCACGGCCAAGGCCGATGTCATCCGGGTGCGGGCCGATGACTGGTGTCCGTACAATTGCTCGGAACAGAAAAAGGGCTATGGCATCGAGGTGGCGGAGGAAGTGTTCGCCGCCGCCGGCCATCGCGTGCAATACCAGTTGGCACCGTGGAGCCGATCGCTGGAGGATTGCCTGCGCGGCGAAATCGACGCGGTGATCGGCGCCGCCCCGGTGGATTCGCCCGATCTGGTGTTCGGGGCCGAACCCATCGGCCAATGGGACAGCACCTTCGTCATCCGCAAGGGGCAGTCCTGGCGCTATGACGGCGTCGCCTCGCTGGAACGCATCAAGCTGGCCGCCATCATCGGTTATATCTACATGGATCCGGTGGGCGGCTATATCGAGGCCAACAAGAAAAACCGCGCCCGCGTCGATCCGGTTGGCGGCACCCAGCCGCTGGAGCAAAGCCTGAAGATGGTCGCCGCCGGACGCATCGATGCGGCGGTGGAAAGCCGGACGGTGCTGGAATACAAGCTGCGGCAGATGGGGCTGACCGGCAAACTGGATTATGCCGGCGCCACTCAGTCGGGGCCCATCTACATCGCCTTTTCGCCCAAGCACCCCAAGGCGCGGGAATATGCCGATCTTCTCGATCAGGGGGTCGCCCGCTTGCGCGCCTCGGGGCGGCTTCGGCAGATTCTGGACCGCTACGGCGTCCGCGACTGGAAATAGCGCGGTCAAATGCGCTATATCAACGACCCGGCCCGGCGTTCCGTCTGGCCGGACGATGGCCTTTGTCGCGGTGAGATATGTCCGTCCGTCCCTATCGTCAGATTACCCGTCGCAAATCCCGGCAGATCTTCGTCGGCTCGGTGCCGGTGGGCGGCGACGCCCCCATTTCCGTCCAGACCATGACCAATTCGTTGACCACCGATGTGGCGGCGACGGTGGATCAGATCAAGCGAGCCGAGGCGGCGGGCGTCGATATCGTCCGCGTCTCGTGTCCGGACGAGGACTCGACCAAGGCCCTGGCCGCCATCATCCGTCAGGTGTCGGTGCCGGTGGTGGCCGACATCCATTTCCATTACCGCCGCGCCATCGAGGCGGCGGAAGCGGGCGCCGCCTGCCTGCGCATCAATCCCGGCAATATCGGCTCCGCCGACCGGGTGCGCGAGGTGGTCAAGGCGGCCAAGGATCATGGCTGTTCCATGCGCATCGGCGTCAATGCCGGCAGCCTGGAACGCCATCTGTTGGAAAAATACGGCGAGCCCTGCCCCGAGGCCATGGTGGAAAGCGCGCTGGAACATGCGCGCATCCTGGAAGACAACGACTTCCGCGAGTTCAAAATCAGCGTCAAGGCGTCGGATGTGTTCCTGGCGGTGGCCGCCTATCAAGGTCTGGCCGAAGCCTGCGATTATCCGCTGCATCTGGGCATCACCGAGGCCGGCGGCCTGATCGGCGGCACGGTCAAATCGGCCATCGGCCTGGGCAATCTGCTGTGGTCGGGGATCGGCGACACCATCCGGGTGTCGTTGTCGGCGGCGCCGGAGGAAGAGGTCAAGGTCGGTTACGACATCCTGAAAAGCTTGGGCCTGCGCGCCCGTGGCGTCAACATCGTGTCGTGCCCGTCCTGCGCCCGCCAAGGCTTCGACGTGGTGGGGACGGTGGAGGTGCTGGAGCGTCGTCTGGCCCACATCACCGCCCCGGTGACGCTGTCGATCATCGGCTGCGTCGTCAACGGCCCGGGCGAGGCGCGCGAGACCCAGATCGGGCTGACCGGCGGCGGCAACGATTCGCACATGGTCTATGTGGGCGGCGCGCCCGACCACAAGATCGATACCGCCACCATGATCGACCACATCGTCGCTCTGGTCGAAGCCAAGGCGGCGGCACTGGATGCCGCCAAGCATAAGGAACAGCCATAGTGTCAGGTTTGCAGCCGGTTCGCGGCACCCATGATCTGCTGCCCGAGGATTCCCGCCGCCATCGTTTCGTCGAGGAAACCGCCTTCGGTGTCGCCAAGCGCTATGGCTATGGCGAGATCGTCACCCCCATCTTCGAGTTCACCGAGGTGTTTTCCCGCACCCTGGGCGAGACGTCGGACGTGGTGACCAAGGAGATGTACACCTTCGCCGACCGCTCGGGCGATTCCATCACCCTTCGGCCCGAGGGCACGGCGGGGGTGGCGCGCGCCTTCATCTCCGGCGGGTTGACCCAGTCGCTGCCGTTGAAGGTGATGTATCGCGGCCCCATGTTCCGGCACGAGCGCCCGCAAAAGGGCCGGCTGCGCCAGTTCCATCAGGTCGGCTGTGAGCTTTTGGGCGTCGACGGACCGCAGGCCGACATCGAGGTCATCTCCATGGCTTGGCGTATCCTGGCCGCCCTGGGTCTCAGCGACAAGGTACAGTTGGAAATCAACACTCTGGGCGATGCCGAAAGCCGCGCCGCCTATCGCGCTGCCCTGATCGCCTATCTCGAGCCGTTGCGGCTGTCGCTGTCCGAGGAAAGTCAGGCAAGGCTGCAAAAGAATCCGCTGCGCGTGCTCGATTCCAAGGACGAGGAAGACAAGCGCGTCGTCGCCAATGCCCCCTTGATGGGTGACAGCCTGACGCCGGCGGCCAAGGATTTCTTCGATCAGGTGACGGCTGGACTGACCGCCCTGGGCATCCCCTTCGTCGTCAATCCCAAGCTGGTGCGCGGTCTGGATTATTATTGCCACACCGCTTTCGAGTTCACCACCACCGCCCTGGGCGCCCAAGGCACCGTGCTGGCCGGTGGCCGCTATGACGGACTGATCGGCCAGATGGGCGGTCCGGCTACCCCCGGCATCGGCTGGGCCGCCGGTGTCGAACGTCTGTCCATGCTGGTGCAAGACCTGCCCGAGCTGGACCGGCCCATCAGCATCATCCCCATGGGAGATGCCTTGCCGGCCCTGGTGCTGGCCGATCGCCTGCGCGCCGCCGGGCTGTCGGTGGACATGGGCTTTTCCGGCAACATGAAGAAGCGCATGGCTCGGGCCAACAAGGCCAATGCCCGTTTCGCCGTCATCCTGGGCGAGGATGAACTGGCGCGCGGCGCCGTCACCTTGCGTGATCTCGATGCCGGCACCCAGGACGAAATCCCGCTGGATCAGGTCGAGGGACGGCTTACCGGCGCATGAGCCCTGCCGTCGCCAGCCCCCGCCTGACGGTTATCGGCGCCAACCATCGGTCGGCGTCGTTGGGTTTGCGCGACCAATTGTTCATCGACGACGCGGCCTCGGCGGACTTTCTGACCGATCTGAAGCGGCGCGGCCTGCACGAGGCCTTGGCCCTGTCCACCTGCGATCGGGTCGAGGTGTGGGCATCGCATGTGGATGCCGATGCCGTTCATGGCCAGGTGGCCGAGTCCCTGGCGGCGCGCACCGGTATGCCGGTGGCGGCGTTGTCGGGGCAATTGTATCGTCATGACGGCCCCGATGCCGTGCGTCATTGCTTCGCCGTCACCGCCTCGCTCGATTCGCTGATCATCGGCGAGCCGCATGTATTGGGTCAGGTCAAGGCCGCCCACCGACTGGCCCGCGATGCCGCCACCTGTGGGCCCGAACTGGAGGCGGTACTGCAAGCGGCCTTCAATGCCGCCAAGCGCATCCGCAGCGAAACCCGCATCGGCGAAGGCCCGGTCTCCATCGCCGCCGCCGCCGTGCAGATCGCCCGCGACCTGCATGGCGATTTGTCGCGCTGTACCGCGCTTTTGGTCGGTGCCGCCGACATGGGCGAATTGGTGGCGGAAAGCCTGCAAGCCGCCGGTATCGGTCGGCTATTGGTTACCGCGCCCCGGGCCAGTCGGGCGGAAGCGCTGGCGGTGACCCTGAATGCCAACGTGGTCGGCTTCGATAGCATGCGCGACAGCCTGGCCGATGCCGATCTGGTGGTGTGTTCGGTGGGGACGCGAGCGATCACCGTCACCGCCGAGATGATGAACGCGGCGCTGAAAAAGCGACGGCGCAAGCCCATCTTCGTCGTCGATGCCGGCATCCCCGGCGACGTCGAACCGGCGGTCAACCGTGTCGATGGCGCCTTTTTGTACGATCTGGCCGATCTGGAAAAGGTGGCGCTGGAAGGCCGCTCGGCCCGCGAACAGGCGGCGCGTGCCGCCTGGGCCATGCTGGAGGACGAGGTGGGCGGCTTTTTGCGCGGTCGCGCCGCCCGCGTCGCCGTGCCGGCGATTATTTCTCTTCGGCAACGATGCGACGAAATTCGCGAGGGCGTCCTGGCGGAGAACCCGGCCAATGCCGACGAGGCCACCCGGCTGTTGCTGAACCGGTTGTTGCACGCACCGACCGACGTGATGAAATCGGTTGCCGCCGACGGCCCGGAATGGCAAGCCATGGAAAAGACCCTGCGCAAGCTGTTCCGTTTGGATTAGAAGGACCGACATGACTCTTGATGCCCAGTTGGACAAGGTGCTGTACCGCTATGACGAGCTGCGCGAGCAGCTGGCGGCGGGCGATGGCGGCTCTTTTGCCCGCTTGTCCAAGGAATTTTCCGACATCGAGCCGGTGGTCCACGCCGTCCAGGCGCTGAAGAAGGCCCGTGCCGACATGGCGGAGGCCGAGGCGATGATGGCCGATCCCGATATGAAGGATCTGGCCGCCGAGGAATATTACGCCCTCAAGGAAACCCTGCCCGGCCTGGAACGCGACGTGCAGCTGATGCTGCTGCCCAAGGACGAGGCCGACGAAAAGAATGCCATCTTGGAAGTGCGCGCCGGCACGGGGGGTGAGGAAGCCGCCTTGTTCGCCGCCGAACTGTTCCGCATGTACGAACGCTACGCCTCGGTGCGCGGCTGGCGCTTCGAGGTGATGGACGTCAACGAGACCGGGATCGGCGGCATGAAGGAAGCCAGCGCCACCATCACCGGGCGGGGCGTCTTCGCCCGCCTCAAGTTCGAATCCGGCGTGCACCGGGTGCAGCGGGTGCCGGCCACCGAATCGGGCGGGCGCATCCACACCTCGGCCGCTACCGTGGCGATCATGCCGGAAGCGGAAGAAGTGGACATCCAGATCGACGACAAGGATCTGCGCTTCGACGTCTACCGCTCGCAAGGCTCGGGCGGGCAATCGGTCAACACCACCGATTCGGCGGTGCGTGTCACTCATATTCCCACCGGTCTGGCGGTGGCCTGCCAGCAGGAAAAAAGCCAGCACAAGAACAAGGCCACCGCCATGAAGCTGCTGCGCGCCCGGCTTTATGAAATGGAGCGCGCCTCCAAGGCGGCGGAACGTGCCGCCAACCGCAAAAGCCAGGTCGGCTCGGGCGACCGCTCGGAACGCATCCGCACCTATAATTTCCCGCAAGGCCGGGTCACCGATCACCGCATCAACCTGACGCTCTACAAGATCGACGACATGATGAACGGCACCGCGCTGGACGAGGTGGCCGACGCCCTGATCGCCGCCGATCAGGCCGAGCGTCTGGCCGAGATGGCCGAGTGACCAGCGCCGGAGACCTGTTGCGGGCGCTGACCGTGCGCTTTCAAGCGGCGGGTATCCAGAGCGCCCGCCTGGATGCGCGGCTGCTGGTGGCGGAGGCGCTGGGGGTCGAGCCTTTGCGGCTGGTCACCCATCCGGAAATGGTTTTGACCGCGCAACAACAAACTGCCATCGAAGGCATGGCGGCGCGGCGGGAAGACCGCCAGCCCATCAGCCACATTCTGGGCCGACGCGGCTTCTGGACCCTGGATTTGCGGGTCACCCCCGATACCCTGGACCCGCGTCCCGACACCGAAACCTTGGTGCAAGGGGTACTGGACCGCGTCGCCGATCGCCACGCCGCCTTGCGGATCGTCGATTTCGGCACCGGCAGCGGTTGTATCTTACTGGCCTTGCTGGTGGAACTGCCCAATGCCCACGGCTTAGGTATCGACCAAAGCGCGGCGGCCCTGGCGGTGGCGGCTGAAAACGCCGAACGTAATGGCTTGGCCGGGCGGGCGGAATTCCGTCATGGCGATTGGGGTCTGGGGCTGGATGGTCCCTTCGACATCATCGTCAGTAATCCGCCCTATATCCCTGAAGCCGACATCGCCGGATTAGAGCCGGAAGTGGCCCGGCACGAGCCGCGCTCGGCCCTGGTCGGCGGGGTGGACGGACTGGATTGTTATCGTGTCCTGGCCCCCGACATCGCCCGCCTGCTGGCGGTGGGCGGCATCACCGGACTGGAAGTGGGGGCGGGCCAAGCCGGCGATGTGGCGGCTTTGCTGAAGGCCGCCGGATTGCGGGACTTGTGCGTTGCGGATGACCTTGCCGGCCATGGTCGCTCGGTTTTTGCAGCACGGTAAAAAAGTGTTGGAAAGAAACCGCAACCCGGATAGGGTTGCGCCGTCGAGCGTTCCGCAATGAGGCCGGCGTTGAGCTTGTCGCTCCGTCTCCCTCACTCGGCGCCTACCGATCCCGTCATCGTCGGCCATCGGCTTGCGAGGAATCCGGTCAGCCGGGCAGATCGTTTTTGTGAAAAACACCCATAAGACCTTGAGAAGGCGGAAGCAGTGAATCCCAATCCGAAGCAACGTTCACGGGGCCGTGGCAACAACGGCGGCAATCCCAATCGCATCAACCATGGCGGCGGCGGCCATGGCGGGGGGCACAGCGGTGGCCATAGTGGTGGCGGCGGCGGCGGTGGTAACCACGTCCGCAATATCAATGTGCGCAGCCAGGTGTTCGATTCCAACGGCCCCGAGGGCCGGATTCGCGGCAACGCCCATCAGGTGATGGAAAAGTATCTGGGCCTGGCCCGTGACGCCGCCAGCCAGGGCGACCGTCATGCCGCCGAGAATTTCTATCAGCATGCGGAACATTATTTCCGTCTGATCAACGCCTATAACCAGAATAACGGCCAACGCCGTCCGCAAAACCTGCCGACCCCGGCCGAGGATCAGGCCGAAATGCCGCCCGAGGACGAGGATGGCGAAGGTCAATCCCAACAGGGGCAGCAGCGCGACGACCAGCAGGGCCGCGACGATGGCGGGCAGGGCGGCGACCAGGGCCAGGACCAAGCCGGCGACCAGGGCGAAGACCGTGCACCGCGCTATGCCGACGAGGACCGTCCGCGCCGCGAGCCGCGCCAACGGCGCGAACCGCGCGAGCCGCGTGAACCCCGCGAGCCGCGCGAACAACGCCAGCCGGCCCCGGTGGAAGCAGTCGAAGCCCCCGTCCCCGCCGCCGTCGCCGTGGCTGAACCGGTGGCCGCCAGCGCGACCGAAGAAGACGCCCCGGCCCGCCCGGTGCGTCGGCGTGTTCGCCGCCCGGCTGCCGAAGCCGCCGCCGAGCCGGCTCCGACCCAAGGTGACGCTGAACCGGTTCTGATCTGATTTTATCCGTGTGCCAGGGCGCGTCGTCGTTCTTCCCCCCGTAGGGGGTGAAGGGTGACGGCGCGCCCTTCCACATTCAGCCGCCCGCTTTTGCTCAGCCGGCGGATCGTGCGGCTCATCACCTCGGGGCTGGTGCCGACCATGGCCGCCAGATCGCGCCAGCATAATGGTAAGATTCCGTGGAGGCGGCCATTCTCCTCACGGCGTTCATCCAGGACCGTGTGCAATGCGGCCAGGATCTGATCGCCGAGATCGCCGGCGCACAGGCGGAAGATGGTGTTTTCGCTGTCTCGGGCTTCCTGCGCGCAGCAGCGCAGCAAGGCATGGCGGGTGGCGGCATCGGCCATGGCCGCCAGCACCCGTTCGCGCGGAATGAAGCAGGCCCGGGTGTCGGTCAGGGCCCGGGCGGTGGTGCCGTGGGGAATTTCGGCGAACAGATCGGCACAGGGAAACAGTGCCCCCGACCGCAGCACCTTCAGCACCACCAGGCGGCCATCCTCGTCCACCCGTTCCAGTGCGACCAGACCGCTGTTCAGGTGAAAGGCGCCGCGTAGGGCATCGCCCTGATGGAACAAATAGCCGCCCTTGTCGAAATAGAGCCTAGCTACCGTGTGGGGAAATGGGCAGCCACCCAGATGGACCGAAGCGATGCGCGGCATCTTCTGGCCATCGTCGCCAGTGTCTCGATTGAAATCGCATGCATTCTTGAAATCGCACATGATTTCTCTCCTGGTCGGGAGGATTTCATGGTGTCTTTATTAAGGTGTAAAAGCAATAAACATTTAGGCTTGGTCGGTCTCATCTTTCTTTCATAAAGTAATCGTCATATTGCATCGCGGTGGGTGGAAGGCGCTTGCGTCCGGGCAGAACCCCCTTAAATCATTTGTCGAATGTTCGAGGATCGCCCGGGGTTGCCGCTGTTGGGGCCCACGCGATCCGTCGTATCGGAGGCATTCATGGATTTCGAGAAATACAGTGAACGCTGCAAGGGTTTCGTTCAGGCGGCGCAGACCTTGGCCTTGCGCCATGGCCACCAACGGCTGATGCCCGAGCATCTGTTGAAGGTGCTGCTGGACGACAAGGACGGCTTGGCCGCCAAGTTGATCAAGGCCGCCGGCGGCGACCACAAGAAGGCGCTGGCCGGGGTGGAAGCCGAGATCGCCAAGCAGCCCAAGGTGGAAGGGCCGGGGGCGTCGGGTCTGCACCTGACCGGTGAACTGGCTCGCGTCTTCCAGTTGGCGGAGGAGGCGGCGACCAAGTCGGGCGACCAATATGTCACCGCCGAACGTCTGTTGTTGGCCCTGACCATGGGCGCCGGCACCGCGTCGGCCCGCATCCTGTCGGAAGCCGGAGTCAATCCGCAGGCGCTTAACCGTGCCATCGACGATATGCGCAAGGGCCGCAAGGCCAATTCCGCCAGCGCCGAGGACGGCTATGACGCCTTGAAGAAATACGCCCGCGACCTGACGGCCGCCGCGCGTGAGGGCAAGCTGGACCCGGTGATCGGGCGTGACGAGGAAATCAGGCGCACCATCCAGGTGCTGAGCCGTCGGACCAAGAACAACCCGGTGCTGATCGGCGAGCCCGGCGTCGGCAAGACCGCCATCATCGAGGGGCTGGCCATCCGCATCGTCAACGGCGACGTGCCGGAAAACCTGAAGCTGAAAAGTCTGATGAGCCTCGACATGGGCTCGCTGATCGCCGGGGCCAAGTTTCGCGGCGAGTTTGAGGAACGGTTGAAGGCGGTGCTGTCGGAAATTCAAGCCGCCAATGGCGACGTCATCTTGTTCATCGACGAGATGCACACCCTGGTCGGTGCCGGCGCGGCGGAGGGGGCCATGGATGCCTCGAACCTGCTGAAGCCGGCCTTGGCCCGTGGCGAGCTGCATTGCGTCGGCGCCACCACGCTCAACGAATACCGCAAGCATGTGGAAAAGGATGCGGCGCTGGCTCGGCGGTTCCAGCCGGTTTTCGTCTCTGAACCCAATGTGGAAGACACCATTTCCATTCTGCGCGGCATCAAGGAAAAGTACGAGATGCACCACGGGGTGCGCATCTCTGATTCGTCGCTGGTGGCGGCGGCGACTTTGTCCAACCGCTATATCACCGACCGTTTCCTGCCCGACAAGGCCATCGATTTGGTGGACGAGGCGGCCAGCCGCCTGCGCATGGAGGTGGATTCCAAGCCCGAGGAACTGGACGAGATCGATCGCCGTATCGTCCAGTTGAAGATCGAGCGCGAGGCCTTGAAAAAGGAAACCGACCCGGCCAGCCGCGACCGCCTGTTGACCCTGGAAGACGAACTGATCGAGCTGGAAGCCGACAGCGACCGCATCACCAATGAGTGGCGGGCGGAAAAGGATCAATTGGCCTCGGCCACCAAGCTGAAGGAACAATTGGATGCGGCCCGCATCGAGGCCGACAAGGCTCAGCGCGAGGGGCAGTACCAGAAGGCGGGTGAGTTGCTGTATGGCCTGATCCCCGATCTGGAACGCAAGCTGGCGACGGCGGATGCCGCCGAGGGCCGCATGCTCAACGAGGCGGTGACGGAAGAACACATCGCCGGCGTGGTGTCGCGCTGGACCGGCATTCCCGTCGACAAGATGCTGGCGGGCGAGCGGGAAAAGCTGCTGGATATGGAAAACCGGTTGAAAAAGCGGGTGATCGGTCAGGACGAGGCCCTGGTGGCGGTGTCCAATGCCGTGCGCCGGGCGCGGGCCGGGTTGCAGGATCCCAACCGCCCCATCGGCTCGTTCCTGTTCCTGGGGCCGACCGGCGTCGGCAAGACCGAGTTGACCAAGGCCCTGGCCGAGTTCCTGTTCGACGACGAGACCGCCATGGTCCGCATGGACATGTCGGAATACATGGAAAAGCATTCCGTCGCCCGTCTGATCGGCGCTCCGCCCGGCTATGTCGGCTACGAGGAAGGCGGTGCCCTGACCGAGGCGGTGCGGCGGCGGCCCTATCAGGTCATCTTGTTCGACGAGGTGGAAAAGGCCCATCCGGACGTCTTCAATGTGCTGTTGCAGGTGCTGGACGATGGCCGCCTGACCGACGGCCAGGGCCGCACGGTGGATTTCCGCAACACCCTGATCGTGCTCACCTCCAATCTGGGCTCGGACATCCTGGCCAACCAGGAGGAAGGCCATGATTCGGGCGAGGTGCGCGATCTGGTGATGGAGGTGGTGCGTGCCTCGTTCCGGCCCGAGTTTCTCAACCGGTTGGATGAAATCCTGCTGTTCCATCGTCTGGGCCGCGCCCATATGACCGGCATCGTCCAGATTCAGTTGGCGCGGTTGCGGCACTTGTTGGCCGATCGCAAAATCGTGCTGGATTTGGATGATTCCGCCAATGAATGGCTTGCGCAAAAGGGTTACGACCCTATCTACGGGGCACGTCCGCTGAAGCGGGTGATCCAGCGGGCTTTGCAAAATCCGCTGGCCGGTCTGATCCTGGAAGGTCGCGTCTGTGATGGCGCCAAGGTAACGGTTTCCGCCCCGTCCGGGGTGCTGACCATCAACGGTCAGGCGGTGGAATTAACCTGACGGTGCCGCCTTGACCGAAAGAATAGGGTGACGCAATTGCGGTGCGTGACGCTGTAAAATGTGTGCGTAACTGGTTTGCAATACAGTAAACCACATGTTAGAAGGGCGCCGCCCAGCAAAGCTGGGCGCCCCATCAATGCAATCGGCCGGTACTCCGTCCCCCTCCCCCCCCACTAGGGGTGCTGGCCGCCAGGGCGGGGATGCCTTCGGGCATCCCCGTTCTGCATTTCCGCTCTGAAAACCTAATTGCTCAGCGCCGCCGATTTGCCTAGGGCATTGGCGGCCAGACGGGTCGAGGGCGGGATTTTCGCCATCAGCGTGTCGGTATCGCGTTTGACCGCCTTGAAGCGGTCGAGGTCGCGCCCGGCCAGTTTGATGCTGGTGGGCATCTTCACCGACAGCGGGTTGATCTGGTCGCTGCCCTTCAGCACCTCATAATGCAGATGGGCACCGGTCGAGCGCCCGGTCGAGCCGACGAAGCCGATGATCTGGCCTTGGCTGACCCGCTTGCCGGGACCGATGCCGGCGGCGATGCGGCTCATATGGGCATAGGCGGTGCCGAAGCCCGAGCCATGGCGCAGGCGCACATAATTGCCATAAGATCCGTTGAAGCCGGCGATCTCGATGGTGCCGTCGCCGGCAGCCTGGATCGGGGTGCCGGTGGGCACGGCGAAATCGATGCCCTTATGCATCTTGGAATAGCCCAGGATAGGGTGGTTGCGCATGCCGAAGCCCGACGAAATCTTGGCGCCGTCCACCGGTGTCTTCAACAGCGCCTTCTTGACGCTTTCGCCCTTGTCGTTGAAGTACTCGACCGTGCCCTGACCGTTGTCGAAGCGATACATGGCGATAGGCGTGCCCGACAGGTTGACCGAGGCGAACAGCATTTCGCCGTGGCGGACCAGCTTGCCCTTGGTGTCGTAGAAGCCTTCATAGACCACGGTGAACTCGTCGCCCGACTGGATGTCGCGCTGAAAGTCGACGTCATAGGACAGCGCCTTGATCATGGCCATGATGATCTGGATCGGCACGCCGGCGCTTTGGGCGCTCTCGAACAGGCTGGATTTGATGGTACCGGTGTTGTGGGCCACCTGCTTGCTGACCTGACGCATGGTCTCGATCGGGCCGAAACCGCCCTTGTCGTCCCGTTGGGCGCCGACCACGCGGATGGGGTCGGCATTGAGGGACACCATCTGGAAACCGCCATGGCCGAAACCATGGGGGGATTTCTCGAAGGTCACCTTAACCTTCTGTCCGGCCTTCAAGGCCCGAGGATTGAAAACGCCGCGCAGGGCGTCGATAGCCTGGGTCGCCTCAATCCCCTCGACCCCGGCGCGGGCAAGCACGTCGCCCAAGGTGTCACCCGAGCCGACGCGGACCTGGGTTTCCACCGGGCGGCTGGCCCGGTCCTCCAGTTCACTGTCGGTGGTCAGGGGGCGGGCGCGGGCGGAAAGCTCCGCCTCGGCATCCATGAAGACGGGGGGCGGCCCCTCCAGAAGGTTATCCGTATCATCGACCAGGTGCACGAAGGGGCGGGCGGCGAAGAAGGCGGCGATACCGGCCAAGCCGACAACGGCCACAGCCTTCATGGAACGCTTGATCTTGGCCGTGACGCGATTGGTCAATGGTCGGGTCCATCAATTTACCGTGATGCATGGGTTATCGCAGTCGAGGCGGGGGAAGGCAAGATTTTCCAGACTCAAAATGATTCTTCGATGACCGCATATATATGAATCAGGCGCGCGCGCAGGATTCATTTTGAACCGGCAAAACCCAGCTTTTCCGCCACTTTGAGAAAAGTGACGAGTCCATGAAAAAGGGTTTGACGAGGGGGTGTCACAGGCGTAGAAAGCGGCCTCCCCGACGGACGGAGTGATCTGGATGTTGGGGGCGCGGAGGGCGGCAACGGCTTCGCGGAGGTGTTGGGGACGAAAGTTTCCGGGGCCTTGAAAAAAGAGGTTGACGGCGTGGTGGCGCCGAGGTAGAAACCGCCCCTCGCTGATGCGACGAAGTATTCGTCAAGTCAACGGGAAGTAAAGCGGAGGCAATCTTCTCCGCTTGTCGCTGAAAAAACTTCAGCGGCGCAAAAAAAGAAGTTGACGGCGCGCCGGCGCCGAGGTAAAAGACCGGCCCCGCTGAAACGGAGCGATCCGCTAAACGGGAAACGAGATTG
>Ga0209066_10001351_pt1 | contig 32685 bp, 28 predicted proteins | sample All_14_2_FD_187198 | JGI IMG/M metagenome (GOLD analysis project Ga0209066, IMG submission 187198) | Freshwater microbial communities in response to fracking from Pennsylvania, USA - Allegheny Zone_MetaG_DW_15 (SPAdes) (version 2) ... | reverse complement strand
CAGCGACGGTCATCGCCTCCACCAGCTTGAAGTGCTGGTAGACCATGCCGATGCCGGCAGCGATGGCCTCCTCGGTCGAGGTCAGCTCGATCGGGGTCCCGGCATGGAAAATAGTGCCGGCATCGGGATGCAGCTGCCCGGCCAGAATCGACATCAGAGTCGACTTGCCGGCGCCGTTCTCGCCGAGCAGGGCGAGGATTTTGCCCTCCTCGATATCGAGGCTGATATCGCGGTTGGCGTGGACCGCACCGAAGGATTTGCTGACCCCCTGCAGGCGGATGAGCGGCGCCGTACCGTTCATCCGGCGGTCCTGTCCCTGCCGGCCAGCGGGGTGACGAACTGGGATTCGGAATCCCAGGGAAAGAGGATCCAGGTATCCTGGCTGACCTCGGTGATGAAGGTGTCGACCTGGGTCCGACCGGCGGGCTTGGCATAGACCGTGGCGAAGTGGGCCTTCGGCACCATCTGCTTGACGATGGCGGCGGTGCGGCCGGTGTCGACGAGATCGTCGATCAGCAGCCAGCCGTCGCCGTCGCCGTCGAATTTCTTCAGCACGTCGGCCTCGCCTTTCTTGTCCTTCCAGTCGTAGCTCGAGATGCAGATCGTGTCGACCAGGTGGATGTCGAGTTCCCGGGCGATGATCGCCGCCGGCACCAGGCCGCCGCGGGTGATGGCGATGATCCCCCTGAAGTAGTCGTGGTCAAGCAGGCGCCAGGCCAGGGCCTTCGAGTCGCGGTGCAGCTGATCCCAGGATATCGGATAGGTCTTGCGGTAGGTGCCGTTGGTCTGCATGTTGTTTCCTCTCTTGATGTGATACGGATCGCCGCCGTCCCGGGAGCGCCCCCCGGCCGGCTCGCCTTAGTCGGCCGGCTCCACGTTGACGCCCAGCGCTGCCGGGGCCTCGCTCATCCCCCGCCGCCATGAGGACAGGACCAGAACGATGACGGTCAGGGCATAGGGCAGCATCAACAGCAGCGAGGAGGGCAGCTGGGTGCCCGAGGCCTGCAGGCGCAGCTGCAGGGCCATGATGCCGCCGAAGAGATAGGCCCCGAAAACGGCCCGCCCCGGACGCCAGAAGGCGAAGATGACGAGGGCCACCGCGATCCAGCCCCGGCCCCCGGTGAGGTTGTTGGTCCACAGGTGGGTGTAGGACAGCGACAGATAGGCCCCGCCCAGCCCCATCAGAAACCCGCCGCCGAGGACGCCGCCCCAGCGATAGGCGGCGACATCAAGACCGGCCGCCGTCGCCGCCGCCGGGTACTCCCCGGCCGCCCGCAGGCACAGCCCCGGCCGGGTCCGCATCAGGCCATACCAGATGAGGGGCGGGAGGGCGTAGGTCAGGTAGACCAGCGGGTCATGGTTGAAGAAGATCGGCCCGACGATCGGGATCTCGCTGACGAGCGGCAGAGCGAGGGGGCTGAATCCGGGCGCCGTCCGGCCGACATAGGCATTGCCGAGATAATCGGCAAGGCCGGTGCCGAGGATCGTCAGGGCCAGGCCGGACACGACCTGGTTGCCCTTGAACCACAGACAGACCATGCCGTGGATGGCCGCCGCCAGGGTACCGGCGATACCGGCGGCGACAAAGGCCAGGATCGGGCTGCCGGTGGCCAGGGCGACGACGAAGGCGGTCAGGGTGCCGATGATCATCACCCCCTCGACGCCGAGGTTGAGAACGCCCGATTTCTCGGTGATGATTTCGCCGAGGGTCGCATAGAGGATCGGGGTCCCGGATTGCACCGCCGCCGCCAGCAGGGGTACGATGATCGCCAGTTCCATCAGTGTCCCCGCACGCTGAGGCGATAGGAGGTGAACAGCCCGCCGGCGAGCACGGTCAGGAGGATCAGGCCCTCGAGAATATCACCGAAGGCCGCCGGCACCTGGAGGTCGAGCTGCAGGTTTTCGACGCCGACCCGCAGGCCGGCGAGGAGAAAGGAGGCAACGGCGATGCTCAGGGGATTGAGCCGGGCCAGCCAGGCCACGACGATCGCGGTATAGCCGTAGCCGACCATGATGCTCGGCTGCAGACGGTTGATGGTGGCGGAGGCCTCGAGAAAGCCGGCCCAGCCGGCCAGGGCCCCGCTGATCACCATCACCAGCACGACCAGCCGGTCATAGGGGATGCCGGCATAACGGGCGGCCCGGACGCTGTCGCCGGCGGCCTTGAGTTCGAAGCCGATGCGGGTGAAGCGGATGAAGACCCACACCGCCGTGCCGAGCACCAGGCAGTGGGCCAGCCCCCAGTTGACGCCGGTCGAACCGATCTTGCCGACCACGGCCTGCGGCGAAAACTCGCGGGTCATCGGGAAACCGAAGCTGGTGGGGTCCTTCCAGACACCGTAGACCAGATAGTCGAGGAAGAGGATGGCGATATAATTCATCATCAGGGTGACGATGATCTCGTTGGTCTGCAGACGCTGGCGGAGGATGGCGGGGATCATCCCCCACAGGCCGCCGGCCAGGGCGGCCATGGCGATCATCGCCGGCAGCAGGATCGGGCCGGGCAGGTCCGGGAAGGTCAGGGCCACCCACGTCGCGCCGACGGCGCCGAGGGCGAACTGCCCCTCCGCCCCGATATTCCACACCTGCAGGCGGAAGGCCACCGCCACCCCGAGCGAGCAGAGGAAGATCGGAATGGCCTTGATCAGGCAGTCTTCGATGGCGAACCGGGACCCGTAGGCCCCCTTGAACAATACGGCGAGACCGGTCAGCGGCGGTATGTCCCTGAGGCTGAGCAGGATCCCGCTCAGTAGCAGCGACAGAGCGACAGCCGCCACCACAACAAGACAGGAGCTCCAGCCGCGGGGCTCCTGCCTCTTGGTGATCCGAATCCGAAACATCCGCTGGCCGTCGACGGGCGGAATCGCTGCCGTTCCTACTCGGTGGTGCCGACCACGCCCTGGACGAACCAGGTCATGCCCAGCAGGTCGGGATCCGGGGCCACGGCACCTGCCGCGATCTTGACCGCCCCCTTCTGGTCCTTGATCGGGCCGACGAAGATCTTGTTCCTGCCGGCGACGATGTCGGCCTTGGCGGCCATGACCTTATCCTGCAGATCCCTGGGGACCATCGCCCCGAACGGGGCGAGGTCGACGATGCCGGTCTCCATCCCCGGCCAGACCGATTCGGCCTTCCAGGTCCCCTTCCGCACCTGCTCGACCACGCTCCTGTAGAACGGCGCCCAGTTCCAGATCGGCGCGGTGAGGTGGGCCTTCGGGGCGAAGGCGCTCATGTCGGAATTGTAGCCGATGGAATAGACCCCCTTCTCCTGGGCGGCCTCCTGCGGCCCCGGCGAATCCTGGTGCTGGGCGATGACATCGGCGCCGACGTCGAGCAGCGACTTGGCGGCCTCTTTCTCGGTCGCCGGATCATACCAGGTCTTGGTCCAGACGACCCGGACGGTGGCCTCCGGATTGACGGCCTGGACCCCGAGGGTGAAGGCATTGATGCCACGGATGACCTCCGGGATCGGGAAGGCGGCGACGTAGCCGATGGTCTTGCTCCGGGTCATGCCGCCGGCGACCATCCCGGAGAGATAGCGGGCCTGGTACATGCGGCCGAAGTAGTTGCCCATATTGGCGGCCATCTTGAACCCGGAGCAGTGCATGAACCTGGTGTTCGGGAACTGTTTGGCGACCTTCAGCATCGGGTCCATGTAGCCGAAACTGGTGGCAAAGATGATATCGTATCCCTTGCGGGCCATGTTCTGCATGACCCGCTCGGAGTCAGGCCCCTCGGCGACCGCCTCGACATACGAGGTCTTGACGCCCTCCATCCCGTCGAGCCCCCGCCGCCCCAGGTCATGGGCGTACGACCAGCCGGCATCGCCGATCGGCGAGACGTAGATGAAACCGACATTGATCTCCTTTTCCGCCGCCTGCACGGTGGCAAAGCTCAGGCACAGCATCAGTACAGCGAGGGCTTGCAGCACGCGCATCACACGATCCTCCATATTCTCAATAAACTGTTCGTTGTCGTCTTCGCCTCGGTTGCATTGCCGCCGTGGCGCCGACGACGCCAGGACTGCAGGCCTTACAGTACCTGCTTGAGGAAGAGCTGGGTCCGCTCCTCCTGCGGACTGATAAAGAAGTGCTCGGGGGTGCCGGTTTCCACCACCTTGCCCTGATCCATGAAGATCACCCGGTCGGCGACCTCGCGGGCAAAGCCCATCTCATGGGTCACCACCACCATCGTCATCCCTTCGCGGGCCAATTGTTTCATGACATCCAGGACCTCGCCGACCATCTCGGGATCAAGCGCCGAGGTCGGTTCGTCGAAGAGCATGATCTTCGGGTCCATCGCCAGGGCCCGGGCGATGGCCACCCGCTGCTGCTGACCGCCGGACAGGCGGGAAGGATACTCCTTCTCCTTGTCGGCGATGCCGACCTTGACCAGCAGCTGTCGCGCCTTTTCCTCGGCGACCGCCCGGCTCCGCCGGCGCACCCGGATCTGGGCCAGGGTCACGTTCTCCAAAACGTTCTTGTGCGGGAAGAGATTGAACTGCTGGAACACCATCCCGACCTCGGCCCGGATCTTGTTGATATTGGTCTTGCGGTCGGCGAGGTCGACCCCGTCGATGTAGATGTGACCGCTGTTGAACGACTCCAGGCCGTTGATGCAGCGGAGGAAGGTCGATTTGCCGGAACCGGACGGGCCGATGACGACCACCACCTCGCCCCTGGCGACCTCGAGGGATACCCCGTCCACCGCCCGGACGGTGATGCCGCGGCCGGTGAAGATTCTTTGGACGTCGACGGCTTTAATCACTGACGGCGAACCTCCGTTCCATGTAGAAGACCAGCTGCGACAGCACCGAGGTGATGATCAGGTACATCGCCGCGACCACCAGCCAGACTTCGAAGGTCGCAAAGGTGCTGGTGATGATCTCGCGACCGGATTTGGTCAGGTCGGTGATGGCGATGACCGACACCAGCGACGAGTCCTTGATCAGGCTGATGAACTGGCCGGAAAGCGGCGGCAGTATCCGTTTCAGGGCCTGGGGCAGAATGATGTCGAGCATCGCCTGGGGCACTGTCATGCCGAGCGATCGGGCGGCCTCCATCTGACCGCGGGAGATCGACTGGATACCGGCCCGGACGATCTCGGCGACATAGGCCCCGGCAAAGAGCGCCAGGGCCCCGACGCCGGCGACGTTGCGGCTGAGGTTGAAGACGGTGCCGACAAAAAAATAGGCGATGAAGATCTGGACCAGGAGCGGCGTCCCGCGGATGAATTCGATATACACCGCCGCCAGGCCGTTGATCGTGTAGTTTTTCGAGACCCGGGCCAGACCGGTGAGCAGGCCGATGACCAGGCCCAGGACCCCGGAGACGAAGGAGATCCAGATCGTCGTCCACATCCCCATCATCAGCGGTCCCATCTTCCAGCTGGAGCGGAACCCGACCGCATCGCCGGAAAACACCTCCTGCTGCGGTTCCACCTTGAGGGAGGCGCTGTCGACCTCGAGCACCGCTTTCTCTCCGGCCGCGGAGGTGATGGTCACGGCGGTCACCGCCCCCTTGCCGTCGATCGCCGAAACCTGGCCATCGAAGGGGGCTTTGTTCAGTTCTTCGGCCTTATAGAAAAAATACTGAGGGATCCGGTACCAGCGCCATTCGTAGTCTATCTTCTGTACTGCCCCCCAGACTGCCGCCGCCATCCCGATGAGGATGACCGCCAACAGAAGTTTCCAGGGCCACGCGTCACCAGTGGCATTCACAATATTTTCCTTTTATTACTGGATTTCCTTCATCCAGGCATCATCCTGGAACCATTTGTGATAGATCCTTTCGTAGGTTCCGTCGTTCTTGACCTGGTACAGGAAGTTTTCCAGCCAGTTGAGAAAATCGGCATCGCCCTTGCGCACTCCCCAGGCGATCGGCTCGAAGGTGAACGGGGTATCGAGGTGGACGATCTTGCCCTGGCCCTTCTGGCTCGCAGCGACAATATTGTAGGGCTGGTCGTAGATGAAGGCGTCGATCTTGCCGTTGACCAGTTCGAGGACGGCCTCCTGCTCGGTCTCGTAGCTGATGTACTTGGCCTTGGGGATCATCCTCTTGGTGGCCTGCTCACCGGTGGTGCCGAGCTTCGAACCGACGGTGTACTTGGGATCGTTGAGATCCTTGTAGGTCTTGATCGTGGCGGCGAGATCCTTTTTGACCAGGATGGTCTGACCGATGACGACATAGGGCGGGGCGAAGTTGATGCTCATATTGCGCTCCTGGGTCAAGGTCATCCCCGACATGATGACATCGAACTTGCCGGTCAGCAGGGCGGGGATGATGCCGTCCCAGGCGGTGCTCACCAGTTCCAGCTCGACGCCCATGGCCTTGGCCATCGCCGCCCCCATGTCGGCGTCGAAGCCGATGATCTGGCCCTTCTGGTTCTGCAGTTCAAACGGCATGTAGCCCGGCTCCATGCCGACGCGCAACTTGCCGCGCTTCTGGATATCCTCGAGGGTGCCGGCCATGGCGGTTACGGTCATCGCCAGGACCACCAGTGCAGCGCACAGCAGGGACAGTCTCTTCATGGTCTTCTCCTTAGGCAACTATTTCAGAATCACAAGGGCCGGGACGTGGGCCCCATACCGTACTCCCTTTCAGAGCGACTTGCCTTCGTCGAGCAGTTCCTCGATGATCATCCTCGTCCCCTTGCATTCCGGGTTGGGACAGCGGGGCATTTCCTCAATCGGCAGGTAGACGATCATGAGTTGCCGGCATCTGGGGCAGACCAGCTGGACCGGCTCGTTCTTGCCGCGGTCATGCATGGGCAATCACCTCCCTCTGAAAGAATTCACTCGATTTACAATGCCTTTGCGTAACAAACTACACGGTAAAACTCAAGGAGAATCTTGTTCGTCGGCACGCTCTCGCCATCACATACAGCGGCGTTCAAGTAGCCAGTTTCATTGATGTTGCAAACAGGGAGTCGGAGATTGCCGGAGGTGACGTGGCCCCGGGCGACCGGGTCCCGATCGCCCCGTCCGTTCATTTTTTCCGATGGCAATCGATTGAAATTCTCTGCCCGATAGATATACTTGAAACAGAACCAATCAGTTGGAACAGAACCACTCGCGACGCCGACCCTTTTTCGAACTGCCGGCGGCCGCATCAGGCTGTACAATGGAGGTGCCCATGCCACGAAGTGACATTGAGATAACCGACAGCCTCGAATATCTCTCCATCCTCGACGAACACGGCAATCTCGACCGGGAGCTGGAACCGCAGCTCTCCGAGGAACAACTCCGCGACCTGTATCGGGCGATGCTGCTGGGGCGCCGTTTTGATGAACGGCTGCTCGACCTCCAGCGCCAGGGCCGGATCGGCACCTTTCCCCCGATCAAGGGCCAGGAGGCCTCACAGATGGGCACCGTCTTCAACCTGCGGCCGGGCGATTGGTTCGTGCCGGCGTTCCGCGAAACGGCGGCCGAGATCTGGCGGGGCCGGTCCCTGGAGAGCATCATCCTCTACTTCAACGGCTTCAACGAAGGGGCTTTGATTCCCGAAACCCGGAAGGACCTGCCGATTGCGATCCCGGTCGGCTCCCAGGTCCTGCACGCCGTGGGGCTGGGCTGGGCCGCCCGCTATCGCCAGAGCGATGAGATCGTCATGGTCTTTTTCGGCGACGGGGCGACCTCGCAGGGTGATTTTCACGAGGGCCTCAACTTCGCCGCGGTCTACCAGGTCCCGGTGGTCTTTGTCTGCCAGAACAACCAGTGGGCGATCTCCGTTCCGGTCAGCCGCCAGACCCATACCCCGACCCTGGCCCAGAAGGCCCATGCCTACGGCATGCCCGGGATCAGGGTGGACGGCAATGACATCCTGGCGGTGTATGCCGCCGCCGCCGAGGCGGCGGAGCGGGCCCGCAACGGCGGCGGACCGACGCTGATCGAGTGCGTCACCTACCGGATGATGATGCACACCACCGCCGACGACCCGAAACGCTATCGCAGCGACGAGGAGGTTGCCCTGTGGCAGCAGCGTGATCCCCTGTCCAGGTTTGCCGGCTACCTGCAGCAGAAGGGGACGGCAACCGAGCAGCAGCTGGCGGAAATGGAGTCCCAGGTCCTGCAGGAAATCCAGGCGGCGGTCGATGCGGCCGAAAAGCGGATGCAGGAGCTCGGCGACCCGCTCGACATGTTCGACCACCTTTATGCCGAAATGCCGCCGCACCTGCAGGCCCAGAAATCGGCCCTGGCCCGGGAGATCGCCGATCACGGCAAGGAGGTGGGAGATGAGTAAGATGACCATGGTGCAGGCGATCAATCTGGCCCTGCGGCAGGAAATGGCGAGCGATGACCGGGTCGTCCTGCTGGGCGAGGATATCGGCCGCGACGGCGGGGTCTTCCGGGTGACCGAGGGCCTGATCGACGCCTTCGGTCCGGAGCGGGTGCTGGATACCCCGCTCGCCGAATCGGCGATCGCCGGCATGGCCGTCGGCATGGCCGTCTATGGCCTGCGACCGGTGTGCGAAATCCAGTTTTCCGGTTTCGCCTATCACTGTTTCCACCAGCTCGAGAGCCACGCCGCCCGGCTGCGCTGGCGCTCGCAGGGGCGGCTGTCGGTGCCGATGGTGCTGCGCGCCCCCTACGGCGGCGGGGTGCGGGCCCTGGAGCACCACTCCGAGAGCAGGGAGGCCTACTGGGCCCACACCCCGGGACTGAAGATGGTCATCCCCTCCGGCCCCCGCACCGCCCGGGCCCTGATGGTTGCCGCCATCCGCGACCCCGATCCGGTGGTCTTCTATGAGGCCAAAGGGCTGTATCGGGCCTTTCGCGAGGAGGTGCCGGACGAGGAAGAAACCATGGCCATCGGCCGGTCGCAGATTATCCGCGAAGGCCGCGATCTGACGATGATCGCCTACGGGGCGATGGTCCGGCCGGCGCTGGAGGCGGCAGAGGAACTGCGGGCGAGCGACGGGGTCGAGACGGAGGTCATCGATCTGCTGACGATCTCGCCACTCGACGATACCCTGATGCTCCAGTCGGTGACCAGAACCGGCCGGGCGGTGGTGATCCACGAGGCCCCGCGCAGCTTCGGTCCCGGCGCCGAAATCGTCGCCCGCCTGATGGAGGGGGCCTTCTATTACCTCGAGGCGCCGATCGCCCGGGTTACCGGTTTCGACCTGATCATCCCCTATTTCAGTCGGGAAAAATGGTTCATCCCCTCTGTACGGCGCATTGTCGACGCAGCGCGCCAGACCCTTACCAGCTAATCCGGAGACGCCATGGCCAAAACTTTTCGATTGCCCGATCTGGGCGAAGGGATCGGTGAAGCCGAAATCCTGGCCGTGCATGTCACGGTCGGCCAGTCCATCAGTGAAGGTGATCTCCTCCTCGAGGTCGAGACCGACAAGGCGGCGGTCGAGATCCCTTCCCCGATTTCCGGCACCATCGATGAGATTCGGGTTCACAAGGGCGATATGGCCAAAGTTGGCGATATCCTGATCAGTTTCGCCGATACCGCAACGGCCGGGGCGGCATCCGAACCGGCCGCCACTGCCGCCAGGCCACCGGCCGCGGTCCCGGGCCATCAGGCCGCAACTCCGGATCATCCGGTCGATGCGCCCAGCCATGCTGCCGCAGCCCCGGATCATCCGGCCGCAACTCCGGGGGCGCCGGTTCCGGCCTCGCCGGCAACCCGCCGTCTGGCCCGCGAGCTGGGAGTCGATCTCCAGGCGCTGACCCCCAGCGGCGCCGGCGGGGTGGTGACCAAGGACGACGTCCTCCGTGCCGCGGAGGGTGTTCAGGCACCCTCCGTTCCGCCTGCCGTGCCGGAACCTCCGCCGGCGGAATCGGAACCGTCGCCGCCGCCCGAGGCCACGGCCGGGATCGCCCCGGCTGCCCTGCCCGATTTCAGCCAGTGGGGCCCGATCAGCCGGGAGCCGTTCCATTCCATCCGCCGGGCGACCGCCACTCGGATGACCGCCTCCTGGACTCAGATCCCCCACGTCACCTGTCAGGATGCGGTCGACATCACCCGGCTCGAGGCCTTCCGCCAACAGCACAAGGGCGAGATCGACAAGGCCGGCGGCCGTTTGACCATGACGATCTTCGCGATGAAGGCGGCGGCCACGGCCCTCAAGCGATTCCCCCATTTCAACGCCAGCCTCGATCCGGCGGCGCAGGAGATCATCGTCAAGCACTATTATCATATCGGCATCGCCGTCGATACCGAACACGGTCTGATGGTGCCGGTCATCCGTGATGTCGACCGCAAGAGCATCAGGGAACTGTCGATCGAACTGCAGGGGGTCCTCGAACGGGCCCGCGAGCGCCGCAACAGCCGGGAGGAGATGGTCGGCGGCTCCTTCACCATCACCAATGTCGGCGGGCTGGGGGGCGGATATTTCACGGCGATCATCAACCACCCCGAGGTCGCCATCCTCGGACTCGGGCAGGGGCGGATGCAGCCGGTGGTCGTCACCACCGCCGCGGGCGGGCATGACATCGTTCCCCGCCTGATGATGCCGATCGTCCTCTGCTTCGATCACCGGGTGGTGGACGGGGCCGACGCCGTCCGCTTCCTGCGCCAGATCATCGATCTCCTCGAGGACCCGGACGAGCTGTTCCTCACGATGATTTAACCTGTATACGGAGACAAGCCATGGTCATGGGTGAAATGGAACTGACCTGTGAGGTCCTGGTCATCGGCAGCGGGCCGGCCGGCTATGCCGCCGCCTTCCGGGCCGCCGACCTGGGTCTCGATGTGACCCTGGTCGACCCTCGGCCGAAACCGGGCGGGGTCTGTCTGTTCGAAGGCTGCATCCCCTCGAAGACCGGCCTGCATCTGGCCGAGCTGATCTTCGACGCCCGCCAGGCGGCGGCGATGGGGCTCCATTTCGATCCGCCGCGTCTCGACCTGGCAGGCGTCCGGAACTGGAAACAGCAGGTGATCGACATCATGGCCGACGGCCTGGTCCATCTCGGCGCCCGGCGCGGCGTCCAGCTGCTTGCGGGATCGGCGCAATTCGAAAATTCAACGACCGTTCGTCTGGAACACGCGGAGGTCCGCCGCATCCGCTTCCGCCACGCCATCATCGCCACCGGCTCCCGGCCGGTCGCCTTTCCCGGCACCGACTTCCGCCCGGGGAGTCGGATCATCGATTCCTCCCAGGCACTGGCCCTGGCCGACATCCCGGCATCGCTGCTGGTCATCGGCGGCGGCTATGTCGGTCTCGAACTGGGCTCCCTATATGCCGCCTTCGGCAGCCGGGTGGAGGTCGTTGAGGTCGGGGATCGCCTGCTGGCCGGGGTCGACCGCGATCTGGTCGAACCGCTGCAGCGCCGTCTGACCGGGTTGTTCGCCGCCATCCGCCTGAACACCAGGGTCATGGCGCTGACCGAGAGGGACGACGGCATCGAGGTCCAACTGCAGGATGCGACCGGCGGAACGGAACCGCGCGTCGTCGATCGGGTCCTGGTGGCGATCGGCCGGCAACCGAACACCGGCGATCTCGGTCTCGACAAGACGGCGGTGCAGCTCAGCGAGCGGGGCAGCATCACCGTCAACGGCCGGCAGCAGACGGCCGACCCGCATATTCTCGCCGCCGGCGACGTCACCGGCGGCATCCAGCTGGCCCATAAGGCGACCCGGGAAGGGCGGGTGGCCGCCGAGGTCATCGCCGGAAAAAACTCCAGTTTCGACGTCAGAGCCATCCCCGCCGTGGTCTACACCGACCCCCAGATCGCCTGGTGCGGACTGACCGAAGAACAGGCCGGAAAACAGGGGACAGCGGTGGCGGTGCAGAAATTCCCCTGGAAATACTCGGGCCGGGCCCAGACCATGGCCGCCGCCGACGGCTTCACCAAACTGATCGTCAACCCCGAGGATGGCCGGATTCAGGGCATCGGCATCGTCGGCCGCAACGCCGAGAGCATGATAGCCGAAGGCGTGCTGGCGATCGAGATGGGGGCACTGGCGGAGGATATGGCCCTGACCCTGCATCCCCATCCCACCCTGTCGGAGACGGAGGCCGAAGCGGCGGAAATCTTCATCGGCAGCCCGACCCACACCCTGCCGAAACGTCGCGACGACCGTTGACCGATCTCGCCGATTACCAACCGAAAACTCCATCGCCAATCAGCGCAGAGGTTGTCGGGGAAGAAAAAAAGGCGAACAGCGGGGAGTAGCCGCGGCCGATCACCGCTCCTCAAGCGCGACGAACGGCCTGCTGACGATCCCGGTGTACACCTGCCGCGGCCGGCCGATCCTGCTGCTGTCCTTATCCAGGTTCATTTCCTGCCAGTGGGCGATCCAGCCGGGGAGCCGGCCCAGGGCGAACATCACCGTGAACATGTTGGTCGGGATGCCGATGGCGCGATAGATGATCCCCGAATAGAAATCGACATTCGGGTAGAGGTTGCGCTCCTGGAAATAGTCGTCCCCGCTCACCCGCTCCTCCAGTTCCATCGCCACCTCGAGTAGCGGATCCGATATTTTCAGGCTGCCAAGGACTTCATGGCAGGCCTTCTTGACAATCGCGGCCCGGGGATCATAGGTCTTGTAGACCCGGTGCCCGAAACCACTCAGCCGAAAGGATTCCTCCGGGTCTTTGGCCCTGTCGATATACTTGTCGTAATTCCGTCCGTCGGCCTGGATCTTTTCCAGCATCCGCATCACCGCCGCATTCGCCCCGCCGTGCAGCGGCCCCCACAAGGCGCTGATCCCCGCCGATATCGAGGGATAGAGGCGAACCCCGGAACTGCCGACCAGGCGTACGGTGGACGTCGAACAGTTCTGCTCGTGATCGGCATGAAGAATGAGCAGTTTGTTGAGGGCCGAAACCATGACCGGGTCAATTTCATACGGCATGTTCGGCCGGTCGAACATCATGTGCAGGAAATTGGCGCAGTAACTCAGATCGGCGCGGGGGTAGACCAGCGGATGCCCCATATTCTTCTTGTACGAGAAGGCGGCAATAGTCCTGATCTTCGACAGCAGCCGCGCCGTCGTGGTAGTGATGCCGCCGTAGGGATCCTCATCGAGGTCCATCTCGGGATAAAAATCGTGCAGGGTGCCAACCATGGTCGAGAGGATCGACATCGGCGAGGCGCTCGGCGGGAAATGATCGAAGAAGTGGATCATGTCCTCGTGGAGCAGCGCATATCTTGTCATATCATGTTGAAATTGCAATAATTCTTCAGCGTTCGGCAATTCTCCATTGAGGAGCAGATAGGCGACCTCGATGAATTGGCATCTCTCCGCCAGGTCGGCGATGTCGTAGCCCCGGTAGCGGAGAATCCCCTGTTCGCCATCGAGGTAGGTGATCTGGGACTGGCAGGACCCGGTATTCATGAACCCGCTGTCGAGGGTTATCAACCCGGTTTCACGGAGCAGACTCCTGATATCAATCGCCAGTTCACCGGCGGTGCTTGCAATAACCGGCAGGGTATAGACGTTTTTGTCAACTGTTAGTTGCGCGCTACGAACGGACATGATTCCTCCTTGTGCAGATATGAATGCGAGAGGCGCCTTCAGCGTTTGACGCACAGCTCAGGGATCACCAGGGAATACAAAAATTGTCTCCAGATTGCTTCAATGAGCAACCGGAGGATTTTCCTTGCGGAAAGAAACAATGCAGAAGGGCCTGGTGGCAGGCGGGGACTGGGCGGTCTTCAGCCATGCGGCAGAAGACGGAGATGTATTTCCCGGATAGTAAAATAAGATAAAATGTAGAACATTATAACATTTTTTGCAAGCCCGGCCTTTCCCGCTCCCACCGCGGCAAGCCGAAAAACGCTCCGATTCGTGCCGTAAGATGCAGAAAAGGCAGAGCATACAGTGCAAGTGCACCATTGCCGGTGGCTGCCGGACATTGTCATCGGTGCAGCGGCCGATAGCAGCGGCTACAGATAGATCAGCGGCAGCAGAAAGGAGAAGGCCAGCCACATCAGCACCACCAGCGGCAGGCCGGCCCTGAGAAAATCGCTGAAGGCGTATTCTCCGGCGTTCATGATCAGCAGGTTGGTCTTGTAGGCCATCGGGGTGGCGAAGCTCATGTTGGCGCCAAAGAGCACGGCAAGGACATATGCCTCCGGTGCCTGGCCGGTCTGACCGGCGATGGAAATGGCGATGGGCGTGCCGATGACGGCTGCGGCATTGTTGGAGATGATATTCGTCAAAAGGGCCACCAGCAGCATCAAGCCGCTGATGACCAGGGCCGGTGATGCATCACCGCTCACCGCCACAAACAGACGTCCGAGATACTCTGCCGCGCCGGTGTCAACCATCGCCTGGCCCAGGGCCAGGCTCGTCACCACGATCAGTACAACCTGGGCGTTGAGCGCCCTCGTGGCGTCGCGCCAGCTCAGGCAGCCGCTGACGATCATCAGCAGCACGCCGCAGGTGGCGCTGATGGCTATCGGCAGGATGCCGAAGGCGGCAATCAAGATGACGCCCTGCAAGATGAACATCGCCATCGGCGCTTTCCTGGTGAACGGCAGGTCGATGGTGGCATCGAGGACCAGCATGTCCGTGCTGCGTTTCAACTCCGCTATCTGCTCCCGGGGGCCCTGCACCAGCAGGATATCGCCGGTAGCCAGTTGAATGTCGCCGATCTTCTCGTGAAAACGCTCGAGACGCCGGCCCGGGCGGTGGATCGCCAGGGTGATCAGGCCATACCGATCGGCGAAACGATAGCCGGCAAGCGTCGCCCCCTGCAATGGAGATCCGTGGATTACGACGACCTCGGCGATCTGCTGATCCGCGGCCTGGAGAGGATTGTCCTCATCAACCGGGCTCTCGCCCGGACCGACCGGATACAGGGTCCCGGCCAGGATTTTCTCGTACTCCTTCAGCCGCGTCGGTGTATCGCGGACAACAAGCCGGTCGCCGGCCCTCAGTGTCACATCCGGCAGCGGCACAATCATATTTCCCTGCCCCCTTTCCACCGCTTCCACCTTCATGGCCCCGTCTGTCAGCCCCAGCGCCGCAGCGAGACTGTCTCCCACCGCAGGACTCTCCGGCAGGAGGGCGAGATGGGCGGCGAACACCCTCGGTGAGGCATCGTCAAGGGACAGGTGCCGGTCCGGCAGCAGCCGTGGCGCCACCAGCCAGAGATAGACGATGCCGACACTGCCGGCGAGGACCGCCGGCAGGAGATAATCGAACATCCCGATCCTCCCCAGGCCCATGTCGGCGGCGATGGAGACGACCAGCAGGTTGGTCGAGGTCCCGATGGTGGTGGTCATCCCTCCCAGCAGAGTCGAAAAGCCCATGGGCATCAGGGCCGCCGAGGCCGGGGTGGCTGTCTTCGCCGAGACGCTGATCAGCACCGGCAGCAGCAGCACGACGACCGGGACGTTATTGATAAAGGCACTGAGGAAGGCGCCGAAGAGCAGGGTGAGCAGAAACGAGCCGCGGGGAGACGTCTTCCACATTCTGGCGAGAATTCGCCCCACTGGTTCAAGCGCCCCGGTGCGCATCACCGCCTGACCGGCGATCATCAGGGCACAGACGGCGATCAGCGCCTCGCTGCCGAAACCGTAAAAAAAATCAACGGCATGGATGGTTCTGCCGCCCGCTGCAAAGGGAAAAAGCTCAAAACCGACGGACAGGATGACCAGAATCACCAGGCTCGAGGTTTCCAGGGATATCCGGCTGCGACTGAAAAGAATCAGTGCGGTGGCGGTCAAAATCAGCACTCCGGTGGCGTGCGGATTGGGGGGGAGGAGGATGTTCATCGATGCGGTTGGCTGCCCATGGTGTTATCAGGTGAGGCCGGCGGACGGCAGAAAATTCACCCGACCGGCTCGATCGTCCCTCCTGACCGGGTTCCGGCCAGGGAAGTACCCCCATTCCCCTCCCCGATGCCCCGGCCGCGGATGGTGCGCAGGCGGCAGCTTCGGCCGGGCGACGCGGCGGTCAGTGCCGCGAGTCCTCAGCGTTCGGTCAGCGCCAGCTTGATCGCCAGGCCGGCGAAAACGCTGCCGGCCAACCGGTTGAGGATCCGTTTCGCTCGGGCCGATTCACGGAAACGATCACCACAGGCCCCGGCGAGCAGACTGATGCCGCCGAAGATGATGATGGTTGCGAGGATGAACAGGCCGCCGAGCAGGGTGATCTGCGGCACCAGCGGACCGTAATGGGGATCGGCGAACTGGGGCAGAAAGGCGAGGAAGAAGATCGACACCTTGGGGTTGGTGACATTCATGATGATGCCGCGCCGGTACAGCCGGGCAAAGGGCAGATCGACGGCCCGGGCCTCGCCGCCACCCCCGTCACCGGCCCGGAAGGCCCCCCAGGCGAGGTAGAGCAGATAGGCGGCGCCGGCGTATTTGAGCAGATTGAAGGCCAGGGCCGAGGCGGTGAACACTGCGGCCAGGCCGAAGGCCACGGCGGTGGTGTGGACCAGCAGGCCGGTGCACAGGCCCAGCGTCACCGCCAGACCGGCGATCCGGCCGCGCTGGGCGGCCTGGACCAGGACGAAGAGGTTGTCCGGGCCCGGCGCCAGGGCCAGGAGAATGGAGGTGGAAAAAAACAACAGCAGGGCATCGATGGGGGGCATGGCGGTTGTTCCGGTTCGGCGGCTCTCCGGGCCGGGCGCCGGCAGCGGCGCTCGACCCGGCTGGTGACGGAATCAGGCCCCGAGCAGGGTCTTGATCCGGTTTTTGATGTCGGCGACGGCCAGGCCCTGGTGCGGCAGCTGCTCGTCAAGACCGCCGTGGCCGGGCCGGCTGGTGCCCATCGCCGCATATTTCGGGGCATAACCCCGCTGAAGGAGCCAGGTGCCGTAACGGACGCCAAGCCCGGTCCTGGTGTTCTGGCTCTCGACGATCAGGGCGAAGGGGCTGGTACCGACTGTCGCCAGCATCGCCTCGTCCTCCACGTTCAGCGTGGTCTTGTTGATCAATCCGACGTCAATCCCCTCGTCCCGCAACTGCTCGACCGCGTCGAGGCAGCGATAGAGCATCTCGCCGTAGCTGACGACATAACCGGCCGTACCGGCGCGGATGATCTCGTCGCGGCCGGGGGTGAAGACATAGCCCTCGCCGTAGAATTTATCCCCCTGTTGATTGAGGATGAAGGGGGTGGCGGAGCGGGTCGAGAAGACGAAACGGAGGCCGGCATCGTTGAAGATCGTCTGCAGCACCGCCTGCAGCTGCAGGGCGTCGGCCGGGAAATAGAGCCGGGTCAGGTCGCCCTCGGCCAGGGCGTTGTCGGCGAAGAAGTTGTTGATCCCGAAATGACAGGTGTTGTCGGCCATGTCGTCGACCCCCGAGTGCGAAAAGTGGGCGAGGACGTTGGCGTTGTTGAGGCGGGCCATGGTGATCTCGGAGACCACCATCTCGAGAAAGGCGGCGAAGGTGCCGAAGATCCCCTGCCGCCCCGGCTCCGACCCGAAGCCGGCGGCGACCGAGAAGTTGTTGCGCTCCATGATCCCGCCATGGACATAGACCTCGGGGTAATTCTTGCGGATATGGTGCAGGCCGCAGGAGCCCTCGAGATCGGAATCGACGACGATGACTTTTTTCCTGATATCGTCCATCGCCGCCAGGATCCCGCAGACGATTTTGCCGAAATCGTCGCGGTTCTTGGCGGTTTCCGGGGTGCTGCCACGATAGCTGGTCTTGGTCTTCGCCGTCGCGTAATCCTGCAGCAGGGCTACCGCCTCGGTATAGCCGCGGGCCTGGAGGTAGTCGACGGCGAGATTGACCGGGATGACGTCGTGGCCCTTGGGCAGGCCTTCGATCCCGGGGACCCCGACCGCCATCAGGCGCCTGCTGATCACCGCCGCCGGCCCGTCGGCGGTCAGGGCCCGGCTGATCCGGGCGAAGAGGGCATCGATATCCTCGCCATCGCCTTCGTCCACCGCCAGGCCGTGGCCGGCCAGGGTCCTGGCCACATCGTAGCCGCGCATGTACTTGCTCGGGTGGCCGGCGATGGTGACGTCGTTGTCGTCGATGAACAGCTTGACCTTGAGGTTGCGGGCCACGGCGTAGCGGGCGGCCTCGGCGTCGTCGCCCTCCATCTGCGAGCCGTCGCTGCCGAACATCACCACGGTCCGGGAGGGGTTGGCCTCGGCGACGCCGTTGACGTAACTCCACAGATGGCCGAGCCGACCGGACGAGAAGAACACCCCGCGGGCCTCGTCACGCTCCGGGTGGCCGTAGTAGCCGTGGCCGTATTCCCGGTAATGGAGCAGCGAATCCTCGTCGCGGTAGCCGTTCAGCACCGCCATCATGTACTGGATCGCCACCCGGTGGCCGGCCTCGTCGAAGTAGACCGGTTGGATCTCCGGGTTGCCCTTCATGAAGGCGTCGATGATCAGCAGTTCCGGGACGATATCGTAGGCGCCGCCGGTATGGCCGCCCAGGCCTTTGGCGTTGGCATAGGCGGTGAAGAAGACCAGGCTGTCGCGGACGATTTTGATGTTGGCCAGCAGGGTGGCCCGCTCGCCGTCGGCCAGGGTGGTCTGGGTCAGCGGGAAGCGCTGGGGGACAAACTGTTTCAGATCGATGGGGAACGACATATCTCAACCTCCGGAGCAAGGGTTCTGGGTCACGATTGATTTAACAGAATTCCCAGGCCGGCGAACGACCGGGCGGGAACAGACCTGGGCAGCAGGGCAGACGGGACGGCGGCCTGCCGTTGCTGCGGTACACGCATCATACGCCGTCGGTTGTCATTTGTCGCCCGCCGTCATTTGGTGCCGAATATCTTGTCGCCGGCATCGCCGAGCCCGGGGAGGATGTAGCCGACCTCGTTGAGCCGGTCGTCGACCGCCGCCACATAGATATCGACATCCGGATGGGCCGCGGTGACCCGCTGCAACCCCTCCGGTGCCGCCACCAGGAACAGCCCGCGGATGTTGCGGCAGCCCCTCTTTTTCAGGGTCTCGATGGTCGCCAGCAGGGTGCCGCCGGTGGCCAGCATCGGATCGAGGATCAGGGCGACCCGTTCCTTCAGATTGCCGGCGGTCTTGACATAATACTCGACCGGCTGCAGGGTCTCCTCGTTGCGATAATAGCCGACGACGCTGACCTTGGCCGACGGGATCATGTCGATGACCCCGTTCATCATTCCCAGTCCGGCCCGCAGGATCGGGAAGATGGTGATCTTCTTGCCCTTGATCTCCTCGGCCTCAACCGGTCCGGCCCACCCCTGGATGGTCTTTTTCCGGGTCGGCAGGTCTTTGGTGGCCTCGTATGTCAGGAGGCGGGCCACCTCGGACGACAGGTCGCGGAAATCCTTGGTGGACACGTCATGCCGCCGCATGAGGCCGAGCTTGTGCTTGATGAGGGGATGATCGGCAACATGGATGGGCATGGTCACGCCTCCTGCGGATGATGTAGGGGGGATGCACGGAAAGATACGCGGCTGTGCCCGCGGCCCGGCCGAGCAAGACCCGGCCCCCGGAAGCCGGGGACGATCTTCCGCCGGCGGCACCTCGTCAGCTGCGCACGGTACTCTCTGATAAAAAAATTACCGGAAAAAAGCAAGGCCTTTTGCGGCCGGCGATTAACTCAACGGCCGCGATTTTCCTAGCGTTGGCAGCAGCTCGACGGCCAGGATGCCGCACAGGATCAGACCGGCCCCGGCCAGCCTGACCGTGGTCAGGCGCTCGTCGAGGAAGATGAACCCGGCCAGGGCGGCGAACACCGTCTCCGAACTGAGGATGATGGCGGCATCGGCGGCGGGGGTGAACCGCTGCCCCACCACCTGCAGGGTGAAGGCCATGCCCACGGAGAACACGCCGACATAGCAGATGCCGTAGACAGCCCCGGCAAAATCGGTTAGGGTCGGCTGCTCGACCAGGCCGCCGACGGCCAGGCCGGCCAGGCCGCAGACGAGGAACTGGGCGGTGGCGACGACCAGCGGCGCCCGGGTCCGCGAGGCCATGATGCCGACGAGGATGACATGCACCGCCCAGAACAGGGTGCTCGAAATGACCCACAGATCGCCGAGGCGGAAATCGAGCCCCTGCGCCCCGCTCATGATGTAGGTGCCGGCGAGGCAGCCGCAGGACGCCGGCCACACCGACCAGTGGACCCGCCGCCCGAGAAAGAGCCGGCCGATGATCGGCACCAGCGGCACGTAGATGGCGGTGAGGAAACCGGCATTGGCCACCGTGGTCCGCAGGATGCCGTGCTGCTGCAGCACGGCGGCGATGCAGAGCACCAGACCGGTAACGACCAGGCCGCACCAGTCCCGGCGCATCAACGGCCTCTCCTCCCGCTCCACCCGTCGCAACTGACGGAGGGCAAAGGGCAGGACGACGAGGGCGCCGAGCAGGAAGCGGGCCCCGGTGAAGGAGATGGTGCCGAGTGAGCCGGTACCGATCTGCTGGACGACAAAGGCGCTGCCCCAGATGACCGCGGCGATGGTCAGAAGAAGGTTGGCCTGGGTTCGGTTCATCGATATACCGGATAGCAGAGGGAATGGGAGCGCATTGGCGGGGCACTATACCGGGATCGATTATTTTTTCAAAGCACTGACCGCGGTATTTTTACTCCGGCGATGGCAACCGAGTGGTGCCGGCATCCCGGACCCCGCCTATTGCTATGGGGCCTGTCGGCAGTTTTTTCCCTCTGCGCAGGAATAAGGAAACAGGGCGGATATCCTTCTCCCTTGAGAATCTGGTACGAATTGGCTACGATAACCTTTGTTGACCACTGTCCGCAGCCGAACCACGACCAGTTTCTGCAGCCCGCGCCATCCATAACGGAGGTATCGTGTCACGCCCGATCGTTTTTCCCTGCCTCGCCCTCCTCGCCGCTCTCCTCTTTCTGGTCCCGCCACGGTGCTGTTATGGCGAGGAACGACAATCCTGGCTGCATGAAGTCCGGCTCGGCCTCCTCGATCACGATACCGACAACCTGTGGAGCGGAAGCTCACGGGAGGATGGCCTCGACCTCAACGCCGAACTGGTCTTCGCCCCGAGCCTCGCCCTGTGGCAGGGACAGATCCGCCCGAACCTCGGCCTGTCGATCAACGACCACGGCAATACCAGCAAGCTCTATGGCGGCGGTGTCTGGCAGTACCTCTGGCAGAACGGCTTCATCCTCGATCTCGGCGTCGGCCTGGCGGTTCACGACGGCGAAGTCGAAGACCTGCAGGCCATCGACCGCAAGCAATTGGGCAGCAGGGTCCTGGTGCGGTTCGCGGTGGAGATCGGCTATTCCCTCTCGGCCCACAACCGGCTGTCGCTGCTGTTCGACCACATCTCGAACGGCTATATAGCCGATCCCAATGAAGGCCTTGATACCGTCGGCATCCGCTACGGCTATCTGTTCTGATCCGGTCGCCGGCGCAGCAGGAAGAGATCGCCGTCGATCCACTCGCCTTCCTCGCGGCGGATGCCGTGGCGGCGGTGCTCCAGGATCGTCCAGCCATGCTCTGCGGCCAGCCGCTCGATATAGCCCGGTGACTGGGCATAACGGCCCGACGGGCGCAACCGGTAGTCCCGCCCCTCGTCACACCGTTCGATCGAGAAGCCGAGCAGGGCCCCGGGGGCAACGCAGCGGCCCAGAGCGGCGAAAATGCGATCGAGACAGCCGATATAGACAAAGACGTCGGTGGCGATGACCAGGTCGTAGCTCTGATTGCAACTCTCGAGCCAGACCGCGATATCCTCGCGTTCCAGCATGTCATACAGTTTCTTCGCCTCTGCCTGCGCCAGCATTCCCGCCGAGATGTCGATCCCGTGCAGCTGCCGGACGAGGGGGCGGAAGGCCTCCCCGGCCAGGCCGGTGCCGCAGCCGAGATCGAGCATCCGCTCCACCGCTTGCCCATCTCCCACGACTGCCGCCACCATTCCCTGCAGGACCTTCGGCACGGTATACTGCAGCCGTTCCGTCAGGTGGCGGTCGAAGCGTCCGGCATAGGCGTCGAAGGTCTCCTCGACATAATCGCGGGGGGCGGCCGCCGTCGTCTCCCCGGACAGGGCCGCCAGCATGTGACGGGCCGGGGCATGGTCCGACTGCAGGGCCAGCAGCCGCCGCAGCTCGGCGATGGCCTCGTCCCGGCGATCGAGGCAGTTATAGACGCCGGCGAGATTATAGAGGGCGTTGATCGAATCCGGCTCCAGTTCCAGGGCCCGGCGGAAACAGTCCAGGGCCTCGTCGTGCCGCCCCTGGCCGCCGCAGATGACCCCGAGGTTGTTGAGGGCCAGCGGGTAATCGGGGACCAGTTCCAGGGCCCGGCGCAGGCAGTGCTCCCCCTCTTCGCCCCGGCCCTGCTGCTGCAGGACCTTCCCCAGGTTGTTGAGCGCCCTGGCATCACGAGGCTCCAGCTCCAGGGCCCGCCGATAGCAGGCCTCGGCGGCGGCGGGGGCGCCCTCTTCCTCATGGATCGCGCCAAGGTTGAGGTGCAGCAGGGCATCGTCGGGGGTCTCGGCGAGGGCCTGGCGGCAGCATGATGCCGCCTCCTGCAGGCGGCCGAGCTGCTGGTACAGGGCCGCCAGGTTGCCGAGAATCTTGGGATGACCGGGGAGCAGCTGCAGCACCCGGACATAGCCCGTCTCGGCCTCCTGCAGCCGCCCCTGGCGATGGAGGGCCACCGCCTCGGCGAACAGTTCCCCGGGGTCGGCCCCCGACGCATCTTCCTTCCGCTGTTCGTGCATATCTTCCGCCCCTGCTGTTGAGATTGTCGCCAAGCCCCGTGTCGCCTCCAACCGCCCGACCTTGGACTATCCCCCATAACCGGCAATTTTTCAATGCCACTGTCGACCGCCTCGTGGCGGCAGTGGCAGTTCGACCGCGTTCCCTTTATTAATCGCAGACCAGCCTGCTCGGATCCGCCGACATGGTCAGGCAGGCGTGAACCGTATCCTGGTCCGCCTGGTCCAGATTCGCCTTCTTGCCCATTCTGGTGATGATCTCACGCCACTTCTGGGCATCGGTGCCGGTGTCCTTGAGCTTGTTGCAGGTCCTGGACGCCCCGTGACACCTGGTGCAGGTGGTGGCGATCGTCGACCGGCAGTCCTCCTCGTTGACGGCGGCGCCGGCGGCCAGGGAAACTACGCCGATGGTCAATGTGATCAACAGGGCCGGGATCATCAGGGTCTTCATCGCTCTCCTCCTTGAATGTGGACAGGGAATTCCGCTCACCAGCGGCGGTCGCCGCCGGTTGCCGGATTGATTATTCCAGATTCTGGCAGATTATCCGGCGAATGTGAAGGGGAATCCCGTCCTACTGCCGGTTCCCGGTGCCGGTTACCCCCCGAAAGCCAGGAAGCAATTTACATCGCGGCGCTTTTTGAGTAGAAGCTGATGTATTGACATCGAGATCCCGAGCGCGGAATCCCGATTTCTTTTCCTGTCAACCAAGGGAAGGACGATGAGCCGCAGAATCCATCTCAATCTCAGATTCAAGATGATGTTCAATCTCGGCTGCTACATCCTCGGCATTCTCGGCATGAGCCTGATCTCCTACAACGACATGCAGACCACCGAGGACAAGATCGAGATCCTGGAACTGGCCTACAGTCTGAACAATATCATCCTCGAGGCGCGGCGGTATGAGAAGAACTACCTGCTCTACAACGAGACCGAAGCCTTCGAAGAAAACCGGCGCTACCTCGCCCAGGCCCGCAACACCGAGGAGGCGATTCTGGCAACGGGCGGAAAACTGAAGATCGAGCCGATGCTGCGTGAGCTGGATAGGCTGATCCAGGCCTACGCAGATACGATGCAGTCGCTGTCGCAGCAGGCAGACCACACCACCGCCGAATATGCCCGGATTGTCGACCAGCTGCGGGAGATGGGCAAGAATATGACGGAGCGAGCCGAGGAACTCGTCGATTTCGAAAGGGGACAGATCCACACCAACCTCAATCTCCTGAAAAAGCAGCTGATCGCCTGGTCGTCCCTGGCGGTGGCCCTCGGGGTCGTCATGCCGATCCTGCTGGTCTTCGGCATCTTCGGCCCCCTGTCGGTCATCAAGAACGCCACCGAGGACATCGCCCTCGGCAGGTTCAACCGCATCCAGGTGATCAATACCCGCGACGAGATGCAGCAGGTCATGGAGGCCTTCAACACCATGGTCCGCGAACTCGAACGGCGGCAGGACCAACTGGTGCAGTCGCAGAAGCTCTCCTCCATCGGCACCCTCACCGCCGGCGTCGCCCATCAGCTCAACAACCCGCTCAACAATATCTCGACCTCCTGCCAGATCGCCCTCGACGAACTCGAGACAGGGGACGCGGAACTGCTCAAGCGGATGTTGAAAAACATCGACCAGGAGACCCTCAGGGCCCGGGACGTCGTCAAGGGCCTGCTCGAGTTCTCCCGGGTTCAGGAATTCTCGCTGCGGACGGCGCAGCTGGCGGACACCGTGCGCCGGGCGGTGCGCCTGGTCCAGAGCCAGATCCCGGCGGACATCGCCCTGCGGGTGGATATCCCGGAAGATCTCGTCCTGCCGATGGATACCCAGCGGATGCAGGAGGTCTTCATCAACATGATCATCAACGCCGCCCAGTCCATCGGCAACAAGGGCGCGATCACCATCACCGCCGCCGCGGATGAACAGGCCGGGGAGGCCGTCATCGAGGTCCGCGATACCGGCAAGGGGATCCCCAGGGAGATCCAGGGCCGGTTGTTCGATCCCTTCTACACGACCAAGGAAGAAGGCCAGGGCACCGGCCTGGGCCTGTCGGTGGTGTACGGCATCATCCAGAAGCACCAGGGCCATGTGACCGTGGAAAGCGCCCCGGGAGAAGGGGCCTCGTTCTTCATCCACCTCCCCCTGGCAACCGGCGGCGCTGCCCCGGCTACGGCATGAAGACGAAAAAAATTCTCATCGTCGACGACGAACCGATCGCCCGCGACAATCTCGACCATATCCTCAAAAAGGCCGGGTACATCACCCTCCTGGCCGAGCACGGGCAGCAGGCGATCGACCTGCTCAAACAGGAGGAGGTCGATCTCGTCCTGACCGACCTGCGGATGAAGGGCAAGGACGGGATGGCGGTGCTGGGCGAAGCGAAGAAGCTCTGGCCTTCAACCGAGGTGGTGGTCATTACCGGCTACGCCAGTGTCGACACCGCCGTCGAGGCGATGCGCCAGGGGGCCTACGACTATGTTGCCAAACCGTTCAAGATCGACGAACTGCGGGTCATCGTCGACAAGGCGCTGGAGAAGACCTCGCTGCGCCGCGAGATCTTCCACCTGCGGGAGCAGGTCACGGCCCGGACCGGGACCGCACGGATCATCGGCCAGAGTCCGAAGATCCAGGTGCTGCGCGAGACCATCCACCAGGTCGCCCAGCTCGACTGCAATGTCCTGATCCAGGGAGAGACCGGCACCGGCAAGGAACTGGTGGCCCGGACCATCCACGAACTCAGCTCCCGGGCCTCCAGACGGTTTGTCGCCTTCAACTGCGGGGCCTTCACCGAGGAACTGATCACCAGCGAGCTGTTCGGCCACGAGCAGGGGGCCTTCACCGGGGCCAACAAGACCCGGAAAGGGCTGATCGAGATGGCCGAGGGCGGCACGGTGTTCTTCGACGAGGTCGGCGAGCTGTCGCTGTCGATGCAGGTCAAGCTGCTGCGGATACTGCAGGAACGCACCCTGATGCGGGTCGGCGGCACGGAGGAGATCCCGGTGGACATCCGGGTACTGGCCGCGACCAACAAGGATCTGCGCAAGGCGGCGGAGGAAGGGGCCTTCCGGACCGATCTCTTCTACCGCCTCGACGTGATCACCATCCACGTTCCGCCCCTGTCGGAACGCCGCGACGACATCCCGCTGCTGGCCGGCCATTTCCTCGCCAAGCACGCCCGGCCGGGCCGCACTGCCCCCCGATTGTCGGACGAGGCGGCACGGCGGCTGATGCAGTATGAATATCCCGGCAATATCCGGGAACTGGAGAACATCGTCCAGCGCATCCTGTTCCATTGCGACGGCGACATCGTCGAACCGCAGCACCTCGTCGACGACCTGCACGAGACGGCGCCGGTGGCCGTCCGCGGCGTGCGGGAGGACTGGCCGTCGCTCGACGAGCATGAAAAGCAGTACATCCTCGAGGTCCTCGACGAGGTCGAGGGCAACAAGTCGGCCGCCGCCAGGATTCTCGGCATCGACCGCGTCTCGCTGTGGCGCAAGATCAAACGCTACGGCCTGGAAAACCCCGACGCCTGACCGCTCGGCGCCCCAGGCGCCGCCGCGTCATCCTGCCGTCGCCCTCAGCCGCCCCTGCCTTCCAGCTTGTGCATCTTCAGTTTGCGCCACAGCGTGGTCCGCGGAATACCCAGGATCCGGGCGGCCAGCACCTTGTTGTAGCCGGTGTTTTCCAGCACCTTGACGATGTATCGCCGCTCCATCTCCTCCAGCGGCACCAGTCCTTCCCCTTCGATCGTATCGAAATCGAGGTGCTGCAGGTCCCGCGGCAGGTCCTGCACCCCGATCTCCCCGTGTTCGGTCAGGGCGACGGCGCGCTCGATGATATTCTCGAGTTCCCGGACATTGCCCGGATAATGGTAGGAGGTCAGGATGTGCAGGGCCTGTGGCTGCACCCCCGACACCTGTTTGTGAAAGGCCAGACTGTACTTTTCCAGGAAGTACCGGACCAGCAACGGGATATCCTCCCGCCGCTCGGCCAGCGACGGCAGGACGATGGAGATGACGTTGAGCCGGTAGAACAGATCTTCCCGGAAGGTCCCGGCCTCGAGCTCATGCTGCAGGTCCTTGTTGGTGGCGGCGACGATGCGGATATCGAGATCGATCGGCTGGGTGCCGCCGACCCGGAGGATCTGCCGTTCCTGGATCACATGGAGCAGCTTGACCTGCATCGACAGCGGCATCTCCCCGATCTCATCGAGGAACACCGTGCCGCCCATCGCCGACTCGAGCAGCCCGATCCGGGTGGCGATGGCCCCGGTGAAGGCCCCGCGCTCGTAGCCGAACAGCTCGCTGGTGATCAGTTCGTCGGTGAATCCGCCGCAGTTGAAGACGACGAAGGGGAAGTCCCGGCGCGGACTGAGCTGATGGATCGCCCGGGCGACCATCGTCTTGCCGGTGCCGCTGCCCCCCTGGATGAGGATGTTGCAGTCGATGGGGGCGACCTTGTGCACCATCGCGAACAGGTCCTTGATCGCCGGGCTGCTGCCGATGATCGCCATCAGCCCCGAATCCCCCTTCAGGACCTCGCGCAGACGCACGTTTTCCTGACGCATCAGGACCTTGTCCCGGGCGCCCTTGGCCAGCAGGCGGACCTCCGACAGGTTGAAGGGTTTCGCCACGTAATGATAGGCCCCCTGGCGCATCGCCTCCACCGCCGTATCGACGCTGCCGTGACCGGTGATGATGATCACCTCGGTCTCGGCACGGAGCGCCTTGACCCGGGGGAGGATCTCCAGGCCGCTGAGATCGGGGAGGCGGAGATCGAGGAAGACGATATCGAACGGTTGCTGGACCATTCGCTCGAGAAAGGACCGCCCCATGATGAACGCCTCCACCTCGAATCCCTCCCGCGCCAGCGCCTGACTCAAGCGGCGGCAGACAATTTCTTCATCGTCGACGATCGCCAGTCGCAGGCTCATGAGGCTGTCCATCCTTGAAAATCGCGGGAAATTTTCTCGACTACGGAGGGCAGGAGCACGGTAAACCTGGTGCCGCGTCCCTCCTCGCTGAACACCTCGATCCGGCCGCCATGGCGCTTGATGATCGAATAGCTGACCGCCAGGCCGAGGCCGGTCCCTTTGCCGACCTCCTTGGTGGTGAAAAACGGCTCGAAGATCTTGTGCTGGGCCTCCGGCGGGATGCCGGGGCCGGAATCCTCGACGATGAAGCGGACGAAGCCGGGCGGTCCTTCGCCATCGACATGGATGCCGATCCGGCCGTCCGGCGGCGTGACCTGGATGGCGTTGATCAGGAGATTGGTGAATACCTGCTGCAGGTTGCCGAGGTTGCCCCTGATCATCGGCAGATCCCGGGTCACCGAAGTCTCGAGGCGGATGCCGACCATCTTGACCTGGTTGCGCACCAGCTTGACCGAGCGCGTCAGGACCTGAGCCGGCGCCAGGATGGTGAACACCGGATTTTCGGTGCGGGAGAAGTCGAGCAGGTTCTTGACGATCTCGGCCGCCCGGTCGGCCTGGTTCATGATATCCCGGATCATCTCCGAGCAGCTGGCATCCATCCTCTCGCCGTATTCCTCACAGAAACTCTCCGCCGTCAAGGCGATATTGTTGATCGGATTGTTCAGTTCGTGGGCGATACCGGCGGTGAACGTGCCGATGGCGGCAATCTTGCGGGTCTGGATCAGGTCCTCCTGGTTGGTTTCGAGTTCCTGGGCCATGCGGTTGAAGGCGTCGATCAATCCGGCGATCTCCTCCAGCCACACCCCGTCGTAGCTGATTCGGCTGAAGTCGCCCTGCCCGACCATCCGCGTCGTGTTCATGACCACGTCCAGCGGTTTCAGCAGTCCCTGCGATATCAACCACAGGACGAGGACCATGACGCACAGGAGGATGGCAAAAAAGGCGAACGGCAGCAGGGAGGTGCGCAACAGGGCGTGGTGGATGCGCTCCCTCTTGATGATCCGGAACCGGTCGGCGGAGTCGGTGAGCGCCTTGCCGAGGTTGCGCAGCTTCTCCGGGGCCAGCGTGTCGCCACGCTCCAGCTGCTCGGCCGTCGCCCGATAGTCGCGCAGGGTGTCGCGGAAGCCGCCGAATTCCTGGCTCCCCACCAGCAGCGGCAGATCGGTCGCCAGGCTGTCGACCACCCCGTCGATCCGGTCGAGATACTGCCGGCCTTCACTGAGGCTCCGACGATCGCCATAGATCACGAAGTTCTTTTCGAACCGCCGCACCTCGAGGATGTTGTTGAGCAGGTCGTCGTAGCCCTCGCCCAGCAGCATCCTGGTCTTCAGCATCGACAGGTTCCACAGGTTGAGAGCGGTCAGGGCGGTGATGGAGAGGAAGGCGACGGCGAAGACGACAAAGATCTTCCCCTTGATCGACCCCATCCGGAACAACCTGGAGATCGCTGCGGAAACGGCCCCGAACGAGGTCGTGAACGGCATCTTCATGGTGATATCCCCCGCTGGCTACGGACACCTCTGTTCATTTTGAAACACTTTGTGTTCTACTATACCGCCTTCAGTTTCATAATTGAACAACAATCCTCCCGCCCCTCCTGGCACCTGCGTTATCGAATTGAATTATATAATTATTTTTTTGATACCGCACTTGGCATCGTCCTTGCTTTATGAAGATCAAAAGAGGAGTTCAATGGAAAAAATACTGGTGGCAATAAACGGCCGGCAAGGCGCCTGGGAGGCTGTTTCCCATGCGTTCTCCCTGGCCAGGCGAGTGAACGTGCAGCTGAACATCCTCCTGGTCGTCGCCTCGGGGGCCAACCGAGGCAGAACCCCGGTGGATGTCAACGGCGAGCAGGAGGTCAAGCGGCGGATCGACCTGCTGATCGAGTCGGCCCTCGCCGACGGCCTGCAGGTCAATTATTTCATAGCCGAAGGTAATTTCGAAGAGGAGGTGATCAATTTCATCAACTGCAACAAGATTACGCTGCTGGTCCATGAGGCGCCGCCCGACAACGGCCGATCGGCCTCAAAAAACTCAACTTCCCTGCGCAACCTGCGTCACCGCATACCCTGCAAGATCGAAGTTGTCGTCCCAAGAAAGCACAACACCGAACCAATCGAGAGGATCGCATGAACCTGACAATGAACCTGTATCTTCCCATCGCCGGCAACAGCGTCAATTGCCTGGCCATCTTCGGGCTGGGGGGGGTGGTCGGACTGTTGTCCGGCATCTTCGGCGTCGGGGGAGGATTCCTGATGACCCCCCTGCTGATGATGATGGGCATACCGCCGACCGTTGCCGCCTCGTCAGACTCCAATCAAATCGTCGGCGCCTCGACCTCCGGAACCCTGGCCCATTTCCGGCTCGGCAACGTCGATATCAAGATGGGTCTTCTCCTGCTGATCGGCGGGATCGCCGGCGGCGGCATCGGCGTGCAAATCATCAAGATCCTGCGGCAGATGGGCAATGCCGATTTCCTGATCAGCATCACCTACGTCCTGATGCTGGGCATCGTCGGCGGCTACATGTTCCTCGAGAGTCTCCAGGCGATGCGGAAGTCGGCGAGGCCGGCGGAACAACAACCGCAACCACGCCGCGAATCGGTGTACGCCAGGATCGTGCGGAGCATGCCGCTGCAGACCGATTTCAAGCGCTCGGGCATCCGCATGTCGCTCCTTCTGCCCCTGGCCCTCGGGACCCTGGTCGGGGTCCTGGCCGCGATCATGGGCGTCGGCGGCGGCTTCATCATGGTGCCGGTGATGGTCTATCTCCTCAGGATGCCGATGCATGTCGTGGTCGGGACCAGCCTGTTCCAGATCCTCTTCACCTGCGTCAGCGTCACCATCATGCAGGCGACCCAGAATCACACCGTCGATTTCATCCTCGCCCTGCTGCTGCTGATCGGCTCGGCCCTCGGGGCCCAGGTCGGCGCCAAGGTCGGCAAGAAACTGGGCGGGGAACAGCTGAAGATCCTCCTCGCCTCGCTGGTACTCATCGTCATGGTCAAGATGCTCTACGATCTGCTGGTCAGACCGGACGTGCTGCTGGCCTATATGGGAGGACATTGAAATGAACACGAATCGCTTATCTCGGCTGGCCCTGATCCCGTTGCTGGCCCTCGTCGCCCTGGCTGGCCGGCCGGCCCAGGCCACCTCGGCGGCGACGCTCACCGCCACGCCTTCCGCCATCCGGATCGGGGCCCAATACGACGGCATCGCCATGCATGTCGCCGGCACCGTTCCCGCCGGCAGTGAGGTCATCCTCCGCTTCACCGGCGCCCCCAGTGAACTCCATCTGCGGGAGAAGGGCAAGATTTTCGGCCTGCTGTGGATGAACGTCGGCAAGGTCAGCCTCGACAACGTGCCCGCTGTCTGTCTGGTCGACTCCTCCCTCGACCTCGATAACCTTGGCAGCGTCGCCGCCCCGTTCCGGCTCGAGGGACTGCGCGACTCGGTCGTCGTCAACGAGACGGCGATCGAGAAGGTCGATGGCGGCGGCAACGCCAGGGCAGCGGCAATCGATGGCGACGACGATGAGGCGGCAGGGAAGATCGATGTCATGCATGAACTGCTGCTGCTCAAAAAGCACGAAAAACTGTACGCCGAGGCCGCCGGAGGGGTCCGGCTCGGCGCCGACAGCGGTGGCAGCCGCAGTTTCTCGGCCACGATGGCAATCCCCTCGGCCCTGCCGCCGGGGCAATATCGGGTCGAGGCCATCGCCGTCAAGGACGGCGCCGTGGTCGACCGCCAGACCACCACCGTCGAGGCCGAACTGACCGGTTTCCCGAAGTGGCTGAGCCAGCTGGCCTTCAACCGGTCGCTGCTCTACGGCGTCCTGGCCTCCCTCATCGCCATCTGCAGCGGGCTGATCATCGGCCTGGTGTTCCAGAGCAAGGGAGGGGCCCATTAACCACGGGACAACCGCTCATGCGTCATGCACTCAGCACGAAATTCGCCTTCTGGCGCCGCCGCCGGCTGCCGTTCGCTGTCCTGTTCAAGAAGTTTCAGAGCATCCTGGAAAGAAACAACCAGATTCTGGAGCTGATGGCCGACATGGGCGACAAGCTGGGGGGCGAATATGTCTTCGACCGCCATTACATCGAGCATTCGGTCCAGGAGCTGGAGGATCTGGTGTTCAAACTGGTCTCCGATTTCAGCCTGCTCAACCAGAAAAAAAACACCGAGCTGTTCATCGCCTGCGAACAGATCCGCCAGGCGATCAACGGCGATCTTGCCGGCAGACCGGTGCCAACGGCATCCACCCCCCGGATTGTGCCGCTGTCAGCGATCGGACTGGAGCTGACCGATGAGGTCGGGGCCAAGATGGCGACGCTGGGCGAAATCCACAACCGCCTCGGCCTGACGATCCCCGATGGCTTTACCATCACCACCGGCGCCTTCGCCGAGTTTCTCGCCACCACCGGCCTTGCGGCACGGCACGCCGAAGCGGTCCGGTACTGGCGCGACGGCGACGACCAGGCCCTGCGCCGGCTGGCGGAGGAGAGCCACCGCCGGCTCCTGTCCGCCCCGCTCCCCCGCGATCTGTCTGCGCTCCTGCTCACCGCCTTCCGAGAGCTGGCGAAGAGGCGCGCCGACCAGGGCGACTTGAAGGTCGCCCTGCGCAGCAGTGCCACCGGCGAGGACGGCACCAGCAGTTTCGCCGGCCAGTACGCCACCGTCCTCAACGTCTCCGAGGGACGCTTCCTCGAGGCCTATCGGCAGGTCGTGGCCAGTGCCTTCACCTATCCGGCCTGGCGTTACCGTCTCGCCCGCGGCTATCAGGAGTATGAGATGGCGATGGCCGTCGGCTGCCAGTGCATGGTCGAGGGAACGACCAGCGGCGTGCTGCAGACGTACGCGCCGCAGCAGGACGCCAAGGTCATGGCCATCGAAGCGATCTGGGGCCTCTGCGCCCCGGTGGTCAACGGCGACTGCCCGGTCGACTCCTTCCTCCTCGACCGGACCCCGCCGTATCACCTCCGGGTCCAGCTCGTCGCCGCCAAACCGCGGCAGCTGGTCATGGATCAACGGTCGGGCACGATATGGCAGGATGTGGCGGCCGATCGGCAGCAGCTGCCATCGCTCTCCGACAGCCAACTGCAGCGGCTGGCGGAAACGGCGATGACCCTCGAAGGCTTCTTCAAGCGGCCGCTGGAGATCGAATGGACCTTCAACGCCGGCGATATCCTCCACATCCTCCAGG
>Ga0209066_10001350_pt1 | contig 32705 bp, 38 predicted proteins | sample All_14_2_FD_187198 | JGI IMG/M metagenome (GOLD analysis project Ga0209066, IMG submission 187198) | Freshwater microbial communities in response to fracking from Pennsylvania, USA - Allegheny Zone_MetaG_DW_15 (SPAdes) (version 2) ... | reverse complement strand
CCGGTACTGTTATCATCGCGCGCTCAAACGGCGCATGGAACGGTGGATACGGCAATTACATTGTAATTTCGCATGCACATGGCGTGCAAACACTCTATGCGCACATGACCAGTGCCGCTGTTTCTTCTGGCACACAGGTTTCCGCGGGCCAGGTTATTGGGTACGTTGGTTCAACGGGACTCTCGACGGGTGCTCACCTGCACTTTGAAGTACGCGGTGCAAAAAATCCATTTAGCTCCTGTGTGGAACACTCCGCTTGCTCGCTTCAATAGGAAGAGGTCAAAGGATGCGCGACCAAGCCTTTCTTGGCCACGTATATACATTTTTACAAACCATGGTACTCTATTCAGCACGCACACGGAGGGTGTGCATCGATCTTTACCAGGAGAGAATTTTGAAGAAAAGACATCAATACGGTTTGCCGCTCCTCAATTCGGTCTCGCAGCTGGGTCTCGACGAACGGTCGATGGCAAGGCTTGCACGCATGCCATCTGAGGCGCGGCGTCTCGTTGACGAGGGCGGTCTGACCGAAGATGACCGCGATACACTTCTCGAGAAAATCGAGGAAAAGATCATGTGGAACGGGAGTCAGAAGCGGAGCACCATTCGCGCCCGCCAGAAGGAACTTCTCGACGAGCTCAAACAGGCTTTTGTCGAGTCTTCCTTTAAGACTTCCGGCGTTTCGGGCGAACTGTCACACGCAGCGCCCGCGCTCGAATATGTGCGCGGTCTCACAGACTAGTCACGCCACAATCGTGATACGGAGACGGTTGGAGAAATCCAACCGTCTTTTTTCTTTGTCTACTCAAACCCAAAAAGACCGCGCGGGCGGTACTGGAGCGCCTCAAGAATGTGTTCCGTGTGTACGTCCTCAGTACCGGCGAGGTCGGCAATGGTGCGTGCCACGCGCATAGTGCGATGGTACGCACGCGGGGAAAGCGAAAGTTTTTCTGCGGCGGAAGTTAATGTTTGTTTTGCGGAATTTGTAAAACCGCTTTTTTCGTCCAACTCTCGACTTGAAAGATGTGCATTTGTTGCTCCACTTCTGCCCGCTCGTACCGCCGCTTTTTCTCTTGCGGCGAGCACGCGTTCCCTTACCTGTTCTGAAGTCTCCCCCGTTGAAAGTTTTGAAAGCACTTCATGCGGCACGTGAGGCACTTCAATCCACAAATCAAGACGATCTACGATGGGTCTCGATATTTTCCGTGCCTGTTTGAGGGCTTGGCGCACCGCCACATCAGAATCGACAGCAAGAGTATCTGCAGGATTCATTGCGGCAACAATCATGCAGTCTGCGGGAAAGGTACTAGTTGCTTTTGCGCGTGAGACCGTCACGCTGCGATCCTCAAGCGGCTGGCGCAGCGCCTCAAGTGTTCGCGCATCAAACTCAGCAAATTCATCCAAAAACAAAACGCCTTTGTGTGCGAGCGTTACCTCACCTGCTTTTGGGTAGGCGCCGCCACCAACGATGGCAACGTGTGATACGGAATGGTGTGGCGCGCGAAATGGCGGCCAGACTACCGCCTCATTGTTTGTAAGTAGTCCTGCGGTTGAGTGAATGGCGGTCACCTCAAGTACTTCGTCGTGTGTGAGTGGCGGAAGAATTCCCGGAAGCGCCCGCGCAAGCATAGTCTTTCCCGTTCCCGGTGGGCCATAAAAAACAATGTTGTGTCTTCCGGCAGCTGCAATCTCGAGTGCGCGCTTTGCGCTCTCCTGTCCTTTTATGTCATGTAAATCTGTAGCGGGCGCAATGGTTACCGGGCGTGTAGACGCAACCTCTTTTTGTAAAAGATTTTCTTTGCGGAGATGTCGCACGATTTCTCCAAGTGATTTTGGCGCATATACAGTTACTCCTTCGGCAAGGAGTGCTTCTTTTGCGTTTCCGGGAGGAACGAATACGGTCATAATGCCCGCACGTTTTGCCGCAAGTACTTGTGGAAGAATTCCCCGAACAGTTCGAATTGACCCATCTAGAGCTAATTCTCCGGCAAATAAAGCCAACTCGTCTTCCAGCGCCACCTCTTCTGTGGCAATCAGGTATGCAAGCGCCAAGGGCACGTCGTAGTGCGAACCTTCCTTTTTTAGGTCAGCAGGAGAAAGTGAAAGTACAATGCGCTTATTTTGTTTTTTAGGAGACTTAAAACCAGCATGACGAATGGCAGCAGAAATGCGGTCACGCGACTCCTCGACCGCTTTATCAGCAAGACCAATGATTGAAAACGTATGAAGCCCGCGAGTAACGTCTGCCTCGACGGCTACCATTTCCGCATGGCTACCGAGCGGTTGTGCTGCGAGCACCTGAGCATACCCGGACTTTTCTTCGGGGTCAGCGTGCGCGGCTTTTTTAGGAGTATGCTTTACCTCGGTCACACTACGTAGTGTACGTCAAAAAACCCTGTGTATAGTACGTGCACGCGGTATTTTGTTGAGAACAGGCACTACTGCATGTGTATTTTACAGGTTGTTGCTGCAGGATCAGCTTCCAGTCGTGCTTCTTCAATGGTATTGCCACACACTTCGCATGTGCCATACGTTCCTTCATGTATGCGCGATAGTGCCGCGTTAACTTGTGCATAGCGAATTTCAAGATCGTGTAAAATCGCGCGGTTATCTTCAGTATTGGTTGCAATCGTTGCTCGATCCATTAGATCGGCCTCCTGCTCGGTATCAGCGGGTATGGACTCGAAGTCTCCCGGGACCGCAGGGTTTTTCTGACCTACTGTCTGCATTTCCTCTTCAAGCTTTGTGCACTCTGCAGACAGTTTTTCTTTGAAATGTTCAGTATTCATCTCAGGAGTGTAGCACGGGTTATTTTGAACGTGAGGTATTGATGCGGCTTAGGATTTCGGTCAGTGCGTCCTCGTTTCGAGCAAGGATAAGTGTGCTTGGATTTGCGTAGCTATACAGGAAGACTGTTTCTCCAGTCGTATCGTGATACGCACGCGCATCGTGGCTGGCAACTACTTCATCAAAGAATCCAGCTTTATACACAAGTGTAAAATCCTCTGTGTCACCTGGCGTTGACGTGCTAATCATCGATGGTGCAGTGGTAGTTGCTTCGAGAGGGTTCACGATATGGTTCGTTGGGTATGAGGGGAAGAGTTCTGCAAGGTCTCGCGGCATAGTGTTTTCCCACGAGAGCATGCCGGCAAATGTGTCGCTATAGCTTTGGACAGCGAGAATGAAAAAGACTGAAGGGGTTCCGCGTATCTGTATGACGCCAGCCATGCTCCCCTCCGCGTTTATGTTTCGGACCAGAAGTCCTGGCGCGGGAAGCTGAAGCGCAGAGAATATGCTTTGATCTGTGGACGTTGAAGTTTCTGTATAAAGGAAGCGTACCCCATCGCCCGCCAGTGGCGTTGCAACAGATTGCACAATTTCGCGTGCCAGTGCTGTGCTGGTCCCACTTATTTCAGCGCGCTCGTTTACGAAAATTGGCGCTGAAACGGTCGGGGTGATGATTACCGGCAATGAGCGATTTTTATACACCTGGTACCCCACGTAAGCGCTGGTACCGCCAAGGAATAAAAGTACGACGCCGCTGAGTATAAAAACAATTCCACCTCTTGAACGCTCTGAAGAATACGGCGTAGCAGAACCCGGACCAGCATCTTGTTGTGCCGCAAGAATGCTCGCCGTAGAGGCGTGCGTGTTGCGAACTTTTTCTGAAAAATCAGAAGAGTAAGTGTGTAGCGGCGCAGCACCCAAAGGTTCTGGAGTGCTTGCTGCCGGTTGTGCTGTCGGAGCGTTTGCTGAGGCGGCAGCCTTTGCTCGTAAACGTGCCAAAATAGCTTGTTTATTCTCCTGTTCTGTTTCTGGCGACAGCGCTGCTTGAATCGGTGGCAGAGGTGGCGGAACCGGAATTTGATCAGGGACACTACTGGCCGTGACTTCCTCTTTTGGAACAGGCACCATCTCTGTCGTTGCGTCTGAATCGCTTTGTAGCAGCCGCAAGTCAGGAGTGTCTCCCGCCTGTACTGCAGCCATGTCTGCCGCAAATGTGCGGATAAATCTTTTTTGTTCAGACGTCTCGCCTTCTTCTTGTGGAATCTCTGCGCCAGGCATGCTCCTATACTAACGCACGTACTCTCATGGTAAGAGTGTTATCCGCGACCAGCGATGGTAAATTTACGTGGATTTTCGCACATGTCGGTAAATGCGTGTGCCGCCTCTTTTAATTTTGCCGAAGAAGATTTTCCGAAGGAAATAACTTCAACTTGGCAGCCCATATTCATATCGAGGTACTCAATAAGCGGCACGAAATCACCGTCACCTGAGGCGATTACAATAGTGTCGAGTTTGGGCGCGAGTTTTACCGCGTCGATTGCAAGCCCCACGTCCCAGTCAGCTTTCTTCGCTCCATCAGCAAAGACTTGAAGGTCTTTTACTTTGGTTTCGATGCCAATTTTAGTGAGCGCATCGAAAAAGGCGTTCTCATCGCCCGCTTCAGTACTGATGACGTAGGCGATGGCGCGTACGAGAATGCGGTCCCCCACTGCTTCCTCGAGAACTTTTGCAAAGTTTACGCGGGTTTTATAGAGATGTTTTGCGCTGTGGTAAAGGTTTTGCGTATCGATAAAAACGCCGACGCGTTGGGCAGGGTGTTTAATAACAGCCATAAAAATAATTTAGAGTGTTTGGGAAGTCACTGTCCTCCCAATACGTTTTATTAAAATCTGCAGCAACCGCTGCCTATACATGATACCACTTGAAAAATACCAGAAAGAAAAAGAGCTGCGCTCGGCAGCCTTTTTCAAAATTATCGCTTCAAACCGAGCTTCTTGATAGTCGCATTGTAACGGCGCTTATCATTGGTCTCGAGGTAGCGAAGGTGGGCACGACGGTCAGCAACCATCTGGAGAAGACCACGACGGGAGTGGAAATCTTTGTTGTTTTTCTTGAGGTGCTTTGCAAGCTCATCGATTTTTTTGCTCAAAAGGGCAACTTGAACCTCCGGGGAGCCGGTGTCCGTGTCGTGGCGAGCAGTATTTTTAATGACCGCCGTCTTTTTCTTCGTAGTAAGCATGTACAGGCACTGTACCATACCTTGATAAATACCGCAAGTGTGCTCTGAGTTCGTTCAGAGCACCTAAGCATAAGTCAGAGTGCGCACATTATTAGTGGTATTCTATTCTCTATGAATGCCGAAGCCGCAAAACGGCAGTTTCTCGAATACATAGAAATTGAGCGGGGCCGTGCCGTAAAAACAGTCGAAAACTACGACCGCTACCTTTCCCGCTACTTCTCTCAGATGAAGATACAGAATACTGAGGACATTACTGAACAAAATGTCCGCGAATTCCGTCTTTGGCTTAATCGCCAGCCGGGGTCAAAAAATGCCTCTATGAAGCGTCGTACCCAGAATTACTACATGATTGCGCTCCGTGCATTCTTGAAATTCCTTCGTAAACGCGATTTTCCCGCCATCTCTCCTGAAAAAATTGAGCTCGCGAAGCTTCCCGATCGCCAACTTGACCTCCTCACTACTTCTGAGCTCGATAGACTCATGCGAGCCCCTGCCGAGGCGCTGGTAAATGAGAAAGATGAGCAAAAACGGCTTCAGTACCTAAGGGATTCGGCAATTTTAGAGCTCCTCTTCTCTACCGGTCTCCGCGTGTCTGAGCTTTGCGCGCTTAACTCAGACATAGATTTAACGCGCGATGAACTCTCGGTGCGAGGGAAGGGCGAGAAAGTGCGGGTCGTATTCCTCTCCCCCGCATCAAAAGAGGCCGTACGTACGTACATAAAAGCTCGCAAAGACATGGAAGAAGCGCTGTTTATCGACGGTCGCCCAAACAAATTGCACCGAATTACTCCACGGGACATTCAGCGACACCTCAAGAGCTATGTTTCGCGTGCAGGCATTACAAGTACCGTTACACCCCACACGCTTCGCCACGCCTTTGCTACTGACCTCCTCTCAAATGGCGCAGATATACGCTCGGTTCAGCAGCTTTTAGGACATGCTTCTATCAATACCACGCAGATTTATACACACATCACCGATGCGCATTTGCGCGAGGTTCATAAGAAATTCCACTCAAGAAGTAAGTAATAAAGAAATTAGATTTCTTTCGGAACAACGACTGCGTGTATGCGGTCCTTGAGAGCCCTCCTCACGTTCATTATCTCGTGTTCATCAAGGTGAATCTCAGGATGCCCTTTCAGACGACTCATTACTTTATCAAGGTTACCAAGGTTTATTCCTTCACGCCCAATAATCTCTTTCAAGTGTCTATCCGGAACATGTTCACTAAAAAGATGTTCTTCCACGAGTTTTAGCGTGTCATCATGGACACCATGTATTTTGAGAGTTGCGCTGACGCTGCGGTGGTTGCCTATATCGTGATTAAAATGTCGATACGTTAGTCCTTGAGGTTCGTGCGCCATAAGGAAAGCATAACATCTGTAAAAATGTTTGAATTCACCGCCTGTGCGGTAGTATGTGCACATGCGCATAGCTTCCTGGAACGTAAACGGCATACGGGCTGTTCACAAAAAAGGAGTATTCGTGCCGTTTTTGAAGGCATACAAGCCCGATGTTCTTTGCCTTCAGGAAACAAAGGCTGAGCAATCCCAGTCCCTTATCGACCTGCCTGACTATCAGGAGTTTTGGTCTTCAGCAAAAAAGAAGGGGTACAGTGGCACGGCAATTTTTGTAAAAACAACCCCGGAGAACGTACTTTTCGGACTCCCCGAGGATGTAGTACAGAAGTACAGATTTGAAGAGGATGGTTACGGTAATCCAAACGACGAAGGTCGTGTAATTGCGGCAGATATTGGGGATTTTTACGTAGTGAGTGTGTACACCCCAAACGCCAAGGGCGATTTATCACGCCTCCCGCTTCGCCACAAGCAGTGGGACCCTGCCTTTTTGGAATATATGGAGCGTCTTCAAGAGGAAAAACCGGTTATTTTCTGCGGAGATTTGAACGTCGCACATTCCCCCATCGATTTGGCACATCCGAAGCAAAATGAGGGAGAACATGGGTACACAAAAGAAGAGCGTGAGGGCGTAGACAACATTATTGCAGCAGGGTTCGTAGATACGTTCCGTTATTTCCATCCAGAAGAAACAGAAAAATATACCTGGTGGAGCCATTGGCAGAAAGCGCGCGAACGCAACGTGGGATGGCGTATTGACTACATTTTTGCAAGTTCAACGTTGAAGAAACACTTCAAAGGTGCCGGTATTCTTCCGGACGTTATGGGTAGTGACCACTGCCCTGTCTATCTAGACTTACAATAAGGCAAACGAATAGTTTAAAAGAGTGTGCTCCAGAGGGCACTAGCCCAAGTCCTGCCCTCTTTTTAAACTGTTACTTCGCTCTATAAGAGGTTTATTGCCTCGCATGTATAATAAAGGACAAGTTGTCCACAGGCATGTCCTTTACTATGTCCTTTATTAGAGTATCGTAACTGAAGGAGAGATTGTTCTTTTGGAGATCTTTTGTTCGCACGATTGTGCTTCTTTTGGGTTTCCTGCTTACGTTCGCGACGATTCGCGTATACTTACCCGGCACGTGTTCCCTCCTGAAGTACTCGTTCTTTGTGCGCCATCAGTACATATTTTAAAGACCGCCACCACTCAGTGTCGGGAGCACCATCAAAACCCCGCTCCTTTTCGCTTCCGACCATAGGGCGGTCTTTTTGTTTCATGTAGAACAGTTACACGTGAAAAGATACAGCCTCAGTTTTTCCTGAAAGGAAATAGAACCGGGGCCGGATCTTTCTTGTTACACGCGAAACATTTCACTAGCATACGTGGTGTTTTGCCATTATTTGCTGTACTTCCTCGTCTTCTCGGTCTTCTCGTGCCTTTTTTCCTGAATCCCCAAACTTTTTAAGCGACTCATCGTCCAAAGCAAGCAATTCCTCAGTTTTCATATCCAAATACTCCAAAGTGTTCTTTTCAGGATCTTCAAGGATATCTTCAAGAAGTGCATTTAGCGTCCACCCCACACGTGGCCCTGGTTTCACGTGGAACTTGTCCATGAGGCGGTCTCCATCTGTTTTGAGCATACCAACAGAAATTGGGTCACGGAGTGCCTGATCGACCATTGCCATGTATTTACGGAGTCTAAAGGGCTGTTCTTTAGGTCTCCCGGTTCCTATACGGTCGCATACGCGTAGTTTGAGCAAATCGTCGATATTCTCCCTGCCTACGCTTGTAATGATGCGTCTGACGGCAGAAAGGGTTATTTGGTCTGGGTCGGAGAAGAACATGTGCCAACGAACCAGCTTCACTACCTTGTCAATTGTTTCGCGTGAAAACTTGAGATCCTCAAGAGCTTTTTTAGTAACCCTTGCACCTACGACTTCGTGGCCATGGAACGTCCACTCCTGTTTTTCTTCAGACCATTGGCGGGTTTCAGGTTTCGAGATGTCGTGGAACAAGGCAGCGATACGGATGTCAAAATTCCAGTTTTTGTCCGCTGCGTGTTGCATGGTGCGCATAAGGTGTCCAAAGACGTCATAGGAGTGGGCCTGATTCTGTTCAACTCCTATGCCACGCACAAGGTCGGGAGCAATATGCTTGAGAAGTCCTAGCTGCTGTGCAAGCACCAGAGCCATCATTGGTTGCTTTGAATTGAGGATACGCACGAGTTCATCACGGATTCTTTCACGTGAAACATGGCTTAAATGCTCACTATTTTTCTGAATTGCAGCTGCGGTATCGGTATCTATAGCAAAACCTAGTTCTGCCACGAAGCGCACTGCACGCATCATGCGTAGTGCGTCTTCAGCAAAACGTTTTTCGGCTTCACCCACAGTGCGGAGGACTTTGTCTTTTATGTCCTTTTGACCATTAAAAGGGTCCTCAACGTGTCCCTTTGCTTCATTAAATGCGATGGCATTCACTGTGAAATCTCGACGTGCAAGATCCTCGTGAAGTGAAACCCCAAAGGCTACAGAATCAGGGCGGCGCTTGTCGGTGTATTCGCCCTCGCTTCGGTAGGGTGTAACTTCCACTACCGAAAGGGTAGAGTCCTCACTCTCTGTTTTTACCCCAACGGTGCCGTAGTCGTTTTCATAGAATGAATCGGGAAACACTGCTTGAATTTGGTCGGGGTGAGCGTTAGTCGTGATATCCCAGTCTTTTGGTGTGCGGCCAATGAGAAGGTCACGAACGCAGCCGCCCACCAAGTATGCCTCAAAACCCGCTTCGCGGAGCTTGGCTGCAACAGTGCGTATTTCAAGTGGAATAGGGAAGTCCATGGGCGAATCCTAGCATGAACAAATGCGTTTTTGGCAGTTTAGGCGTACTATAGAGAGTAAGCCTCAGTACCCGTATGTACCGAGGTTGTGGTATTTGCCTCGGTAGTGAAATGGATATCACGACTGACTTCGGATCAGTTATTCTGGGTTCGAGTCCTGGCCGGGGCACAGATTGAACAAAGTGAGAGTAGTGCGCGGGAGTGTGTCTGGGAGGCGTACGTCCAATGAGAAAAGCGTGCGAGCATATTTTGCGGCAGCTTTGAATAACATATCCGCAAGATGGCTCGACCCCGCAAGTGTCAAGAAGTGTACTTATTGTCTTGGTCACCGCACAAAGTCTGGAAAAAGCTGTAGTACCTGTGCTATGCTTTTGCCTACAGCGGATATGGTTTAGTGGTAGAACGCGTCCTTGCCAAGGACGAGGCAGGAGTCCGATTCTCCTTATCCGCACTCGAGTGAAACACCCGGTTGGGTGTTTCTTGCTTCGCGCGAGGGTGTAGGACAAGTGTACAACCGACGCTTATTCGTAGAATGATGCGGTTAGTACCGACACAAAACTTGACGACCGTGCAAGTTTTTAATCGCAAAAGTGGCCCGTTTGAGCCACTTTTGCCTTATCTCGGACAGTGGTGCATAACTGTGGATAAAGGTGTTAGTTAAGGGGATAAAGGACAGCTTTTTATATTTGCGGAAGTGTATAAGTTGCTCAATAAGTGAGCAAGTATGCGGTATTCTTAAAAGTCGTGGATATACACTCAAAAACAAGAAAAGAGATAGGGACGCTGGGGGAATCGCTTGCCTGCGCGTATCTTAAGCGACACGGTTTTGAGGTCTTAGATAGGAATGTTGCGCGAAAAACAGGAGAACTGGATGTGGTTGCAAAGAAAAGTGAAACGTTACATATCGTTGAGGTAAAAACAGTCGTCTGTACAGAATTTCCGAGCCAGGAAACGTTAGATGTGTACGATCCTGCAGACAACCTACACCCGTATAAACTCAAAAAAGTTGCTAGGACGGGTGAGTGGTACGTGGCAAATATAGGCTGGGAAGGGGAGTGGCAAGTGGATGGTGTTTTGGTGTGGCTGCGCGAGCGAGACGGGATGGCGCGAGTCCGGTACTTGCCGCAGATTTTGTAGAAAAGCCCCGCGAAGCCGAAGGCTTCGCGGGGCTTTTCTTTTTGTCGGGGTGCCGGGAATCGAGGTATTCCATCTGTCTTTCCCCTGGAAAGACGATTCAGAACTGAGTCGGGGTGCCGGGAATCGAACCCGGTCATCTTGCTCCCAAAGCAAGCGTACTACCGGTATACGACACCCCGACTCAACTCTGAATTCCCCCTCAGCAAACGCAACTATCGGCATACGAGATCACAAACTGCGGTAGTTGAAAGCTGAGCCGCCTACGCCAAAGAGGTGCCTGCGGTGAGTCGAGAATACCATGATATTTAAAATCTGGCTTTATCCTGAGCCCGCATTTGTTTCTAAAGTAGATCCTAGTGAGGAAGATTAGCAAGAAGGGTAGCTTCAAGTCCAGGGATTTGGGAAGAGAATGCTGCGGCTGCAGCAATTGGGTTTTGGGAGACGAGGGATGAAAAAGAAGCCCCTGTTTCGCTTTGATAGGCGCGCCGTACATAGGGTGCGGTTATAGCGTTTACGTTTCGGGTAGAAGTATCGCCCGTAACCGTACTTGTAGTGATTATACCGATAAGGTTACCTGACTCGTTGACGACACCACCACCAGAAGAACCTTCTTGGGCTGCTGCTGAACCGCCAAGGGCAACGATATCCACAGAATTGGTTCCAAAGGTGAATATGTCCTTTATGGAACCAAAGACAACAGTAGGGAACAGCCCTGATTGGATTTGCGACGAATCTAGAAATTGTGCAGCGTATGAGGCTATAGCTACCCCGTCTCCAACGCTTGGTACTTGTTGTGAGAGCGGTATCGCCGGGAAGAATGAAGCATTTTGTGCAGATGGGGCACTTCCGGTGATGGCCAGTAGCGCATAGTCGTACTCCCCTGTTCCGGAAGGATTTTCAGTTCCAAACAAAACTGCATTACCTGAAACCCACGTAGGTGAAATAAACATGAGCTTTGCGGTGTAGGCATCGTGCGCAGGACTTCCAGTGCGGATGATACAAGATACGCCTTTGTTTTCGAAGAGAAACGGTACCGCTACGTGTGCGTTAGTAAGAATGATTCCACGGGGATCGATAATAACGCCGCTTCCAGAAGAAGAGTGTAGATCGCTACCTGCTGGCGCGTAACAGATGATATTTACCAGTGCGCCACGAAGGGTGTTGGCAGCCGAATCAAACGAGAGTGATGAGGAAATTATAGGAGCGCTCTCAGGCGTAGATTCTGGGGTTGTGGTTACTTTAGGTGCGGTAGTTGCCGCTGGTTCGAGCGCAGGCTTGTTCTCAGAGGGAACCGCCTGCTCTTTTGGAGTTGTGGCTACTTGGGGTGGGGGACTTTCGAGTTTGATCGTGTCTCCTGAGAGTGTTGGGATAACAGAGATTGAAGACGTGGCGGAGGCCTCTCCGACTGGATATTGAGTTTTCGTAGTTGCACCAGGATATGCCTGACTCCCAAGGACGACGATTCCTCCAAAAATGAAAGCCGCAACGATGCCAATGTAAGGTTCTTTACGCATGGTGCTCTAACGCTAGCGCACTTGGTGGACAAAGGGAAATCGACCGAGAGTCTGCATACTATCGAACCAGACAGTTCAGTTATGTTGCTATATACTTTTATGCATGCACGCGCTGCTTATCAAAGAAAAAGCAAAACAGTTGAGAAGAGACGGCTATTCGTATGCCTTTATCTCCAAAAACTTGGGGTCTCAAAGAATGCCTTAAGTAGCTGGCTATCTCAGGTTATCTACGTCCCTAACAGACAAACGGTAACTGCTTTTGGTGCAGCGCGTGCTGCTGCTAGTAAACGCAAGGCAGATACGACAAGCATCTCTTGCCAAAATTAAAGACGAAGCTTTTCGAAAGAACGGGTGCGTAAGTGACCGCGGCATCTTTTTGTTCGAGCTCGGTATTTACCTTGGTGAAGGTGCAAAGACAAATGGCCAGGTTCGTGTGATAAACTCAGACCCGCGTGTCATATGCTGCAGTTATTTGGTTTAAGTCCAGACATGGATATGCAGGAAAGTTTGCAATTTTGGTCTCGCGCGACTAGCATTCAAAGGTCTCAGTTCCAGAAGTCGTACGTAGATAAGAGAACGGGAAAGAAAAAGACATGGGAAGCTCCCGCACAGGACACAGCAGCTGATAGTTTTGGCACAGGGAAAGAAGGAATTCGGGGTACGCTTTTTCAGAAAAATACATTTTCTGAATGAAGTTGGTGCTTTCGGAAATAGAACGCAAAGCGGGCATGGTTTAGTGGTAAAACGACTGCCTTCCAAGCAGTAGTCGGGAGTTCGATTCTCCCTGCCCGCACTTGAGCGAGTAAAAGCAAAAGCGCCTCATATGGCGCGCTTTTGTTTTCGGGCGAGAGTACAGAAGAAACTCTGCTTATTCTCCCCGCATTTCTCACAGTTGACTCCAAATACCTCTCGAGGTATTACGTCTACAGTACAAATAGCGCACTAGGAGGAACCAATGCGCAGGTCATTCGCACTTTCACACGCAGTTCTTGTTTTCGGCACTCTCGTGCCGAGCTCGCTCGTCGCATTTCAACACCAGGATGCGTTGATCCATGGACAAAATCTTTGCTATGACTGGATCGCAGGCGCCCCCGTACTCTCAAACCTCGGTGGCGCCCTCGTCGGGATTGCTGTGGGGAGCTTTGTGCTCCTCATTGCGAACTTCGCTCGTCGGAAGTGAGACATTACTGAATGTCGAGCAAAAGACGCCCTCGGTAACCCGAGGGCGTCTCTTTTGTAAGAAACTCTGTAAAAGGAGTACCATACTCCTATGGAACCACTCGCCGCACGATTACGACCTAAAACCATTGATGAGGTGGTGGGACAGGAGCACTTGGTTGGCCGCGGGAAGCTGCTACGCGTCGCGGTCGAAAAGAAGCACCTGTTCTCGTTTATCCTTTGGGGCCCGCCGGGAACTGGGAAGACGACCATTGCGCGCATCTACGCGAACGCGCTCGACGCTGAACTTCATGAACTTTCAGCAGTGTCAGCGGGAAAGGAAGACATACGCAAAATCATTGAAGACGGTTCTGGGCGCCGCCAGAAAGGTGCAGATGCGAGGCGCGGGAAGACGGCCGAAGTAGGCGCACTTCTTGTTGCGACGGATGAGGCCGGCGAAACCCGCAACAAAGCGGATGCGCTTTCTGGAGGTGTCCGACCAAAGGTGCTATTTCTTGATGAGATTCATCGTTTTAATAAATCGCAGCAGGACTTTTTGCTGCCCTACGTAGAAAGCGGGGAACTGACACTAATCGGTGCAACAACCGAAAATCCGAGCTTTGAAGTGATTCCTGCTCTCCTTTCGCGTTGTCGCGTGTTTGTGCTCGAGCCACTCTCTGAAGAGTCCCTCTCCGCCATCATCAAGCATTCGGGCATAAAGGTCGGGAAAGAGGCGTTTGTCTGGCTTATGGGCTACGCCAATGGCGACGCACGCCGTGCGCTCGGCCTTTTGGAGGGCACGCTTTCACTGTACGAGAAAGTTACCGTTGATACGCTCAATCAAGCGCTTGAGTCACCGCACCTGCGCTACGATAAAAAAGGCGAAGAACACTACGACACTATCAGTGCGTTTATAAAAAGCATGCGCGCTTCTCAAGCCGATGCGGCCATTTACTACCTGGCACGCATGGTGGAAGCAGGGGAGGATCCGCTTTTTATTGCGCGCCGCATGGTTATTTTTGCTTCGGAAGACATAGGACTCGCTCAACCTACGGCGCTTGTAGTTGCCAATGCTGTCTTTCGCGCATGTGAGACTATCGGTTATCCGGAGTGTGCGATAAATCTGGCGCATGGCGTGGCATATCTTTCGCGGTGTAAAAAAGATCGCTCTGCCTACGATGCGCTTCGTGCCGCCCAAGCGGACATTGAAAAACAGGGGAATCTCCCTATCCCAAAGAAAATACGCAATGCGCCAACTAAGCTCATGAAAGAGCTAGATTACGGGAAGAATTACGAAATGTACGATGGGGAATCGTATTTGCCAGATACACTAAAGAAAAAGAAGTATTTTAAATAAAAAGCGGTCGCCCAGGGGGCGACCGCTCATTCTTGCAGTGTGTATCTAAGTACCAATGCGCCCTGTGCCCCACTCTCTGTGCTCCCGTACGCATTAAACTCTCCAGAGAGATTTTTACTAAATCTCACGGAAACTGCGCCGGACGTTTCAAGATTGACGGGGGTTTGATTGACTTCTGTCGACGAACGCACCTGAGCGAGAAGTGTCACATTTTGTGCGACCTCCATAGAGAAATCAAGACGCGTTTCTGTCAGTGTCCGGTTTCGAATACTCTCTTCAATACTCAGAGTGCGTGTTAGACCAACATAGGGTGTAATTTCAGCTATACCAATCGAGAATGGTGCGGATGCATTGATAAAAAACCGGGTCCTATCGTCCCTTGTTTCGAATATCGATGACCCGAAATTATAGCGGGCAGCTGTTTGGAAGTGTACGCTACCGAGGCTTTGCTTGAGATAGGTTGAAACATATATCTCATCAGCACGATCATCTTTGGCACCAAGATGGGCGAGCAAATCGTACGATAACAGGTCGCATATCTTTCGATAGTGCCCTTGGAGCACATGCCCGGTATAGGAGTTTGAGTCATCCTCGCTCCCGGAAACAGTCTTTCCGTGCATAGTGAATGCGCATGAAGACGCATAGGCAGGTGACAAGAATACTAACGAAACCGATAGGAATAGTAATGCCCATAGAGCTTTCATGGGATGTCCTTTCCTTGTGGTGCACAAAATAACTTATATCTCTTCCTATACAATCACTCTGTGTACTGTATTGTCAACAAAGTGGCGTATATAAGCGACGAAATCCTTGGTATGCCAAGGATTTCGTCGCCGATACCGAAAATTTATTTAACGGCGTCTTTGAGCGCCTTTGCGGGGCGGAACTTCGCGGTGCGTGTTGCGGCGATACGAATAGTCTCACCCGTGCGAGGGTTGCGGCCCTCGCGGGCTGCACGTGCTTTGGTGGCAAAGATGCCGAGTCCGGCGATAGAAACTTCCTCGCCGTTTTTGAGGGCGGAAGCAATCGAATCAATAATAGTTTCCATTGCACGCTCTGCATCGGCTTTCGTCGATCCAAGCGTTTCCTGTACCTTCGTTACGATATCTGCCTTATTCATAGGGAATTCTTAGTCTTCTAAGCCCGCAGCGTGAGAGTAGCGGGGCACGCAGAAAGTATAGGAAATGAGCCATTTAGCGCAAGAGGGCTTGAAAAATTCAGTGGATATTGCAAAATCACGCGCTGGCGTAGCCAGCGCGTGATTTTTTGTAGGTGTTTATCGAGCAAACTCAACCACGCGGTTCTCGCGGATAATGTTTACCTTGATTTCGCCAGGATATTTGAGTTCCTGTTGGATGCGTTCGGAAATATCGCGTGCCATTTTGTGCATGGCGATGTCAGAAACCTTTCCAGGGTTCACAAAGATGCGAATTTCACGACCGGCAGAGATGGCATGCACTTTTTCAACACCCTCAAAGCTGTGTGCAATGCGCTCAAGGTCGCCAAGGCGTTCCAGATACCGTTCTACTGTGTCACGGCGTGCGCCAGGGCGGCCGCCGGAGATAGCGTCAGCAACCTGTACCACAATAGACTCCGGTGTTTCATAAGGATACTCCTCGTGGTGTGACTGCATAGCCTGAATAATGCGTTTGTTGACGCCAAACTTTTCAAGGATGCGGCGGCCAATCTCGACATGGGTACCCTGCACTTCGTGGTCTACCGCTTTGCCGATGTCGTGAAGAAGTGCGCCCGCGCGCGCAATTTCAGGATCTGCGCCAATTTCAGTGGCAAGCATGCCAGCGATATGCGCCATCTCAATCGAGTGGGTTAGCACATTCTGCCCGTAGCTTGTGCGGAAATGGAGACGTCCAAGGAGTGCGGTGAGTTTTGAATCAAGGCCGATCACCCCTGTTTCATATGCAGCTTCCTCACCTCTTTTTCTGATGATCTCACCAACCTCGGCGCGTGTCTTTTCAACAGTCTCCTCAATTTTTGCTGGCTGAATGCGTCCGTCTGCGATGAGTTTTTCAAGTGCAATTTTTGCAATAGCACGACGAAGAGGGTCAAATGAAGAAAGAGTGATTTTGTCCGGGGCATCATCAATAATAATCTCGACTCCTGTAGCGCGTTCAAATGCCTTGATATTTCTGCCTTCTTTACCGATAATTTTCCCCTTTACTTCTTCAGAGGGGAGTACTACGGAGAGTGTCATCATGTCGGAGTTAACCGCGTTTCCAAGGCGGTGAATAGATGCAGCCAAGATGCTTTTCGCTTTCTCCTCAAGGCGTTCCCGCCCATGAGCTTCGAGTTTTTGAAGGCGTAATAGAATCGCTTCTTCGTGCGTGCGTTCGAGTTCGGCAAAAAGTTCCTCACGAGCCTTTGCTTCAGAAAGGTTTGCTACTTTGCCGAGCTCCTTGGTGCGTTCTTGTGCAAGCGCATCAGCATGCTGTCTGGCACGAAGCGCTTCAGCTTCACGATTGCGTATTTCGTCTTCTTTCGAGTCTAGATCCCTTTGGCGTTCATCGAGAAACTCTTCCTTTTTGGCAAGGCGCTCTTCACGAACAGTCGCCTTTGATTCGCGTTCCTCAATTGGCCCAAGGCGCTCGGTCTCAAGAACCTCGCTGCGGTATTCAGCATCTGCAATTATTTTTTGTGCCTGTTCTTTTGCCTGGAGCATTTTTTGCTTGATCTCAAGCTCAAGTGAGCCGCGCTGGGCAAGACCGACAAGCCACCTTAAAAGGTAGCCGAGCAGCATGCCACTGGCACCCGAAAGTGCCAGCAAAAGAAGAATCAGTTTTATAGACATACGGAAATTTCATTACGCACCGGACGGTCAGGTGCATGCGAGAGTAAAACGAAGGGGTGAAGCAGTGTTCGGAAAGGTCTTTCAGTCAGTCAGTCAGTACGTTTGGACTGTACCACTTTTGTACCCGGTTGCCCAAAAAGTTGCGTTTTTTCTATTGACGTGTTGATATGCAAACAGAAAGTGCTTTCTGGGTGGGAGTGCCCATTCCGATTTAGAATTAGGAGTAACCGCTATGGCAAAAGCCATTGAGTATGTATACGTTGCTGTCGGTATTGGGGTGGCAGTTGCAATGATTATAAGCGTGGTCCCCGATGGGCAAATGCGCAAGATTTCGTCTATTGCCTCTACTACAGCAGTCGAACTTTGCGAACCGCTCGGCAAGCCGGGTGACTCCTGTCTTGGTGACCTTGCCGTTGGCTTAGATGGACGCGTGTATCGAACATCGCTTGATCATGGCGCATTCGATCGAACGCCTGTCGAGATGTCGCAGATGCTTAAGAACCAAGAAGCGTTCAAGAATGTGCCGGTCTCGGCGCCGGATTACGTACGCCTCTCGGCTCAGTACACATCACAGCTTCCGCCCGAATAGGGCGGGGTGAAAATCAAAGGGTCCGCGCAGTGTGCGGACCCTTTATCTTTTTTGAGCAGGTTACTTGAACACCTTGTCGACGATGCCGTACTTTTTTGCTTCTTCGGCGTCCATAAAGAAATCGCGGTCAACATCTTTCTCAATTTTTGAAATCGACTGCCCAGTGTTTTTTGCCATCAGTTTGTTCAAGCGATCGCGGGTTTTGAGAATGTGCTGTGCTGTAATGGCAATGTCTGCTGCTTGACCCTCGGCACCACCAAGCGGTTGATGAATCATGACCTCGGCATTTGGAAGGGCTGCACGCTTGCCCTTGGCGCCAGAAGAAAGAAGCCATGCAGCACCTGATGCTGCCATACCAACTACCACAGTCGCCACGTCTGGTTTGATGTGGTTCATGGTATCTATCATGGCGAGTGTTGCGCTTACCGAGCCGCCGGGCGAGTTTATGTAAAGTGAAATATCTTTCTTAGGATCTTCACTCTCGAGGAATAGAAGTTGGGCAACAATGAGGTTTGCAGTATCGCTATCGATGGGACCGCCAAGAAAAATGACGCGCTCTTTCAGGAGGCGTGAGTAGATGTCATAGGCACGTTCACCAAACTGGCTTTTCTCGACAACCATTGGTACAAGCATTGAGGCACGAGGTGAATTTTTTTCCATAGTGAAGAGAGTGTACCAGAGGAAATAAAAATACAAAAACCGCGACACCGCGGTTTTTGTGTGTTTCTATTGGGTTGCCCCTTCGTGCTCGGCCGTAAAGGTCTTTTGTTCGGCGGTGCGTTTATCCCAGGCATAGAACGCACCAATCACAATCATCGCGACAATAATGAGAATAGAAATAACCGTGCCCCACGATTGTTGCTGTGGTGTCGGTGCTTTGTATATTGTTTCTTCAAAAGGGGCAGGGGATTCCATAATTACTTCTTTTCTTGGTAGAGCTGCACTGCCCGTTCAAAAGCGGTTTCTGCTGCAGTGCGACCCTCAAATTCGCCAACCGTTACTTCCTTTTTCTGAATCTGTTTGTAGGTGGCAAAGAAGTGGGCAATTTCTTTCAGGACATGCTGATTGGCGTCCTTGATATCTTTCATGTCGGCAAAACGGGGGTCGCCTACGGGTACGGCGATAATTTTTTCGTCCGCTTCTCCGCCATCAATCATGTGCATGATGCCGATAGGACGTGCCTCTACAAGGATACCCGGTGCAAGTGGGTGGGTTGTAAGAAGTACCACATCGAGCGCATCGCTGTCGTCCCAGAGAGTTTGTGGCACAAATCCATAATCAAAGGGATAATCTTGTGCCGAGTGCATGACGCGATCAAGTTTTATAACCCCTGTCTCTTTGTCGATTTCGTACTTATTTTTGCTTCCTTTCGGAATTTCAATAATGACGTTCATTTTTTCTTTGGTGCCAGAGGCAATGTCATGTAGCAAGTTCATTCCGTTAGAAATTAGATATATAAACTATGGTTTTCCCGCGTAAACGTTTATTTTTAGCGGAATTCATATACTGAGACGATAGCAGAGAGATATACAAAAAGAAATCCCGCAGGCTATGCCTGCAGGATTTCTACGCGTTGAGTTACCGACTGTCGTCGGCCTTGTCGCGGTCTTCTTCTTTGTCTGCAGTGGTTTCATCGCTTGCAGGAAGCTCCGTGAGTTCCTCCTCTGCGGGGAGTTCATTGTGCTCTACAAGAGCATCTACCACAATCTCTTCACTTTCAGAGGGCATGACGCCTGCTTCTTTTGCGAGTGCGTCAGGGTCACCTGCCTCAACCGTTTCTGGCTGGTCAGGAATGACTACCTCAGTGCCGTCGCTCTCGGCGATTTCAGTGCCGCCAGTTGAAACAATATCGATATTCCAACCAGTGAGTTTTGCCGCAAGGCGTACGTTTTGTCCGCCACGGCCAATAGCAAGTGACTGTTCATCTTCCGTAACGGTAACGGTTGCACGGTGTTCTGTCTCGTTAATCTCAACAGACACCGGGGTAGCGGGGGAGAGCGCTTCTTTGATGAATTCTGCAGGATTGTCATTCCACTCAATGATGTCAATGCGTTCACCGCCAAGTTCACTCATTACCGTTGAGACGCGCACACCGCGTTGCCCAACGAGTGCTCCAACAGGGTCAACGTGTGAGTCAGTCGAGGAGACGGCAATTTTTGTGCGGCTGCCCGGCTCACGAGCGAGGCCTTTGATTTCAATGCTGCCGGAAGCGAGTTCAGGAGCCTCTTGCTCAAAAAGCTTCACGACAAAGCGTGGATGTGCGCGTGAAAGGCGAAGATATACACCGCGGAAGCCTTCTTCCACGTTGTAGAGGTAGGCACGAATACGCTCTCCCGGACGATACCGTTCTCCCGGAATCTGCTCTTCGTATGGAATGAGACCGGTAGCGCGCCCGAGATCAATGAAAAGCGCGCCGCGTTCCATGCGTTGGACGATGCCGCCAACGATCTCACCCTTCTTCTCCCCGTATTCATTCATCATCGAGTGCTTTTCAGCCTCGCGAACTTTCTGAATGACAACTTGTTTTGCGGTCTGTGCGGCGATGCGCCCAAAGTCATCTTGCGGCTCAAGAGGAAAAATAATCTCTTCACCTAGCTCCGCGCCACGCTTGATAAGCTTCGCGTTTGAAAGGAGGATATGCTTTTCAGCATCAAAACGAGGAAGTTCACCGTCCTCAAGTTTTTCTTCGTGTTCGTAGTGAAATGAGTGATGTGCCTCTTCTTCCGCTTCTTCGCTTGCATCGGGAAAACGAACCGTTGTCTCGTCGACAATAGTTTTTGCTTGTTCAAAGGAGATGGTGCCGGTAGCGAGGTCGATTTTCGCGCGCACGACTTGACCACGCTTGCCGTACTCACGCTTGTAGGCAGTTGCCATTGCGCTTTCGATAGCCTCGATCATGGTCTCGCGGGTAATGCCACGATCCTCGAACTCTCCGAGCACGCTGTTGATGGTTTTTAGGTCAATCATATATGGGTTGTGTATGTCGCACTTTTTATAAAGAAAGTCCGCCAGGCGGACATTCACTTGTCCGCAAGATACCATTTTATCATGGGTTGCGTCAAGAGTAGAGGAACAGTATTGTATATCGTAGGAACATGGAGAGGAGTCCTTTATGGAACGAGAAAAGATTCACGCGCTGGCTAACAAATATGCAGAGTTGTGGCCGCAGATTAAGCCGAAAAGAATTGATCCAAAACTCGCTTTTTCCCGGTATACCTCGATAGGATTAATGGCACACATAAAATACCTTGCCATTAATCTCCGAGAATACGCTCTCGATCCCGAGAAGTATGGAAAAGCAAATCGACACCTTGGTGCAATTCAGACGCTCCTGAGCGTCGTTGGGTGGTACACGCTTGAAGAGTTGATGGATCACAATCGTCCCGATCCTGACGAGCTGTCCACGTACAAAGAATAGTAACGCGTCGGAGTTCTGTTCCGACGCGTTATACTTTATCTACTATGCATGTCTCGGAAAGTGAATTAAAAGAGTTCATTATTGACTCTGGTCTTGTCGCACGTACAGAAATCGATGAGGCAGATGTTGAAGCCAAGAAGCGTGGACAACCACTCGGTGATATTCTCGTTTCGCGCGGTTCAATCACTGAAGATGCGTTGCGTCGCATCCAAGCGTACGTTCTTGGTATTCCTTTTGTAAATCTCAAGGAACATCGTGTTCCGATTGATACGCTCGCGCTCATCCCAGAACCCATTGCACGAACCCATAACATCATTGCTTTTAAAAAGGATGGCGACACGCTTGAGGTGGCTATGCTCGACGTAGAAGACCTTGCCTCTATTGACTCGGTGCGAAAGAAGACAGGATTGAAAATTCTTCCGCGGCTCACTGATACGGAAAGTATCAAGCACGCGCTTTTGCAATATCAGAAGTCGCTCAAAGACGAATTCGGTGACATTATCTCCATTGAGGCAGGGAAAATTCGTATCGTAAAAGATAGACAACAAGATCTTTCGGGAGACGATCTTAAGAAAATGGCAGAAGATCTGCCAATTGTACGTATTGTTGACACGCTTCTTCGGCACGCGATTGTGCAGTCCGCTTCGGACATTCACATAGAGCCTATGGAGATGGAAGTGCTTGTCCGATACCGCATCGATGGCATTCTTCATGATGCTATGACGCTGCCGAACGCTGCTGCGGCCGGTATTGTTGCGCGTATCAAAGTTCTCTCAAATCTAAAACTTGATGAGAAACGTTTGCCGCAAGACGGTCGTTTCAAAATGGAGACAGACGCAGAGCGCGTATCATTCCGTGTGTCGATTCTCCCAACCTTCTTTGGTGAGAAAATCGTTATGCGCCTTTTGCGCGAAACAGGAGAAGGCTTCACGCTCGACGCACTTGGGCTCCATGGGGAAAACATGGAGCGTATTCACAAAGCACTGAAGCAAGTTACAGGCATCATTCTCATCTCGGGACCAACAGGTTCTGGTAAGACGACTACGCTCTACACCATGCTCGACATTTTAAATACGCCGGATGTGAATATCAGCACCATAGAAGACCCCATCGAGTATCAGATGAAACGCATAAACCAAACACAAGTGAATCCGCAAATTGGATTTACGTTCGTTAATGGGCTGCGATCGCTCGTGCGCCAAGACCCTGACATTATTATGGTCGGGGAAATTCGCGATGGAGAGACTGCCTCTCTCGCTATTAACGCGGCACTTACGGGCCACCTTGTGCTCTCTACTATCCACACCAATTCGGCAGCAGGTGCGATTCCACGACTTATCGATATGGGTGTTGAACCGTTTCTTCTTGTATCTACGCTCCGTGTGATTGTCGGGCAGCGTTTGGTACGCAAGCTCACCAGCAGTAAAGAGGAATACCATTTAAGTTCAGTGGAACGAAAAAAGGTTGCTCCTGACATTGATTTTGACGTAGCCCTTAAGGCACTTCATGATGAAAAACTCATCAAGGATGATATGAAGATGGACGACCTGTCCTTTTATCGTCCGAAGCCATCATCAGACTCGGAGGATGGCTACAAGAGCCGTATTGGTATTCATGAAGTGCTTGCTGTAACGCCAACGATTCGTGACATCATGCTTAAATCAAGCGTGTCAGATGCCATCGAAGCACAGGCACGTAAAGAAGGCATGCTTACCATGCTTGAGGATGGTATCTATAAAGCTGCGCGCGGTATCACCTCGCTTGAAGAAGTTTTGCGTGTCGTAACCGAATAAGTGGTCCATATAAAGATGGATAACAACCGCGAGTTTCCCTAGGGAAACTCGCGGTTGTTATCCAGGCGCGTGTTACGATTATCATCATGAATCGCATATGCCCGAGTTTTGCGGTCGACGTGATTTTTTTAAATAAAGTAGTGGTTTGGACACACAGGTTGTCCATCTCCTGCTTCTAACGGGATGAAATTTCGTGTAACCATAAAAAAGGAAGATGGGTCGGAAGTGCAGCAAGTAATTGATGCAGAGTCTCGCTTCTCAGTGTACGGGGAAGTGGAGAAAGACGGTGGCAAAGTTATTCGTCTTGAAGAGGGGAGTGGCAAAAAACTTTCTGCGTGGCTCAACATAACGTTCGGCACGGGCGTGAAGCAGTCCGAGCTCGTAGTGATTACAAAAAACATGGCAGCCATGCTTCGTGCGGGGCTTTCTCTCTCACGTTCTCTCACAGTCATTGAGCAACAGACGGGAAACAAACACCTTCGTAAGGTTGTGGCAGGACTCAATGAGTCAATCAAAAAAGGGTCTTCGTTCCACGAAGCACTTGCAGAGTACCCAAAAGTTTTTCCGGGTATTTTTATTGCTATGGCAAAAGCCGGTGAAGAGTCAGGAAGTCTTGCCGACGCCCTCTCTACGGTGGGTATTCAAATGGATCGCGCACAGGCGCTCCAGCGCAAAATAAAGGGAGCGATGATTTATCCGTCGATTGTCGTATCCGCGATCATCATCGTGGCGGTGCTTATGCTTATGTTTGTGGTGCCAACACTCACCAAAACGTTCACTTCCCTCAAGGTAGATATCCCGCTTGCTACGAAAATTATCGTTGCCCTGTCAGATTTTATGGCGGCACACGTAGTTACAGTCCTCGCTCTCCTTACGGCATTTTTTGTGGGCGGCTATTTTTTCATACGATCACGACAAGGAAGCAGGATCGTGCTTTGGATTGGACTCCACACCCCTGTGGTGGGCGAATTAGTGCGCGAGACCTTTGCAGCACGCGCGGCGCGGACACTCTCCTCGCTTCTCTCCTCGAGTGTGCCGGTGCTTCAGGCGCTTGCGATCACTAAAGAAGTGGTACATGCCGAGGTGTTTGCGGCTGTTATTACGGAAGCAGAAATGCGAGTGAAAAAAGGAGACCCTCTCTCTACAGCTTTCATAGATCATTCAAATCTCTACCCGGTGTTGCTCGGTGCAATGCTTTCGGTGGGAGAGGAGACAGGAGAAGTAGCGCAGATGCTAAAACAAATTGCAGAATTCTATGAAGAGGATGTGAGTGAAAAAACAAAGGACCTCTCTACAATCATTGAGCCGGTGCTCATGCTACTCATTGGCGCATTCGTGGGTATCTTTGCAGTTTCAATGATAGCGCCAATTTACTCGCTGTCCTCGTCACTTTAGACTTACCAAAATACGCAGTGCCCGCACATAAAATGTGCGGGCATGATGAGTTTTCCGATTTATACACGTGAAGGGCGCGAGGACATGACTGATTTGCAGCTGGTACACACGCGTTCGTGCGTTATGCGCGATGAATTGCTCAACTGGAGAACGTTGCCGGCATTCTCACTGACCATTTCTTCCTCGACGCGGCGGACCATGCTTTTCCATCCTCCGCAGGTTCCGCATCGAAACGTGTGGCGGATGATGGCAAGAATAAGTCCTGCAATCACCGCAAAAGCAAAAAAAGTAACAATCGCTTCACTCATTGTTTCCTCCTTGAGTTAGGCTCCTTCGTCTATATAGCATATCTTTGCACTGATTACCGCAGTAGCTCTAAAGACAAACCCGCCGAGCGCAAGCTCGGCGGGTTTGTTTCGAACATGTCCGTTTAATAGTTTGCGGTGCTGAAGGAATTCGGGAGCACTACGCTCATGTCGCCTGAAGCGTCGATGCTGCGCACGAAGTAGAAGTACGTTGTGTTTGGCTGAAGATTCGATACCGTGACCGAGTGGTTGTACTGAAGACCCCCAGCGTCAAGTGCGAGCGTTCCGCTGACGTACGGTGTCTGGCCGGGTCCGGTGGCTTCGTCAGCACGGATACCAACGTTGCTCCAATAAATCTGCCCGATTGTAGGCTCGTTAGTCGACCAAGCGAAGGTTACTGCAGTAGAAGAACGCTGCAATGTTACATTGCCGAGTACGGGAACAGTGCCGCCAGTCATTGCCGAGCCACTGCCATTCATGAGTCCATTGAGACGTGCCATGGTCATCGGCCCAACACGGCCATAGCCTGTAGTGGCTGGGGTTCCGCTGGTAACAATGTTTTGTGCAGTCTGAAATCGTTCAACGGCAGCCTTGGTAAGTTCGCCATAGTAGCCCGTAACAAGTCCTGAAGGGTACATACTGACGTCTTTTGAAAGATAGGTCTGAAGATCGGTAACTTCTTGCCCGGTTGAACCGATGTCAAGAGTTATGCTGATTGAAGCGGCGTGTGCAAGTGGCGCAACGCCGAGCGAGAGAAGTGCTACGGCAGCGAAGGCGGTAACACCGAGCGCATGCCTAATTTGAATTGTGTTCATATAGTGTAGGTAAGTTTTTAGTAGAGGTGACAGTCGACCGTCTCTGTACTTCTGAAGCCGCACCAGGGGTGTACTTATTACAATCGTGCTACGCTGTAATGAAATGACTCCCCGTACGTCTTTAACAAATGAAGGCAGGACGAACCAAGAGATTTTTATCCAGGCATATGGAGACCATGAGAAGGCGCTGTTACGGCGCTCTTTTTTTAAAGTAAGTAATCAAGACCTTGCCGACGACTTGGTCCAAACAACCTTTTTAAAAACCTGGGAGTATTTAGTGAACGTCGGTGAAATCGATTCCATGAGAGCATTTCTCTTTCATGCACTTAATAACCTAATCATCGATGAGTATCGCAAACAAAAATCTATTTCACTCGAGCACCTCACTGAAAAAGGGTTTGTAGTAGCCATCGATGACTCTCAAGAGCTTTTTGATACTATCGATGGAAAAACGGCACTGCTCCTTATACCTCTTCTTTCTGATAAATATCGTAAGGTAGTGTCGATGCGTTATATAGATGACTTGCCGCTCAAAGAAATTGCATTGATAACTAAACAGTCACAAAATGCCGTTGCGGTACAAATTCACCGCGGGGTAGGGAAGCTGGCGGTTCTTTTTCGTGCAGATACAGGAACAGGAATTCCACTCATCAAGTAAAGGTCTTCTGCTTGGGACGTGGTACGCTGTTTCCTATGATGAAAAAATCACAAGAAGAACAGTATGGTCAGATGATGTTTTATGGTATGGCGAGCGTTGCTGCAGTGTCAGTACTGCTCGTTTTTGTGCTTTTGGTACTCACTGCATACGTACGCTGGACTATGAATCAAGAATTTACGTTCCTTGGCGGAAGTGAATTTGAAGCCCTCACCATTTCTGCGTTTGCGCTTACCTATGCAACTGTGCGCCTGTATCACGGAAGGAAGTGCTGTTGTGTAAAAGAGGGAGAGTGTTGCGCACACGGTAAGTAGTGCACGGAAGAAGGGCAACGGTGCAGCATATGTTGCACCGTTGTGCGTTATTATTGAGGGATGCGCGTTCGTTTTACGCGGGGAATGTCACTCATCGATGTGGTGGTTGGCGTTGCCTTGCTTCTCATTCTATTTCTCGCACTTTTCGGAGTGCTTCGAGCATCGCTCCTTGTTTCAAATGTTGCCAAAGCAAAAGCAGATGCCACAGCACTTGCACAAACACAAATGGAATATCTTCGTGGACTCTCCTACGACTCGGTGGGGACGGTTGGCGGCATCCCTGCGGGGGCCGCATTCCAAGATGTGGTCACGACTGAAAATGGAATTACCTATACCACTCATACCTTTGTAAGTTATATAGATGATCCCGCTGATGGTACCGGCACAGCAGACACAAACGGCATTATTACTGATTACAAACGCGCCCGGGTTGCTGTTTCCTATACCGTAGGGGATCAGACACAAGATGTTGTCTTAGTATCAAACTTTGCTCCCGTAGGGGTTGAAACTACAAACGGAGGGGGAACACTCGCTATAAATACGGTCGATGCTACTGGCGCGGCACTCCCTAATGCTACGGTACGGATTGTGAATGCGTCCACGTCGCCTACGGTTGATGTTACGACGTTTTCAAATATCGACGGAAAAGTCTATTTGCCTGGCGCCGCAACGTCTTCGAGTTACCAGGTCTACACTTCTAAAAATGGTTATTCAAGCGCGCAAACCTATACGCGCGACGCGATAAATCAAAATCCAAATCCCGGATACCTAACCGTTGCAAAGGATCAGACAACCACGGGTACTTTTTCCATTGATCGACTTGCAACCTTTTCCCTCAGCACATTTTCTCCACTTGCGACTTCAACGTTTTCAGACTCGTTTACGGATACTTCTAAGCTTATAACCATGAGTTCCACCACCGTCTCAGACGGAGCCTTAACGCTCTTTTCGGGGGAGACCAGTGGCACCGCACGCTCTGTTGCAACGACTTCTGCGTATTTGGCACAGTGGAATTCGCTTATGGCTACCACTAGTGTGCCATCGGGTGCTGCGCTTACACTCCATATATATGATCAAAACGAGAACCTAGTACCTGACGCAGTGCTCCCCGGCAACGCAGCTGGCTTTACCGCGTTCCCTGTTTCACTAAGCGCTCTTTCAACAACAACGTACTCATCGCTTGCTATTGGCGCTGACTTCTCTGCTTCAGGGGCGGCCCCAGAAATTACAGGATGGTCTCTCTCATACACGGTAGGACCGGTTCCGCTCCCCAACATTGCATTCACACTTACCGGTTCTAAGACGGTTGGTACCACGGGTTCTGGGAGTCCACTCTACAAAACAACCATTTCAGGAAACACGGGCGTAATGGGAACTATGCAAAGTCTTTCACTTGAATGGGACAGCTACGCCCTTTCAGTTTCAGGACACGACATTATTGATGCGTGCGCATCTCCCCCATATGCGTTTGAACCGGGAAGTATAAATACCGCCTCACTTATTCTTGGAGATCCAACCGCACACTCGCTTCGCGTTATCGTTACGGACAAGTTCGGCGCAGTGCAAGGGCATGCGAGCGTCATGCTCTCAAAGGCAGGGTATACGAAAACGGTACAAAGCTCGGCATGTGGTTCTGCGTATTTCGGAGCGCTTACGGCAGGAACCACCTATACCGTGACGATAGAAAAAGCGGGCTACACTACTACAGTGTTCTCTGCGGTCTCGGTCTCAGGTTCGTCACTGTACAGCGCCAGCTTTCCGTAGCCTATGACGTACTTCCGCTCAAAAGCCTTCACGCTCATTGAAACAATCGTCGTCGTTACGCTCACGACATTTATTTTGATTACACTCTCCTCGCTCATTCGGTATTTCTACATAACCAATGCATATGTTCTTGAGCAATCACAGGCTGTAAACTCAGCCCGCCGTAGCATTCAAAATGCGCTCTCTGACTTCCGTGGGGCGTCGTACGCCGCCGATGGTTCCTATCCAATCCAAGCCGTGGGAACTTCAACGGCAATATTTTTTGCAAACATCGATAGCGATACTGCTATCGAAAAAGTTCGCTACTACCTTCAAGGTTCGACGCTGTATCGTGGTACCACCGACCCTGCAGGAAGTCCTCCGGCATATGCGGGACAGACTGAAAAAATTACTCTAGTGATAGACAATATTCGCAACGGTACGACGCCGCTATTTACGTATTATGATTCTACAGGTGCAGAACTTATACCCCCTATCAATCTTTCAAAGATAGCGTCCGTACGAACACTGGTGCTCACAGACGTAAACGCGAATCGCGCGCCAAACGTCTATACGCTCACTGGTAGTGCGACTCTGCGAAACATTCATAACTTAAATTCACAATGAGCTGGTTCTGCACTCCAAAACGCATTCGCGGTTCAGTCACGCTTCTGGTCATTGTGTTTGGAGGTATATTTTTCCTTGTTCTCTCAGCGCTCTCAAGTTATGTACTCGTACAAAATTCAATCGAAGACGTAACGCGTGTGCAGTCGGAAGCATTTGCAGTGGCAGAAGCCGGGCTCGAGTACTATCGCTGGCATCTCGCACACTTTCCAAATGATTTACAAAACGGTACTGGCCAGTCAGGTCCCTACGTCGTAACCATTTCGGACCCCTCGGGCGGATCTGCAGGGACCGCCACGCTTACTATTACCGCTAATACCGCCTGCGGGCAAACAACGTCTATTGATATTACGTCCCTTGGCAAAGCAGCAGATGATCCAACAAAGACGCAGACACTCGCTACTCGTTACGCGGAGCCTTCAGTTGCAGCGTACTCGTATATCGTCAATGCGAGCGTGTATGCCGGGTCCGATCGCGTCATTAATGGTCCGTATCACAGCAATGGCGGGATTCGTATGGATGGTACGGCAAATGCACCGGTTACCAGTTCGGTTTCTACGTGGAACTGCACCAGTAATTTTGGATGTTCGCCTACGCAAAGTCAGGCGCCAGGGGTTGTCGGTACGGGAACCAATCAGTCCTTGTGGAATTATCCAACGCCGCAGGTGGACTTTGCTGGAATCGCCGCTGATTTCTCGTCCCTTAAATCGACGGCACAGTCTATGGGTATCTATCTTCCACGATACAGCTCAGGAAATAGTCATAGTAGCGCGTACCATAAGGGCTATCACCTCATTTTCAACAGCAACGGCACGGTGACGGTTAAAAGGGTTACCTCGGTACAAAAGCTCCAAAACGTACTGCCTGTGGATGGTACTACCAGTTATACCGATGATTACACGCTCATTAATAATGAAACTAATTATCAAACGTATACTATTCCCGTTGGGTGCGGACTCGTTTTTGTGGAAGACAATGCATGGATAGAGGGCGTCATTCCGACCAAAGTAACGGTGGTAGTGGCAAACGTAACTAATACCGGAATTACTCCCGACGTAGTTCTGCCTGGAAATATTACCTACGCATCAGCGGATGGTAGTGACGGGCTTACGATTGTAGGGGCCAATAACATTCTGATAGCGCCAAATTCACCACAGACCATGACTCTCAATGGGATATTTATTGCCCAGGGCGGGGCGTTTGGACGTAACTATTACTATTACGCCGGAAACGGATGCACTGGAACGTACGAACCCCGAGGAACGCTTACTATGTTAGGTACAACCGTATCGAATCTCCGTACCGGAACAGCTTGGGAAGACGGTTGTGGTACCGGAAGCAATGCCGGGTACCAAACACGTATCGACTCTTATGACCGCACCCTTGCAAATGATCCGCCGCCATTTACGCCCATAACTTCGACAGACTATAGGTTCGTTGATTGGCAACAGAAGAAATAATTCGCGCGCTCTCTTGAGGTGCGAGGGAGTGGTACTATACAGTCATGATTATTGTTGCAAACTGGAAAGCGTACGTAGAAGACATTGAAAAAGCAAAAAAGCTTCTCGCTGTAGCAAAACGCAGCGGAGGAGCAAAAGGGGTACAAGTGGTGCTTGCGCCGCCAGCACCCTACCTCGGGCTTTTGGCAGCCAAAACGCACTCCGCGGTCGCATTTGCTGGCCAGGATGTTTCTGTTACGACAGGCGGGGCGCAGACTGGAGAGTCAACGGCACAGATTTTGCAGGCTGCGGGCGCGACGTACGTTATCATTGGTCATTCTGAGCGTCGCGCGAGAGGAGAAACCGATGAGGCTATAGCAGAAAAGCTTGGTCACGCGCTGGCCCACAATCTTACGCCGATTCTCTGTGTAGGAGAACACGAGCGCGATGATGATGGTCGCTACTTGGCTTTTGTACGCGCACAAATAACCACCGCTCTGGAGAAACTTTCACCAAAGGAGCGTACGAAAGTAATTCTTGCATACGAACCTGTTTGGGCGATTGGAAAAACGGCGGCCGAAGCATTGCCTTCGCACGACCTCTCAGAAATGGTGTTGTACGTGCGTAAGGTGCTCGCGGAACTGCTTCCCGGGAAATCATCACGTCACTCCACGGTGCTCTATGGTGGTTCTGTTGAGCCAGAAAATGCACGCGGTCTTGCGGGAGGAAGTGGTGTTGATGGCTTCTTGGTGGGTCACGCGTCGGTTGATCCGATACAGTTTGCAACATTAGTGAAAACGCTTTCGTAACCTCTATGAAGACCGTTCACGACATACAGATCCTCGATAATGTCCCGGTTCTTGTTCGTGCGCCACTCAATGTCCCTATTGAGAAAGGAAAAGTAGCTGATGATTACCGCTTGCGTCGCGCCGTGCCGACCATTGAGTACCTCGCTAAACGAGGCGCGCGCGTCATTTTGATAAGCCATATCGGGGACGCGGGGACAGAGACGCTTAAGCCAGTCGCCGATGCGCTTGGAAACCTCATAAAGAACGTCTCATTTTGCGATGTGACTATCGGAGAAAAGGCTCGCGCGGCAGTACGTGCACTTCCGGCAGGACATGTACTCGTACTTGAAAATCTCCGCCGCAACGTAGGGGAAAAGAAAAACAGCAAAGAATTTGCAAAAGAACTAGCGATGCTTGGCGACGTGTTTGTGCAAGATTCTTTTGACACCTGCCATCGCGCGCATGCCTCTATGGTGACGCTTCCAACACTGCTTCCCTCGTATGCGGGGCTTCTTTTAGAAGAAGAAATTGCAGCGCTTACTGACGCACTTTCGCCCAAGTACCCTTCGCTTGCGGTTATTGGCGGTGCAAAGTTTGCTACGAAAGAAGTTCTGCTCGAGCGCCTTTTGGAAAAGTATGACCACATATTCGTAGCCGGTGCGCTTGCAAACGACTTCTTTAAAGCAAAAGGCTATGAGGTTGGGAAATCACTCGTTTCTCACGCAGTCGACACGCACATAGCGAAGATGCTCAAAAACCCAAAATTTATTGTGCCGATAGACGTGCGTGTAGTGCGAAGCGGGATTTTGCCCGTGCCTACTAATGCGCGCATCGCTGCCGTTGAAGATGTTCACGCAGACGACATTATTCTCGATCTCGGTCCCGCAACGGAAATGCTTCTGGAAGAATTGGTGCCATCAATGAAAACAATTCTTTGGAACGGACCACTTGGAAAGTACGAAGATCGATTCGTAGACGCAACCCACGCGCTTGCTGAAGCGGTAGCAAAGTCAAATGCTCACTCGGTAGTCGGAGGAGGGGACACGGTGGCTGCACTTGAGACGCTCAAGATTTTGAAAAAGTTTTCATTTGTGTCTACCGGCGGTGGAGCGATGCTCGACCTGCTTGCCAAAGGAACACTTCCAGGAATTGAGGCGCTTGGTTAAGAAAGTTGTTCGCGGATTTTTTTACCCGTCTCCTCAAGCTCGCTTTTTACTCCCGGTGTCTGTGGCCAGAACTCAAACTCACTGCGGTCGTGTCGAGGGATAATGTGGAAGTGCAAATGAAATACGATTTGTCCGGCGGACTTCCCGTGGTTTGAGTTTATGTGCACACCTTTTGCGCGGACGGCGTCGCGCACGGCAGGAGCAAGCAGACGTACGGTGTGCATGACGTGCCCAAGAGTTTCATCGTCTGCATCAAAAATATTTTCAATATGTTTCTTTGGTATGACGAGTGTGTGGCCTTGCACGTTCGGACTGTTGTCGAGAAAGGCCAGTGTGTGCTCGTCTTCGTACACAATTTCGGCAGGAATTTCGCGGGCAATGATTTTTTGAAAGATATCATTCATAGGTACCAGCATACGCGTTTCTCATCTCTGGTACAATCGTCACACGATGTTTCCACTGCACCCTACA
>Ga0209066_10001349_pt1 | contig 32712 bp, 33 predicted proteins | sample All_14_2_FD_187198 | JGI IMG/M metagenome (GOLD analysis project Ga0209066, IMG submission 187198) | Freshwater microbial communities in response to fracking from Pennsylvania, USA - Allegheny Zone_MetaG_DW_15 (SPAdes) (version 2) ... | reverse complement strand
TCGCTTGCCCTCTCCCCTTGAGGGGAGAGGGAGAGACGGACCGAAGGTCCGGCGAGGGTGAGGGGTCACACCGCCCTTGAATGCCGCGCTTCGCCCTGCGTAAGATATTTGTCAAACACAGCACAGACGGCGCGCACCAGCGGCTTTCCGGCTTGCGTCATCACGAGCCGATGCCCGTCGCGTTGCACAATCCCGTCCGCCTGCAATCCTTCAAGCCCGGCGAGATCGGCTTCAAATGCCGCCACCGATTGACCAAAACGCGCCGCCACAGCCTCAAGATCAACCTTCATGTCGCACATCAGCCGCTCAATGACGGCGCGGCGCAGGCGATCGTCATTCGTGACCGCGATGCCGCGCGTGATCGGCAATTCGCCCGCCTCCACCATCGCCCTGTAGCGGTCAATCGCCACTTCATTGGCGACATAGCCCTGTGGCATGGCGCCAATCGCCGAAGCGCCAAAGCCGATCAGCACGGGCGCATCATCGCTCGTATAGCCCTGAAAATTGCGGTGCAGATCGCCCGCCTGCTGCGCTTGCGTCAACGCATCTTCAGGCAAGGCAAAGTGATCAAGACCAATCGCCACATAGCCCGCTTCACGCAACCGCGCCGCCGTCGCTTCCGATTGCGCCCAGCGTTCGCTCATGCCGGGCAGCGCATCGGTCGGGATCAAACGTTGATGCCGCTTCATCCATGGCACATGGGCATAGCCGAAAAGCGCAATGCGCGACGGCCGCATTTCAAGCGCCTGATCGACCGTCTCGATGACGCTGGCAACAGTCTGATAGGGCAACCCGTAGCAGAGATCCATATTGATCGCGTCGATGCCGCAGCCGCGCAACCAGCCGACAACACGTGCGGTGAGCGCCGGTGATTGCACACGATTGATCGCCTTCTGCACCTTGATGTCAAAATCCTGCACACCAAGCGAAGCGCGTGTGACGCCCGCCGCCGCCATGGTCTCAACATAGGCAAGCGTGGCCGTGCGCGGATCAAGCTCAACGGAAATTTCGGCGCCCTCGACGATATCAAACCGCGCGCGGAGCGCTGACAGAAGCCTCGCAAAATCGGATGGCTTCAAAACCGTCGGACTGCCGCCGCCAAGATGCACATGCCTGACCTTCATGCGGGAAGGCATCCTGTCGGCGACGAGATCAATCTCGCGCGTCACTGTTTCGAGATAGCGCATCACCGGCAGATATTTTTTTGTCGCCTTGGTGTGACAGCCGCAGAACCAGCACATTTCAGCGCAATAGGCGATGTGGAGATAGAGCGACAACGCGCTTTCCGGCGCGAGATCGCCAAGCCATCGCGCATAAAGCGCCCCATCGACCGAGGGGCCGAAATGCGGCGCGGTCGGGTAAGACGTATAGCGCGGCACGCGCAGATCATATCGTTCGATAAGCTGGTTTTGCATGGCCCGAGGCTAGGCGCGCATGACCATCAGGCCAACGCGCCCGGTTGCCGCACCGGCAGCGGCGCAATGTCGCGCCAGCTAGCGATCGACCATTTGCCCGATCACATTTTCAAGCAAGGATTGCAGCCGCCCACGCGTCGCAAAATCCCACTGCCCGCCATAGACAATATCGTCCACCACCCAGCCCTGATCGTGCCCCACGAGCAAAACCGTATCCGTCCACAGCGCGGGCTCGCCGCCAGCCGGGTCGGCATATGTCAAATCCACCGGACATTGCGCCGTCTCGTCCTTGATCGTGCAGGCGCCAACCTTGAAGGAACTCGCCCCCTCAAACAGCGACGTGAAAGGATCCCCCTCCATGAAGGGCGGCTCGCTGTTTTGCGTCGCCTCGCGATGCCGCGTCTCCGCCGCTTCCGCCGCCGCGAGAAGCTTTTCGAGCTTTTCCGAAATCACCGGCGCAAACCGGGCCCGCGTCGCCTGATCCGGCACGCCACCCACACGGGGACTGACATGCAGATAGACATCATAAAACGCCGCCGCACCCTTTTCTGGCGCCTCAATCGCAGGCTTTTGCCCGCAGGCGGCGAGCGCAAAGAGCATCGAAACGGCAAGCAATTTGCGCATGGAAACCCCTGATCAGTAAACCGTCGCCTGCACGACAGCCTTCAGCCGCTCGATGATCGAGAACTCATCCTCGATAAAATCAGCGTCAATCCACCATTCCTCGACTTCGCGCATGACGCGGCCAATCTCCGGCCCTTCCGGCACGCCCGCCGCCTTGACCATCTCGCCAGTCAGCGGAAAGACCGGACGCGCCCAGCTATCGGCCATGGCGAGCATGGCCCGCCACTGAAACGCATTGCGCTCCAGCGGGTCGCTCGCCCAGCCGAGCAATGTGCGATCCTTGAAAAGCTGCAACCCCATGACATAAAGCGCGCGGCGCACTTCACGCATGGAGAGATAGCAGACAATCTTGGTTCGGTCGGTGAGCATGGCGACAAGCCGCTCGCGCTCCCTGGTCGAAAACCGCAAACGATCCGCCATGAGTCCCGCCGCCGCCGCATCAAGTTCAAGCATCGACCCAAGCCGCAACAGCGCATCGCCCGTGACAAAAAGCTGATCGGCTTCAATCGCCACCAAACGTGTCAGGCGATCAAGCCTTGAGGCTTCCGGCAATATGATCGACAGAATACCCGCCGCCGCCATATGGCGCAGCGCCGAAGGTGCGGCATCTGCTTCCAGAATCCTGAAAAGTTCCGACTTCACACGCTCGGCAGAAAGCTGTTTCAGCCCGTCGCGTTCCTCGCCACAGGCCCGAAGCGAGCCCGCATCCGGCTCGCCCTTGCCGTAATGCGCCTGAAACCGGAAGAACCGCAAGATACGCAGATAATCTTCGCGAATGCGCTGATGCGGGTCACCAATGAAACGCACAAGTCGCGCGGCAATGTCAGCCCGTCCGCCCAGCGGATCATGCACCGTGCCATCCATATCGGCATAAAGCGCATTGATCGTGAAATCGCGTCGCCTGGCGTCTTCCAGCCAGTCGCCCGTGAAAGCCACATCGGCATGGCGCCCATGGCTCATGACATCGACACGCAAGGTCGTGATCTCGAAATGGCGCGCCCCGATAACAGCGCTCACTGTGCCATGCGCCAGCCCCGTCGGAATGACCTTGATGCCTTTGGCTTGCAGCAAGGCCATGGCGCGTTCGGGCGGCAGCGCCGTTGCAATATCAATATCGCCGACCGGCTCATGCATCAGCGCATTGCGCACACAACCGCCAACAAAACGCGCGACATCGCCCTCGCTCGTCAGCGCCGCCATGACGGCGCGCGTGTCAGGCGCATTCAACCACTCGGCTTTCGCCAGATCCCCATCGCCATTCTTCACGTTGTCACTCATCACACGTCCGTTTTTCTTATTGTTATTGGCCAATATCAACGGCCAGGTGCAAAAATCCGGTCATACATGTTCCTGAGCATACCCGCCGTCGCCCCCCAGATGTGATGACCATCATAAGGCATAGCGTAATATTCGCGCGGCCTGCCGCGCCAGATGACCGAATGTCGCTCATGATTGTCGGGATTCATGAGAAATGACAGCGGCACCTCAAAGGCTTCTGCCACCTCATCGGTTGAAATCGTCAGTGTAAAGCCCGGCTGCACAAAGGCGATGACCGGGACGATACGAAATCCCGTGCCGGTTTCATAAGGATCAAGAAAGCCTGCAACCTTTACATAGCTGCGCGCCAGCCCGACTTCTTCTTCCGCCTCGCGCAGCGCGGCTTCTGCCGCCGTTTCACCCGCATCAATCTTGCCGCCGGGAAACGCCACTTGCCCTGAATGCTGGCCGAGATGATCGGCACGCCGCGTCAGCAGCACATGCGGCCCATGCGCATGATCGACAATCGGCACAAGCACCGCCGCCGCGCGGAGACGGGGCCTGTCTTCGGATTCCGCCCGGTCGCCATCCACCGGCACAGGATTGAGCTGGTGATCGCCATGCGCCACCTTCTCGCCCATGACGACCGAAAGCGGCGGCGCGACATCATCGACCCGCGCCAGAATGAGTTCGCGCCAGTTACCTGTCATGTATAACTTCTATTGACATTTAATTTGATACTTGTCATTTTATAATCACCTTGATACGGAGATCAAGCATGCAACAGCCTAGCACGGAAAAAATGGCGGCTATTTCGCAAGGACTGCCGACGACCTCGGCAAAAATTCGTGCCCTTGGGGCAGCCGGATTCAGTCGCACCGACATCGCTCGCTTTCTGGGAAAGCGTTATCAGCATGTCCGCAATGTGCTCGTACAAGAAGACGAGAAATCACGATCGGCCGATGCACCAGTTCAATCCGCCTCACTTGAAGTCAGCGCTGGTGGCCGCATTGTCATTCCCGCGGCCTTCCGCAACGCGATGGGCATTGAGGAAGGTGATCGCCTTGTTGCCCGATTGGTCGATGGCGAACTCCGGCTCCTGAGCAAACAGGCCGCCCTGCGTCAAGCGCAGGACCTTGTCAGCAAATTCGTTCGGCCCGGCACCAGTCTTGCAGATGAACTCATGACTGATCGCAAACTCGAAGCAAAAAAAGAGGCGTCGAAAAAATGAGCGCGACTATTCTCGACGCCTCTGCCTTGCTCGCATTCCTGATGCGTGAACCCGGTGCGGAAAAAATTTCCATGATCCTTGATGGTGCGATCATGTCGAGCGTCAATCTGGCGGAAGTTGTCGCCAAACTGAGCACCCACGGCATGCCATCGCAGGATATTGAAACTCTCTTCGAAAATCTTGAATTACAAATTGAAGAATTTGATGGAAAACGCGCCATGGCAACCGGCTTGCTCATGACCCGAACAGTCAAGGCAGGCCTTTCACTGGGTGATCGCGCCTGCATCGCTCTGGCAGAGGAAATGGGACATCCGGCAATCACGGCAGACAAGGCGTGGTTGAAAATTGGCAGCCCTGCCAAAATTCAATATCTCCGCTGAGTACTAACGCGCCTTCTCCGCCATGTCGGCGGCCTTCATAAAGGGAAAAAAGACGCCACCCGACCAGACGCCAAACCAGGTCTCGCCTGCATGGCTTTCTTCAACACCGCATTCGACGAGATCGTAAAACACCGCCCGATTGATCAGGGCTTCAAGGCGCGCCCGCACATGCACATAGGGCGAGGGCTCGCCTGTTGTTTCATCAATGACAAAACGCAAGGGATGTTCGCGACCGGCCACCGTTTCGTCGCCAACGCTGGTTGTGAAGCGCAACACCTGATCGCGCCCCTCGCCTTCGACCTGCATCGCAACCGCCAGAAAGGGCGCATCATCAACCTTGATGCCCACTTTCTCGACTGGCGTGACAAGATAATATTTACCATCCTCATCATGACGCAGGATGGTCGAGAAGAGCCGCACCAGCCGGGGGCGGCCAATGGGCGTCCCCATGTAAAACCACGTCCCGTCCCGGGCGATTCGCATGTCGAGATCGCCGCAAAAATCCGGGTTCCATTTTTCAACCGGCGGCAAACCGCGGGCCTTGATGCCCTCGGCTTCCGCAGCGACAAGGCCCTTGAGCCCGCCCGGCGCTGAAAGCGCCTCCCTGCCGGGACCGGCTGGCACGGTTTTACCCTTGTTTGCGGTCATCTTCTTCGCTGTTCCTTCGTTCATTTACTGCAAGCCGCCAATAAAGCAGCCATAATACCGACAAGATGAACCCGGCCAATATGGCACCCGACAAACCGGATCAGCAAAATCCCTCACAGGGAATTGTGGCACAGACGTCGCCTTTCTCGCATGTCACCCATTTCACATGCTGGAAGTCGCCGTACACCTTATATGTAGGTCAATGAAGACACTCAGTGAAGCAGGCGGCTCAACCGTCCAGGAAATAGAAGAGACCTGTGCCAGGATTGCCAGGGCGCGCGCCGCCATTGGCGATGTCATTTTCGGTCAGGAACAGGTCATCGACCAAACGCTTGTCACCGTCCTGGCAGGCGGCCACGCGCTGCTCGTCGGCGTGCCGGGTCTTGCCAAAACCTTGCTCGTGCATACGCTGGGTCAGGTGATGGGGCTCGACGACAAGCGCATCCAGTTCACACCCGATCTCATGCCGGCCGATATTCTGGGATCGGAGGTGCTGGAAGAAAGCGAACGCGGGTCGCGCAGTTTCCGCTTCCTGAAGGGGCCCGTCTTCTGTCAGCTCCTGATGGCCGATGAAATCAATCGCGCCAGCCCGCGCACCCAGTCAGCACTCTTGCAGGCCATGCAGGAAAAACATGTCACTGTCGCAGGCGTGCGTTATGAGTTGCCCTCACCCTTCCATGTGCTCGCCACCCAAAATCCGCTGGAGCAGGAAGGCACCTACCCGCTGCCGGAAGCCCAACTCGATCGCTTCCTGATGCAGATCGATGTCGTCTATCCCGATCTTGAATCAGAGCGCCGCATGTTGCTCTCAACCACCGGTGAAGAAACCAGCATCACACGCAAGGCCATGAGCGTTGAGGATCTTCTCGCCGCCCAGCGTCTTGTCCGCCGCGTTCCCGTGGGTGAAAAAGTCGTCAACGCCATCCTTGAGCTTGTGCGCTCGGCCCGGCCTGAGGAAGGCGCGTCGGATGAAGTGGAACGTCACGTCGCCTGGGGTCCGGGTCCACGCGCCAGTCAGGCATTGATGTTGGCCGTGCGCGCCCGCGCCCTGACAGATGGACGCTTTGCCCCCTCGATTGAGGATGTGCGCGCACTGGCCGCTCCCGTGCTGCGTCATCGCATGGCGCTCAACTTCTCGGCCCGCGCTGAGGGCGTCACGGTTGGCGGCGTCATTGACAGGCTTTGCCGTAACATCGGCTGATCGGATGATGGCATGCGGCTCCCCTTTTCACTGACGGCATCTCCGGCAGCCATGGGCCTGCGCGAACAGGCCGATGCACTGGCTGAAGCACTGCCACCACTCGTCACGCAGGCAGAGCGTATCGCCGCCACCGTGGCGCAAGGCGTGCATGGGCGACGCCGCACCGGCATGGGCGAAACCTTCTGGCAGTTTCGCCGCTTCCGTGAAGGCGACACGGCCTCATCCGTTGACTGGCGCCACTCCGCCCGCTCAGCTCATCTTTTCGTGCGGGAAACCGAAGTCGAGGCCGCTGAAAGCGTCTGGATATGGCGCGACGGATCGGCCTCCATGAATTATGCCTCCGACCTTGCGCCCTGCACCAAGAAGGACCGCGCCTCGGTGCTTGCGCTGGCGCTCACCTCGCTCCTCGTGCAAGGCGGCGAGAGCGTCGCACCGCTGGGCGGCAATGCCACGCCGACCACGGGTCGCGCCGCCCAGCGCCGCATGGCGCATAGATTGATTGATGCGCTGGAGCCATCGCCTGATGCCGATGTGCAAAGCCTGCCACCCATTCAGGCCCTGCCGCGCTATGCCCAGATTGTACTCATCAGCGACTTTCTCTCACCCGCCGAAAAAATAATCGGGCGCCTCAAAGCCTATGCCGCAGAGGGCGTGCGCGCCCATCTCGTGCAGGTGCTTGATCCGGCGGAGGAAGACCTGCCCTTTTCGGGTCGAACCGAGTTTGAAGGCGTTGAGGAACACACCCGATTGATGGTCGGTCGCGCCGAACGATTGCGCGGTGCCTATCACGCCAAACTGGAAGAACATCGCGGTCGCATCACAGAGGTCTGTGCCCGCGTCAATTTCACCTTTGCCGTGCATCGCACGGATCGCAGTCCGCAGGCCGCACTGCTGGCCCTGTACAGCACGCTGGCCAATGGTGTTGAAACGTTCAAGTCAGCACGGCCGGGGGTCTGACAGGCAATGCTGCATCTGGGTGCCCTCGCCTTTGCCAGTCCCTGGATGCTTCTGGGTCTGCTTGGCTTGCCCGTCATCTGGTGGCTGGTGCGCATCAGCCCGCCTCAGCCAAAGCGCATTCGCTTTCCTGCCATCCGCCTGTTGGCCGAAATCGCCCATGAGGAAGAAACCCCCGCCCACACGCCGCTTTGGGTGCTGATCCTGCGTCTCACCCTCGCGGCGCTCATCATTCTCGGATTGGCCCGCCCCCTGTGGAATCCGGAAGTACAAACAGCCGGAAGCGGGCCCTTGCTGCTCGTCATCGACAATGGCTGGACAGCGGCAGCCCATTGGCGCGATCGCGAAGCGACACTTGAAGGGCTTTTCTCGCAAGCCCGCCGAACCAGTCGTCCGGTCATGGTGGCAGGCACAGCCGCCGAGGCGATTGCGCCGGAACTGACTCTGGAAGCCGCCGATGAAGCGGCCAGCCGCGCCGCCAGCCTTGCGCCGCGCGCCTGGCAAACCGATCGCCCGGCCCTGCTCAAACGCTTGCAGCAAAATGCATCGCTCACAGGCCGCAACGTGCAAACAATCTGGTTGAGCGATGGCCTGGACCAGCACGATGCCGCGGGCTTCACGCAAGGCCTGGCAAGACTGGCCGGTTCGGGCGGATTGACGGTGATGGAACCGACGCCCGAGACAGCGCCGCTCGCCTTGTTGCCGCCGGTCACGGAAGGGGAGAACCTGCGCATAGCTGTCATGCGCGCCGCCTCGTCCCTCGCCCGCAGTGGCAAGGTCCGCGCCTTGGCCGCCGATGGCGCCGTTCTGGCCGAGTCGGAATTTACGTTTGCCGCCATGCAGGATCGCGTCGAGACCAATCTCGCCTTGCCCTTTGAACTGCGAAACCGTATCACCCGCATAACCATTGCGGGCGAAGAATCGGCAGGCGCAACAGCCCTTATTGATGACAGCCTGCATCGCCGCAGCCTCGCCATTGTCTCAGGCAGCGCCTTTGAAGAATCGCAACCCCTGCTCGCATCGGGTTTTTATCTGCAGCGTGCCCTCCAGCCCTTTGCAGAAATTCGCAGCCTCCCGCGCCCCAGCACGACAAGCGAGATTCAGGCATTGCTCGCCCGCCCGCTCTCCGTGCTGATCTTGGCCGATGTCGGCACATTGACCCCAACCGATAAGGCGCTGCTGACCAAATGGGTCGATAAGGGTGGTGTTCTGATCCGCTTTGCAGGACCGCATCTTGCTGGGGCTGTCAGCGCCAATGAGGATGCACTCATTCCGGTGCCCTTGCGCCTTGGCGGGCGGGCGCTCGGCGGGGCGCTCTCATGGACCAATCCGCAACGCCTCGCCCCGTTTGAAACCGGCAGCCCGTTTTTCGGATTGCCTGTCCCTGATGATGTCACAATCACGCGTCAGGTCCTGGCCGAACCATCGCCTGACCTCCAGACGCATGTTTGGGCCCGCCTGCAAGACGGCACGCCCCTGGTCACAGCTGCCAATCGCGGCAACGGCCGCGTGGTTCTGTTTCACGTCACAGCCAATAGCGAATGGTCGAACCTGCCGCTCTCGGGCCTCTATGTGGAAATGCTGCGCCGGGTCATCGCCCTATCGCGCGGTGAAATCACCGCCGATGGTGCAGCCATCACGTCGGCTCCGATTTCTGATGCGGCGCTGGCGCGCGAAACGCTTCCCGCCCTCAAAACGCTTGACGGCTTTGGACGCCTCACAACCCCGCCGCCGACAGCCACGCCCATCGCGACGAGCGCCTTTGCCAGGACCATTCCCGGCCCGCGCCATCCGGCAGGATTTTATGGACCTGTCGATGGCGCCCGCGCCCTGAACGCAACCACGCAACAAACCCTGCTCCACCCGCTGGCGACGCTTGAGGGCCCGACAGCGCGCATACCATATGCAGGTAATCGTGAAATCCGGCTGCGCCCCTTGGCCCTGCTGCTGGGTGCCCTGCTCATTCTGGCGGACGGCATTGCCGCCTTGTGGATCACGGGCCTCTTCCATACCGAAAAAATACGCCCACGCCGTTTTGCCTCGCGGCTTTTCCGTATCCTGATTGTCGGTGCTTTCCTCTCAGCCGCAGTGCCGCACAGGCTCCGCGCCGCTGAAGCCGATGACAGCTTCGCCCTCAAGGCCGCGCTTGATACGCATCTGGCTTATGTCCTGACCGGTGATGCCGAAGTGGATGACGTGAGCCGCCTTGGCCTTGCCGGTCTGAGCGACGTGTTGCGCGAACGCTCCGCCTTTGAATCCGCCGAGCCCATGGGGGTTGATATTGCGCGTGATGAACTTGCCTTTTTTCCGGTGCTGTACTGGCCCATGACACCGGCACAACCGGCCCTCTCACCCGAAACACTCGCGCGCATTGACTCCTATCTGAACAATGGCGGCACGATCATTTTCGACACCCGCGACCAGGGTGCCGGATCCATCACGCCAGGAACCGGTCCGGGCACGCAAACCCTGCGCCGTATCCTGGAGCGACTTGACCTGCCGCCACTCGAGCAGGTGCCCGCCAATCATGTGCTCGCCCGCAGTTTCTATCTGCTGCCCGATTTTCCCGGCCGCTGGGTCGGCGGCAATTTGTGGATTGAAACCCCCGCTATCGATAATGGCGTCACGGCCCGTGACGGCGTCTCGCCGATCATCATCGGCTCCAATGATTATGCCGCCGCATGGGCCCGCGATAGTTCAGGCCGTGCGCTCTTTCCCTGTGTGCCGGGTGGCGAAATGCAGCGTGAAATGGCGCTGCGTGTCGGCGTCAATATCGTCATGTATGCTCTGACCGGTAACTACAAGTCAGATCAGGTGCATGTGCCCGCTCTCCTCGAACGGCTCGGCCAGTAGGAGCGCATATGAACTGGCACATCGTTTTTGAACCTTCGCTGCCGGTCTTCTTCATTGGCCTGATCGCCCTGCTCGGCACGATGCTGACCCTTTACTCGGCCTGGCGGCGCGCGCGGGGCACACCCTGGCGCACGGCGGCGCTTGGCGCGATTTTGCTCGCGCTCCTCAACCCGACAATCCGTTCCGAAGATCGCGACCCGGTGAGCGATATTGTGGCTGTCGTTGTGGACCGGAGCCAGAGCCAGCAAATCGCCAACCGGCCAGCGCAAACGCAAGCCGCTCTCGCCCGCATCACCCAAAGCCTGAAGGATATTCCCGGCGTCGAACAGCGCGTGACAACGGTCACAGGCGATGCCGCCAGCGAAGAGGGAACGGCGCTTTTCGGCGCACTCGACAATCTGCTCGCTGATGTCCCGCGCGAACGCGTGGCGGGGGCAATCTTCATCACCGATGGCGAAGTCCATGACATTCCCGCGCAGGCCTCGGCGCTGGGTTTCACGGCGCCTGTTCACGCCATCATCACTGGCCGCAAGAACGAAAAGGATCGCCGCCTCACCATTGTGGAAGCGCCCCGCTTTGGCATTGTTGACGAGCCGGTCACACTCTCCTTCCGTGTTGATGAGACGGAAAATGCCCAAGAATCTGACGCGCGCGTACCCGTAACCGTTTCAGTCGATGGCACGCAGGTTTCCACCACCACAACTGCAATTGGCGTCGAGGAAAAGATCACGCTTTCCCTGACGCATGGCGGCCCCAACATCATCGAAATCGATGTTGATCCGGGCGAAAACGAACTGACGCTGCTCAACAATCGTGCCGTCGTTGTGGCGAATGGCATTCGCGACAGGCTGCGCGTCTTGCTGGTCTCCGGCGAACCCCATCCCGGTGAGCGCGCCTGGCGGAATCTTTTGAAGGCCGATCCCTCCGTCGATCTTGTTCACTTCACGATCTTGCGTCCGCCGGAAAAACAGGACGGCACACCCATCAATGAACTGTCATTGATCGCCTTCCCGACTCGCGAGCTCTTTGTTGAAAAGCTCGACCAGTTCGATCTCATCGTCTTCGACCGCTATAAGCAGCGCGGCGTGTTGCCGCTCGCCTATTTCGCCAACATTGCCGACTATGTTGAAAAGGGTGGCGCGGTTCTCGCTGCCGCAGGGCCGACATTTGCCGGCCCCTATTCAATCTATCGCACACCGCTTGCATCGATCCTGCCCGCCGAGCCGACAGGTGAAATCACAACAGGTGGTTATCGCGCCGAGGTGACGGACACCGGCAAGCGCCACCCTGTCACGGCGGATCTGCCGGGCAGCGACACGACACCACCCAACTGGGGCCGCTGGTTTCGCACGATCAATGCGAAAGCCGATCGCGGCGATGTGTTGATGGAAGACCCGGCCAAACACCCCTTGATGGTGCTGGAACATGTCGGCAAAGGACGTGTCGCGCAGTTGCTCTCCGATCAGATTTGGCTGTGGTCGCGCGGCTTTGAAGGCGGCGGGCCGCAAGCTGAATTGTTGCGCCGTCTCGCCCATTGGCTGATGAAGGAACCCGATCTTGAGGAGGAGAACCTCTCTGCCCAGGCAGCCGCCAATCAATTGACAATCAAGCGTCGCAGCATGGCGCCAACCACCGCGCCAGCGACTGTCACCTTCCCATCCGGCAAGACGCAAACCGTGGCGCTGACGCAAATTAACCCCGGCCGCTATGAGGCAATCCTGCCCGCCGCAGAACTCGGCCTCTATCGCATCACACAGGGTGACCTCAAGGCCGTAACCGCCGCCGGTCCGCTGAACCCGCGCGAATTTGCCGATGTTCGGGCAACGGGTGATCGCCTGGCCCCGCTTGTAAAGGCGACGGGCGGTGGCATTTATTGGGCGGGCGAAGCGGCAAGCGACACGCCCGCCATTCGCAGCATCAGGCCCGGTCATGACGCCGCCGGATCAAACTGGCTGGGCATCGCCCGCAATGATCAATATCTGGTCCGCGCCGTGCGGCAGGTATCCCTGCTTTCGGGCCTTGTGGCTCTCATCCTCATTCTCGGCACCCTCGCGCTGGCCTGGCGCCGAGAAGGTCAATAACGCCACGCCCCTCATTGCAAAAAATCCGTCTTGCCAGCCGGGCGGACTTCGCCTAGCCTCGAGATGTTATACTATTACATACCGGAACATCCCCGTGCCCACTCCCCAGCCCCCCTTCACGGCGCTTGGTGCCAGCGCCTTTGAACGCCTGCTCGTGGCAGTCCTGGCCATAGCCGTGCTCTGGCTGCTTGTCTGGTGGGCGCTGGCATGACAAAGCCCCTGCTTGATGTGCCCGCCATTGAAATTGACGATCTCACCGTCGCCTATCAGCGCGAGCCGGCGCTGCACCACCTGACCGGTCGCTTTGCGCCGGGCAGCCTCACCGCCATCATCGGTCCCAATGGGGCGGGCAAAAGCACCCTTCTCAAAACCATCGCCGGCCTGCTCCCCGCCCGCGAAGGCCATATCCGCTTTGGCACGCTCTCGCCGCGTCGTATCGCCTTTCTCGCCCAGACCGCCGAGATCGAGCGTGATTTCCCGATCCATGTGCGGGATGTCGTCTCGCTTGGCCTCTGGCATGAACTGGGTCTCTTTGGTGGCATGACCAAGGCGCGCCATCAGCGCGTCGATGAAGCCCTTGCCGCTGTCGGTCTGGAGCATCAAGGCGCCCGCGCCATTGGATCGCTCTCCGCCGGGCAATTGCAGCGCGTACTCTTTGCCCGGCTGCTCGTTCAGGATGCGCCAATCATTCTGCTTGATGAACCCTTTGCGGCCATTGACGAGCGCACCATCGCCGATCTCATGGCGCTCATCATCCGCTGGCATGGTGAAGGCCGCACCATCGCCGCCGTGCTGCATGATCTCGATGCGGTGCGTCGTTATTTTCCGCAGGCGCTCTTGCTGGCGCGCGAGCCCGTCGCATGGGGCCCGACCCCTGACGTCCTGAGCGAAGAAAATCTCAAACAGGCCCGCTATATGGCAACCGGCTGGCACGAACCACACCTCTCTAAAGCTGGAGCACAGGCATGATCTATCAAGCGCTGATCGCTCCTTTTGCCGATTATGGCTTCATGCGCCGGGCGCTCGTTGCCTGCTTCGCGCTGTCGCTTGGCGGCGGCCCCATCGGCACATTCCTCGTCCTGCGCCGCATGAGCCTCATGGGCGATGCCATGTCCCACGCCATTCTGCCCGGCGCAGCGCTCGGTTTTCTTGTCGCCGGTCTCTCGCTCTGGGCGATGAGCCTTGGTGGCCTTGTCGTTGGCCTCACTGTCGCCCTGCTGGCCGGTCTGATCAGCCGCGCCACAGCCCTGCGTGAAGATGCAAGCCTTGCCGGCTTTTACCTCATCAGCCTTGCCGCCGGTGTCTTGATCGTTTCAACGCGCGGCTCAAATGTCGATCTGCTGCATGTCCTTTTTGGCACCATTCTGTCCGTCGATGCGAACGCCCTGCTGCTCGTCGCCGCCATCGCCTCGCTCACACTTGTCGCGCTGGCGCTGCTCTATCGCCCCCTGGTCGCGGAAAGTTTCGACCCGGCCTTTCTGCGCACCACGGCGCGCGGCGGCTCGCTCTATCACATCGGCTTTCTTGTGCTGGTCGTCGTCAATCTTGTCGCAGGTTTTCAGGCGCTGGGCACCTTGATGGCCGTCGGCTTGATGATGCTGCCTGCCGCCGCTGCACGCTTCTGGGCGCGCGAGGTCTGGTCGCTCGCCCTCCTCTCAACCGGCATGGCCTTCATCTCCGGCCTGACCGGACTGCTCATGTCCTATCACTTCAATCTGCCTTCCGGCCCGGCCATCATTCTGACGGCTGGCGCTTTCTATCTGACCTCCATCGCGCTTGGCACGCATGACAGCCTGCGCACGCGCTATTTCCCCTCCATTCATCGCCACGAGTGATCACCATGCGCCATAAACTTCTCTTCATCGTCATGGCCCTGTTTGCCTTCGCCGCCCCAGCGAATGCCAAGACGCTCAATGTCGTTGCGAGTTTCAGTATTCTGGGCGACATGGTCCAGCGGGTCGCGGGCGACAATATCACCCTCACCACCCTTGTCGGTCCCGATGGCGACGCGCATTCCTTCGAGCCAAGCCCGGATGACGCAACCGCCCTGGCAAAAGCCGATCTCGTCTTTCTCAATGGTCTTGGCTTTGAAAGCTGGTTTGCCCGTCTCGCGTCCGCATCCGGCACAAAGGCCGTTTTTGTCACAACGAGTTTTGGCGTGATGACCCGCAAGATGGAAGGGGATGGCGAGAGCATCCTCGACCCCCATGCCTGGCAAGACCTCGGCAATGGCCTGATCTATGTCCGCAATATCCGTGACGCGCTGATCAAGGCAGACCCCGCCCATCGGGCAGCCTATACCGCCAATGCCGATCGCTACATGGATGAAATATCAGCGCTCAACACATGGACGAGAGATCAAATCACCACACTTCCGCGTGACAAGCGCAAGATCATCACCACGCATGATGCCTTCGGTTATTTTGGGGCGGCCTATGGCGTCTCATTTCTCGCCCCCGAGGGCCTCAGCACCGATGCCGAACCCGGCGCAGGCGATCTTGCCCGCCTGATCGACGAGATCCGCACCAAACAGATCAAGGCGCTCTTCATCGAAAACATGACCGATCCGCGCATGATGCAAACCATCGCCAGGGAAACCGGTGCCGAGCTGCCGCAAGGCAGGGACGCGGAACTTTATTCGGATGCGCTTTCCGCCGCCGATGGTCCCGCGCCAACCTATCTCGACATGTTTCGCAATAACGTGCCGAAGCTCCTGGCAGCGATGGCGAAGAACCAGGACCGCCATTGAGTTTCGATGACGTCCGGGCGAGCAACGCGAAGCAATCCATTCTTTCCTTTGGATTGCCGCGCACCTTCGGTGCGCGCAATGACAGCGACGCGAAAAAAGTCCGTCATGAAGACGCTCCCGGGACGACAGGTCTCAAAATCCCGCTCCGTCATAATCGGGCCGTCATCCCGGCACTTGTTGCCGGGATCCATGGGCCGGGGCCACATCTCCGATCCTGTTGCGGCTTGGTGATCTCGCCCTTGACGCCTGTAAAAGCACCAATATCCAACTCGCGATAAAGGAGCCGTGAAGCATCCACAGGCCCCGGCATGGTGAGGCGGCCGGGCGGCACGGGACCAAAGCCGACCCGCGCATAATAAGGCGCGTCCCCGACAAGGATCACAAGCCGGTAGCCAAGTTTCTTGGCGTCGGCCAAACCGCGCTCCATCATCTGAATGCCACAGCCCTTGCCGCGCAAGGCTGGCTCAACCGCCAGCGGCCCCAGCATCAGCCCCGGTCTGCCGCCAATCAGGATCGGCCAGAAAGTCAGCGAGCCGACCATGCGCCGCGCCGCGCCTTCGCCCGTAAAGGCGACATAGGAAAGCTCCGGTATGGCCTTGTTGCCCTCGCGCAGCCGCTGGGCCGTCTTGGCATAGCGACCCGGCCCGAAGGACAGGTCCAGCAAGGCCGCAATCGCAGGCCCGTGCTCAGGCCGCTCGATTTCTATCTGGAACATGGAATCGCTTTCAGTGCGAAGGGGAGAGTATGTCGCTCACCCACCCCGCTGGCTCTCAGACCGGCATCAAGGGCAAGGCAAGACGATACGCAAAGGCCCGGGCAGAAATGCTCGCCTCTCGTCGTCCTCGTCGCTGTGCCCGAAGGCTATAGGCTGCAAAATGCGTCATGGTCTCTTGCCTGTCATCCGCCGCATCACCCAATCTTCCGCCAGCGGAAGAAAGGCGGATAGCACGTCAGCCCGCCGCCCGTAAAGCCTTTCGTCACGCGATCCTTGATCAGCGATCCGGGCCGCCTCGTCAAAGCCAGGGCGCCTTGTCCGGGCCAAACTTCTCGACCATGAAATCGATGAAGGCGCGTACCTTGATCGAGAGATGCCGACTATGGGGATACATGGCGTGGAGCTTCATGGGGGGCAGATGCCAATCATTCATGACACTCACCAGTCGCCCCGCCCGGACCTGCTCATAGCAGAGAAAATCCGGACATAAGGCAAAACCAAGCCCCGCCAGCATCACCGGCATCATCGCATCACTATTATTGGTCAGAAGCGGGCCAGATAGCTCCGCCATCGCCGTCTCGCCGCTCTCATGTGTGAACTCGATCTGATCGGGTCGCGCCTGCAACGAATAGCTGAGCGCTTTCTGGCTCGCAAGATCACGCGGATGCTGCGGTGTACCATGCGCCTTGAAATAGCCGGGCGTGGCCACGACCAGCACCCGCACGGGCGCCAATTGCCGTGCCACCAGACTTGAATCCGTCAGGGTTGAAACACGCAGCGAAACGTCAAAGCCCTCTTCGACGAGATCAACCCGCCGGTCATTCAGCACAAGATCAAGGGTGAGATCAGGATAGCGGATCAGAAACTCGGGCAGCACGGGCCCCAATTGCGTGATGCCGAAACTCATCGGCCCATTGATCCGCAAGCGACCCCGCACCGCGCCTTCGATGCAGATGACTTCCTGTTCGGCCTCTTCCGCCTCCGCCACAATGCGCTGGGCGCGCTCATAAACCACCGCACCTGCTTCCGTGACGCTCAGTCGGCGCGTCGTGCGGTTCAGCAGGCGAACGCCAAGCTGGTCCTCCAGCGCGGCGATTTGGCGGCTTACCATGGATTTTGAGAGCTTGAGGGCGTCTGCCGCTGCGGTGAACCCGCCCGTTTCCACGACCTTGGCATAAACCAGAAAGGCATTGAGATCGCTGACCATAGCCGTTCCCGCTTTCCCATATTTGCGTCACCTGATGCAACAATCTGTTCCTGAAATCATGGATTGTCTGCGCCAGAAGATCAATTATTTCTTGGGGCAAGCAAGCATCTGGCCGTCAGGGCCAAACAATCGAGAGGGTGTCATGAACGAAAAAACCAAGATTCTGGTCCTGTATCACAGCGCCTATGGCCATATCGAAACCATGGCCAAGGCCGTCGCCGAAGGTGTTGCCAGCGTCAGTGGCGTTGAGGCTGTGCTCAAGCGCGTGCCTGAAACCATGCCGCTGGAGGCGATGAAGGCCGCCCACATGAAGGCCGATCAGGCCGCCCCGATCGCCGATCCCAATGAGTTGGGCGATTATGACGGCATCATCTTCGGCACACCCACCCGCTTTGGCAACATGACGGGCCAGATGCGGACCTTTCTCGACCAGACCGGCGGCCTCTGGACCAAGGGCGCGCTGAACGGCAAACCCGGCAGCGTCTTTGTCTCGACGGGCACTGGCGGCGGTCGCGAAACCACCGTCACCTCGTTCCACACCACGCTCCTGCATCACGGCATGATCATTGTCGGCCTGTCTTACGCTTCGCCGGAATTGGGTGATGTGTCGGTTGTGCATGGCTCATCGCCCTATGCCGCAGGCACCATCGCAACCGGGGCTGACGGTCAGAACCGCAACCCGAACGAAAACGAACTCGCCATGGCCCGCTTTCAGGGCGCGCGCGTGGCGGCGATCGCCCAAAAACTCAAGAGCTAGGGCAAAGCCAAATCCCGGCACGTCGGTCGGCAACGCCCCCAACCCCGCCGATGCGCCACAGCCGGTCCGCTTCATCTCCTCCCCCTCGGTGGCGGACCGGCCCCTCTGCTCGAATATCGAAAGGAGTGACGGCATGATTGACGTTCGCACGTTGGAAAGCCTCGGCACCGCCGAACATGGCTGGCTGAGCGCCAGGCACCACTTCTCATTCGCCAACTACCACGATCCGGCCCGCACCGGCTGGGGCAGACTGCTTGTCTGGAACGATGATCTGATCCGCGCTGGCAAAGGCTTCCCTCGCCACGGTCATCGCGACATGGAAATCATCACCTATGTCCGCGAAGGTGCGATCACCCATCGCGATCATCTCAACAATGAAGGCCGCACCAAGGCGGGTGACGTGCAGGTGATGTCGGCAGGACGCGGCATCCTGCATGAGGAATGGAACCTCGAAGACAGGGACAGTCGCATTTTCCAGATCTGGATCGCGCCGGATCGCGACGGACTGACGCCACGCTGGGAAACGGCGAGTTTTCCGCGCGATGGACGCAAGAACCGTCTCGTGCCGCTGGCCAGCGGGCGCAAGCAGGCCAATGCCGATGCGCTCTGGGCCGACGCCCTGTGGATTGCGCAAGACGCCGCCGTGCTCGGCGCCACGCTCGAAAAAGGCGTCACCGTGACCCATGATCTCTCGGGCGGTCGCCTTGCCTATCTCGTACCGGCGCATGGCAGCGTGAGCGTGAACGGAACGCTTGTGCCTGAACGCGCAGGTGCCGCCATCCGCGATGTGGCAACACTGGAAATCACCGCCAATGAGGATGCCGAGATCCTCCTGGTCGACCTTCCGCCAGAGCAGTAACCGCGCCACATCTCAATCCGTCATCGCCAGGACAGCCTTGATTGTCACGTCACGCCTGGTCTTTCAATGACGAATGGGCCCGATAGCGCGGGCTATCGTTTCGCGCCAGCCCACGCTAGCATCCTCCCAGGGACCGATAGTGCCTGCATGACAAAGGGGGAAGGCAATGAGCGCTTTTGAAGATTATGGCAGCTATGACGGTCTGGGCCTTGCCTCGCTCGTCAAATCCGGCGAAGTCACCCCGCTCGAATTGCTCGATGCTGCCATTGCCAGAACCGAAGCCCTCAATCCCGAAATCAATGCCGTCACCGTCAAACACTATGATGAGGCGCGCGCCCAGATAAAAGCGGGTCTGCCGGAAGGGCCCTATCGCGGCGTGCCGTTTCTGCTCAAGGATCTGGGCATGGCGCTCAAGGGCACCATCACGACAGGTGGTTCAGCGTTTTTTGCCGATGATCGCGCCGATCACAACAGCACGCTGACGGATCGTTATCTGAAAGCGGGACTGGTCATTTTTGGCAAGACCAACTCGCCCGAATTTGGCCTGACCGTCACCACCGAACCCAAGCTGCATGGGCCCTCGCGCAATCCCTGGAACCTTGCCCATTCGACCGGCGGTTCATCAGGGGGCGCGGCAGCCGCCGTTGCGGCGGGCCTTGTTCCCGTGGCCAATGCCAGCGATGGCGGCGGCTCCATCCGCGTGCCTTCGGCTGCCTGTGGCGTTTTCGGGATGAAGCCCACCCGCGCCCGCACGCCTTCAGGCCCTGATCGCGGCGAAGGCTGGGCTGGCATGTCGATCAAACATGTTGTCTCGCGCAGCGTGCGTGATAGCGCCGCCATGCTTGATGCAACTTGCGGTGCGGCCCCCGGCGATCCTTATGCCGCGCCCCACCAGCAACGCCCCTATCTTCTGGAAATGGCAACCGCGCCCGGTTCCCTGCGTATCGCCTACACAACCCGCCGCCCTGATGGTTCGCTCTGCCACCCGGAAGTCGTCGCTGCGGTCGAAGCGACGGCGCATCTTTGCGAAGATTTGGGTCATGTTGTGGAAGAAGCGCGATTGGAGGTCGATCCTGCCGCCATGTCAAAGGCGCAAGCGGCTATCATTGCCGCCAATGTCGCCGTCGAAGTGAACGAACGCGCCCGCATATTGGGACGCGACGCGACGCCTGAAGATCTCGAACGCATCACATGGCTGACCGCGCAGAGTGGCCGCAAGGTCAGCGCCACCGACTATGTCGAGGCCACAATCTTCATCCACCAGCTCAGCCGCCGCTTTGCCGATTTCATGACGAGCCATGATGTGCTTCTCGGCCCGACGCTCGCCACACCGCCGATCCCGCTCGGCTGGCTCGACATGATGACCACCGATGTCGGCACTTACTTTGCGCGCATGAGCGACTATGTGCCCGGCATCGCCATGTTCAACATGACCGGCCAGCCCTCCATGTCGATGCCTCTGCATCTGAGCAGGGACGGCTTGCCGCTCGGCATGATGTTCACCGGCCGCTTTGGCGACGAAGCAACGCTTTTCCGCCTCGCCGGTCAGATCGAACTCGCCAAACCCTGGTTGGCGCATTATCCAAAACTCTGATCTACCAGAGCGTCTCTGGCGTCAGCCCTTCCAGCACCTCGGCGATGCGCCGTCGCGTGGAGGGGCTGGTCCCCTCTGGCAGGGCATCGGGTGGATAGAAGCCATATTCGGCAATCTCGGCGCTGCGGCGGGTTTCGTGGCGAAAATCACCCGGCCCCACGAGATACATCGCCACATGATCGGATTTGAACTCGCGGAAATTCGCGTAAAGCGCAAAGAGCCGGGGCGGCTCCAGCATGATGATGCCCGCTTCTTCATCCAGTTCGCGGATCAGCGCATCCGGCATGGTCTCGCCCCGGCTGACACCGCCACCGGGCAAGAACCAGCCCCTCATGTAGGTATGGCGCACAAGCAGCACCTCGCCCGCCTCATTGCGCACAAACCCGCGCACCCCGACCGTCAAGGGCCGGGCAAGCCGCCAATAAAGGCGAATGAGGAATCTCGCAATGAGCCAGATCGGCTGGGGCAAGGTCATGATGGGAGCCAATCTAGCATGTGCTTTGACCCCGGTCGCGATTATCACGACCGCATTTAGCTGTCGTCAACACTCCGTCTTTATTCTCGGCCCACCGTCACAATGGGCTGTGCCGGAAGTGAGAACGACGCAATGGGCATTCTCTCTCGACTGACAATGTTTCGGAAGCGCGAGACACAAAGCGCCGAGGAAACACCGCAAGTCTCCCGCGAGGCGCTGGCGCGCGTTTTGCGAATGGGAAATCATGCGCGTGGCTCGCTCTCGGCTGCCGAATTGGGCCAGTCCATCGCCACCTCCCTCAGCACCATCGAAACGGCGGTCCTGGCAATCGATGCGCTTGCCGAGCGGCTGCGCGAAGCCCATGACCTGCTGGCCGATGCCGCCCGCAATCCCGATCTCGCTCGCCGTGCCCTGCTTGCCGGTCGCTATGACGATCTGCGCGATGAAATCGATGCGATCGTGGGGTCTGCCTCGCATAATCGCGTCAACCTCATCAATGGTCGCCTCATAGAGGGCCGCTATTCGAGCTTCTCCACCGCCCTCGATCAGGAAGGTCGCGCTGGCGTATCCCTCCCGGTTGTCAACCTCACCTCATCGCCGGAAGGCCTGTCGCTCTCGCCGCCACGCAGCGCATTTTCTGAAGATGCGGAAGTCACCATGATCGCTGCCGAAGTTGACGCCGCCCGTGACCGGGTCTTGCGCATCAGCGAACATTATGCCGACCACGCCGTCATGATGGCCGACCGCCTGTCGCGCCTTCAGCTCGCCGCAGGCTCGCGGATCATCGCCTCGGTCCTGCCCACGGGGGCCGATGCCCCCCTGCCCGCAGAACCGGTCTCGCTTGCAAAAGGCGAAAAGAGTTCAGGACCGAGCCTGATCGACATCGGGATAGAGGAAGTTGAAACGAAACTGCGCGCCATCAACGAACGCATTGCCCAGAAAGCCGAAGCCCAAATCACGGACCACCCTGTTTCCGATCTTGCGGCCATCGCCCCGTCGCCATTGGATGGCGAAAAAGCCGACTGAAACGGCTCATTCAAGCCGTTTTCCATCTGATTTTCCCGGTTTGGATACCACTTTCTTAAGACCTTGCGCCTATCGTCGCCCCAGGCTCGCCTATGCAGGATCGAGCCGGTACCGAACCGGACATACGGTGCCTGATACGACCTTGGGGATGCGTGGCGGATGACAACGGCAGTTTTTCAATCGCTAAGTGTGCTCGTCGCGGATGACAGCGCCTATATGCGCCAGCTCCTCGCAAGCCTGCTGCACGCCCTTGGCGTTGGCGAGGTTCATGTCGCCAGCGATGGCGAACAGGCGCTTGAATATTATCTCGCACATGAACCCGAACTCGTCATCACCGACGCCGCGATGAAGCCGGTCGATGGCTTTACGTTCGCTGAAAAACTGCGCGGCATGGACCGCGGCATGCTCGGCATGGTGCCCATCATCATGGTTTCAGGCCATACCGATCAGGCGTCAATTGAGCGCGCGCGCGACATTGGCGTCAGCGAATTTCTTTCAAAGCCGGTCAGCGCGAAGGCCCTTTATCAGCGTCTCATCGCCGCCATTGACCGACCGCGCCCCTTCATCGACAGCCCCGGCTATCGCGGGCCGGACCGTCGCCGTCGGTCGCTTCCCTATGAAGGCGTTGAGCGCCGCAACCAGGTGGCATTCATCTAGGGGGATCACATGTCATCCAGCCATTCATCTGAAGAAGACGAGAAGCCTGGACATGAAATAGATGTCCGCTTCATACGTGTGCCCTCGATTGTCGAACGCAAGCTGGGACCCGATCATGCCGGCCCCATGCGTCTTGATCCACGCATTCTCGATCACATGCAGGAAGCCATTCGCGATCTTGAAGGCAAATATGGCGAGTCACTGATCCGCCAGATCGACCTGCTCTTCCGTCTGGTGGAGGAAATCGAGGCCGGCAATGTTCCGGCCCGTGATCGCCTCTATGACATTGCCCATGACATGCGCGGGCTTGCCGGCACATTTGGCCATCCGCTGATCGGCCGTTTTGCCAATTCGCTCTGCACCTATATCGAAGGCACTGTGGCCCGGGACATATTGGATGGCACCATCCTGCGCTTCCACATTGAAGCCATGCGTGATGCGCTCGCCAATCGCGACGACAATGATGCCGTGGCGCTTGAGACCCTGCATGCGCTGGAGCGTCTCATCAAGACCACGATCCGCGAACGGAGATTGGCGCGATGAACGCTGTGGCTGGCAGCGCCGGAGATATTTTCCAAAAGCTCCGCGTGCTGGTTGTGGAAGACAGCGGCGAAATGCGTCGCCTTGTCGTCGCCCTGCTTCAGACCATGCGCATCGGCTGCATTCTCGAAGCGCGCGATGGCAAGCGGGGACTGGAAGTCTTTCACACTGAAAATCCCGACATCATCATCACCGATGGCTCCATGCAGCCCATGGATGGTTATGAAATGACCCGCCTCATCCGTCAGTCCGGCAGCGGACAGGGCGACATTCCGATCCTCATGATTTCAGGCCATCTCAACCGGAATATCGTTGACCATGCCCGCGATCAGGGCGTCACGGACTATCTCGCCAAACCGCTCTCGGCTGATGTGCTTTATCAGGCAATCCTGCGCGCCGTTTCCAATCCCTTGCACATTGTGGAAACGCCGAGTTTTCGCGGCCCCTCGCCGCGCCGCAACCTTCAGGTTCGTCACTCCGACTGGCCATCCTGAACCAAAACCGCCTCGAGAAATCGCGAAAGCATCGGATTGATGATGTCTGGGGCCTGCCAGAAGGGCATATGCCCCATGCCCTCCAGCACATGCACCCGCCCTTCCCATAAATTGGCGTAAGCCACCTTCATCAAGAACGCATTATCGACATAAGGCTCCGCGCTGCCCGTCACGACGGCGAGAGGCAGCGGACATTCGCGCGCAATTTTTCCGCCATCCATGTCGCGCCCCTCCATCGCCGATTGCAGCATCAGGGGACGAAAGCGCCCATCCGCCCGCAGTGACGAGGCCAGCATGAAGGGCTCAACCTTCTGGCCGACACCCAGACCCGATTGCGTCTGAAGGCGCGCATCCGCCTCGCTGAACTCTTCCTTGAAGGTGAGCCCCATTGTATCGGAGGGCAAAAAGGCCGCCGCCATATCGGCGCCTCCCGCAGGCGGTGTCCCCGTGATCCAGCCCGCGATCGCGCCCGGCCAGCGCGCCATCATTTCGAGCACGATATGACCGCCCAGCGACCAGCCGACAAGCACGGCCCGATCCACGCCAATGGCATCGAGAAAAGCCATGGTCGCATCGGCAAAGCCATGGATTGAATAACTGCGCATCGGATCGATGGCATTGGCGCTGGCCCCATGGCCGGGCAGATCAAGCGCGATCAGGCGATAGCGCTCTCGCAGGGAACTATCAAATTGCCGCGCGAAATATTCCTTGCAGGCTGAGTTGCCATGCACAAACACCAGACTCGCACCGCGACCGCCGCTATCGGCATAGCTGATGGTCCCATGGTCGGTTTCAACAAATAGATTTTGCACGCTGCCCCCCTCGGATCTTCGCCCGTTCATCGACAGATTGTCAGAAAAAATGACGCTGGCGTCACTTTAATTCTGGCCATCAGCCTCATTTTTATAGGGTTTTTGCAAGGAAAAGGCCTGCTCGCGGCGGCACCCTCTCCGCGCAAAGTCGCTGACGGAGGAAAAATGTCTGAAATCAAAACCGCCTTCGTCATGGCCCACAAGCTGCGCGAAGCCATGGGCGCAAAGGTCCATTTTGAAAACGCCCGCGCCAAGTTAGGCGTCCTTACCAGTTGCCATGACAGCAACCGCTGCTATCCTCTGCCCAACAAATAAATCAGACGGAGACAACCGATGGATGCGCTTGAAACCTTCCGCCAGGAAACGCGCCAATGGCTTGAGGCCAATTGCCCCCCTTCGATGCGGACACCCATGCCCGAGGAAGAGTCCCCCTGGGGCGGTCGTCGCGCGACATGGCCCAATCCTGACTCCAAAAAATGGCTCGATGCCATGGCCAGCCGCGGCTGGACCGCACCGACATGGCCCAGGCAGTATGGCGGCGGTGGCTTGGGCAAGGACGAGGCGCGCATCCTCAGCCAGGAACTCGGTCGCCTCAAGGCGCGCCCGGCTTTGATGAGCTTTGGCATCTGGATGCTGGGGCCCGCCCTTCTCGAATATGCCAATGAGGAACAAAAGCTCGAACACCTGCCCAAAATCGTGCGCGGTGAAATCCGCTGGTGTCAGGGTTATTCCGAGCCGGGTGCCGGTTCCGATCTCGCCGGCCTCGCCACCAAATGCGAAGACAAGGGCGACCATTACCTCGTCAATGGCCAGAAAATCTGGACCTCCTATGCCGACAAGGCCGACTGGATTTTCTGTCTCGTCCGCACCGATACATCCACCAAGCATGACGGCATCAGCTTCCTGCTTTTCGACATGGAATCGCCTGGCGTCGAAGCCCGCCCCATCACCATGATTTCGGGCGCATCGCCCTTTTGCGAAACCTTCTTCACCGATGTCAAAGTCCCGAAGAAAAATCTCGTCGGCGAATTGAACAAGGGCTGGACCATCGCCAAGCGCCTGCTCCAGCATGAACGCGACATGATCTCGAGCATGGGTCTGGGCGGTGGCAGCGCTGGCGGACTTGGTGGCATTGAAAAGGCTGCCCGGGATTATGTCGGCGCCGATGCCAAGGGCCGCGTCGCAAACCCTGCCCTGCGCGAACGCATCGCCCAGCAGAAAATGGACGGCCGTGCCTTCGCGCTGACGCTCGCCCGTACCACCGAGGAAGCCAAGGCCGGTCAGGGCATGGGAGCCGCTTCGTCCATCTTCAAGTATTACGGCACGGAATTGAACAAGCGCCGTTATGAGCTGCTGCTCGATGTGCTCGGCACGCAGGCGCTTGGCTGGGAAGGCGACGGTTTCAATCAGGACGAACTTGATGTCACCCGCGCATGGCTGCGCTCCAAGGGCAACTCCATTGAAGGCGGCACATCCGAAGTGCAGCTCAATGTCGTCGCCAAGCGCGTGCTGGGACTGCCCGATTGAACTGAGCTCAAGCGAAAAACGATACAACAACAAAAAAGACACTGGAACGCCATGGCACTTGTATTGACTGAGGAGCAGCAGCTCCTGCGCGACACAGCGACACAATTCTTTCAGGAGCGTGCGCCTGTCGCGAGCCTGCGAAAACTGCGCGACAGCAAGGACGCATCGGGCTTTGACCGTGCGCTTTGGCGTGAGATGGCCAATCTCGGTTTTGCCGGCATCCTGATTTCAGAAAAATATGGCGGCACCGATTTCGGCCCCATGGGCATCGGCGTGGTGCTGGAACAGGCCGGTCGCACACTTGCCGCAACGCCACTCATCTCGACGGTCTTGCTCGGCGGTTCCGCCATTCAGCTCGCAGGCAATGCCACCCAGCGTCAGGACCTCCTGCCCACCATCGCGGCTGGCGAATGCCTGATCGCGCTGGCGCTGGAAGAAGGCCCGCATCACAACCCAAGCCATATCGAGACAATCGCAAAAAGCATTGATGCCGATCATTTCAGCCTGTCCGGCCACAAGGTCTTTGTGCTCGATGGTCATGTCGCCGATCTCCTCATCGTCGCCGCCCGCACCGGTGGGCAAGCCCATGATCGCCATGGCATCACCCTCTTCCTTGTCGACCCCAAGGCGCAAGGCGTCACCATCAACCGCAGCCACATGGTTGACAGTCGCAATGCCGCAAGCATCCGCTTTGAGAATGTCAAAGTCTCTGCATCGGATGTACTCGGCTCCGTCGATGGCGGATCGGATGTCCTCGATCAGGTGCTCGACATTGCGCGCATCGGTCTTGCCGCAGAAATGCTCGGCTCACTTCAACAAGCCTTCGACGAAACAGTCACCTATCTCAAGGAACGCAAACAGTTTGGTGTGCCGATTGGCTCGTTTCAAGCCCTCAAGCATCGCGCGGCGATCATGTTTGCGGAAATCGAAATCTGCCGCTCGGTCGTTCTCGATGCCTTGAGCGCGCTTGATGAACGCCGCAACGATGTGCCGCTCATGGCAAGCCTTGCCAAGGCGCGCCTGTCGGAAACAGCCCGGCTCGTTACCAATGAATGTCTCCAGATGCATGGCGGCATGGGCATGACCGATCAATTCAATATCGGTCTCTATATGAAGCGGGCCCGCGTTGCCGCCGCCACTTTTGGCAATGTCGATTTTCATCGCGACCGTTATGCGAGCCTTGACGGGTTCTGATCAACCGCTTCAGGGTCTCTCTCGACAATCCGGGCGCCGCGCCGCATACTGAACAGGTATGGGGCGCGCCCCTCTCGCTCACCTCCAAGTACCGCAGAGAATCTGGAATGGCCGAAGACAATAATAACGATCTGCCCGAACGCATCACCGTGCTCGCCAAGGACTTCACGCCCGCCGCGATGGAGTTTCACCGTCGCAACATGAGCGAAAAGGGCTATCGCATGGAAGGCCAGATCGTGCCGCGCAAATTCCAGATGATTGAGGGCATGGGGGCGCCCAGGGAACTGTTTGATGGCGAAATGTTCTATGCCGTCACTTTCGTGCGCAAGAGCGAAGCCTGATCGTTTCGCCTTCGACAATGAATCCTTCGACAATGAATAAAGGCCGGGATCATCTCCCGGCCTTTTCCATTTCACGCCTTGCTCACTTTGTGTCAGGCGAGCAGAGCCTCGTCATCATCGGCTTCAACCGTCCCCTTCATGCTGTGGTCGGCCGCAAGGAGCATGTAAACGGCCGGCACCACAAAAAGCGTGAAGCATGTGCCGATGGAGAGACCCGAAGCAATCACCAGACCCAGATTGAAGCGCGAAGTGGCCCCCGCGCCTGAGGCAAGAATGAGCGGGGTCACACCCAGCACCATCGCCGCCGTGGTCATGAGGATCGGGCGCAAACGAATGGATGTCGCCTCTTCAATCGCCTCCCGTTTGCTGCGCCCTTCGCTTTGCAGATTATTGGCAAATTCCACAATCAGAATGCCGTGCTTGCTGATCAGGCCGATCAGCGTGACAAGACCCACCTGCGTATAAATATTGAGGCTCGCGCCGCCGATCCCGGCGGTGATGAAAATCAGCGCCCCGCAAATCGACATCGGAACCGAGACCAGAATGATGACAGGGTCGCGGAAGCTCTCAAATTGGGCCGATAGCGCCAGAAAGACGATGATCATCGCAAAGAAGAAGGTCACAACCAGCGCCGAGGATTCCTGCACGGCCTGGCGCGACTGCCCCGAATAATCAACGCTATAGCCAGCGGGCAGTTCGGTCTTGGCGAGATCCTGCAGGAAGGCGAGCGCCTGTCCGCTGGTGACGCCAGGCACCGGCACGCCTGAAATCGTCGCCGAGTTGAGCTGTTGAAAATGGCTCAGGCTTTCAGGTACGGTCTGCGTCTTGATTGTCGCAATGGTCGAGAGCGGAATGCTCGCGCCTGCCGCTGTCCGGATATAGTAATTCTCCAGCTGGCTCACATTGAGGCGATCGGCCTGCTGAACCTGCGGGATGACCTTGTAGGAACGCCCATCCAGACTGAAATAATTGACATAGCCCCCGCCAAGCATGAGGGAGAGCGATGCGCCCACATCCCTCATGGTCAGGCCAAGCTGGGCGGCCTTCTCACGATTGATCACGATTTCCGCCTGCGGTTTGTCAAATTTCAGATTGCTGTCGACGAAAATGAATTGTCCGCTCTTCTGTACCTTGGCAAGGAAGTTGCTCGCCACATCATTCAACTGCTTGAATGACTCGGTTGTCTGAATGACGAACTCGACAGGAAAGCCGCTGGAACCGGGCAGCGGCGGCGGCTGGAAAGCCGCGATTCGCGCGCCTGCAACCTTTGCAAGCTGCTGCTGAAGCTCAGGCTGCAACACATCCGTTGTCTTGCTCCGTTCATCCCATGGCGTCAACACCATGCCCGATACCGTGCGACCCGTCGCCGTGAACTGGAACACATGTCCCATCTCCGGATGGCCTGCATAAATTTCCCAAACCTGCTTCTGATAGACTTGACGCTGATCGACCGTGGCATTGGCTGGCGGCGTGATGAAAGAGATGATGATGCCTTGATCTTCCTGTGGCGCCAGCTCGCTTTTGGCAGCGCCATAGAGAAAATAGATGCTGACGAGAATGATCAGCGCAAAGGTGATCGTCACCGGGATGTAGTTCAAAGTGCCATGCAGCACGCGCTGATAAAGATGCAGCAGCTTGTCGAAGCGCCTGTCGATGAAGCCGACGAGCTTGCGTTCCCATTCGGAATCAATCTCGTTGTTTGCGCGCAAGACGCGCGAACACATCATCGGTGACAGGGTCAGCGCGACAATGGACGACATGATCACCGCGCCAACCAGCGTGAAGGCAAACTCGGTGAACAGAGCGCCTGTCAAGCCGCCCAGGAAGCCGATCGGAATATAGACCGCAACGAGCACGATCGCCATGGCGATGATCGGGCCGGCCAGTTCGCGTGCCGCCAGCAGAGAAGCCTGAAGCGGCCGCATGCCTTCTTCCAGATGCCGATTGACGTTTTCAACGACAATGATCGCGTCATCGACGACCAGACCAATCGACAGCACCAGCGCCAGCAGGGTCAGCAGATTGATCGAGAAGCCCAGCATCAGCATGACCGTGAAGGTGCCGACCAGCGACAGGGGAATGGCGATTGTCGGAATGAGAACCGAGCGTGGCGACCCGAGAAAGGCGAACACCACGAGGGTCACGATCAGCAGGGCCTCAATAAGCGTGCGCACCACTTCATTGATCGAGCTGTTAACGAAGGCCGTCGCGTCATAGGCAATCGCACCATTGAGTCCCGAAGGCAGTTGCGACTGAATTTCCGGGAATGTTTCGCGCACACGTTTCATCACGTCGAGCAGATTGGCTGATGGCGCAACCTTGATGCCGAGCTGCACCGATGCCTTGCCGTCAAATCCGGCGGCTGAATCATATTCGGCAGAACCGAGCGTCACATTGGCGACGTCGGACAGACGCACAAAGGCGCCATCCTTGGAACGGATGATCAGCTGACGAAACTCGGCCAGAGACTTCATATTGGTCGAGGCGATGAGGTCAACCTGCACCATTTGGCCACGGGTCGTGCCGACAGCGGAGAGATAGTCATTGGCGGCCAGGGCCTGGCCAACATCGGTGGCCGTCAGGCCATAGGCGGCAAGCTTGTCCGGGTCGAGCCAGGCGCGAATGGCGAAGCGCTTCTCGCCGAGAATTTCAACTTCCTGAACGCCTTCCACGGCCTGAATCTTTGGCTGCACCACGCGGATCAGATAATCGGTCATCTTGTTGCGCGACAGGACTTCCGAATTGAACCCGATATACATGGAGGCAATCGTCTCCCCCACGGCGATGCTCACTGCGGGCAGTTGCGCTTCGCTTGGCAACTGATTGGTGACCGAATTCACCTTGCTCAGAATTTCGGTCAGCGCCTTGTTGGAATCATAATTCAGACGCAACGTCGCCTGAATGGTCGAGACACCCGATGAACTCGTCGATGAAATATAGTCGATGCCGTTTGCCTGCGAGATCGCGTTTTCCAGCGGCGTCGTGATGAAGCCCGACACCAGATCCGCACTCGCGCCAAAATAGGCCGTGCTGACGGTAACGACGGCATTTTCCGTTCGCGGAAACTGCAACACCGGAAGCAGAAAGACCGACCGCACACCCAGCACAAAAATGAGCAGGCTGACAACCGTGGCCAGAACCGGACGGCGAATGAAGATATCGGTAAAGTTCATCGGGACTGTCGCCTATTCGTCTGTGACTTGCGGAGCGGCTTCGTTTGGCATTGTGACGTCGTTATTGATGACAACATGGCTGCCATTCTTCAGCTTGAGCTGACCGGCATTCACGACGATTTCGCCTTCCTTGATCCCTTTGAGGATCGCAACCTGATCACCGCGGGTTTCGCCAACGGTAACAAATTTCTGGATGGCTTCGAGACGCGGCGAACCATCCTCTTCCTTGGGGGCCTCGCTCTGGCCTTCCGCAGGCTTGGCGGGCACCACCACAAACAATGTTTCCCCATAAGCATTATAGGTCAGCGCCGTCTGGGGCAGCGTGACATAGGAATGGGGTTCGCCCACCGTGATCTCGACCGAGGCAAACATGCCCGGCATGAGTTTGCGATCCTTGTTCCCGATGGTCGCCTGCACACGGAAGTTGCGCGTGTCAGGGTCAACCTTGGGATCAATGCCCGTGATCTTTCCCGTGAACTGTTCGCCAGGATAAACATCACTCGTCAGTGCCACATCAACACCTGCCTTTATGGAGGCGAGCTGCTGTTGCGGCATCAGGAGATCGATGTGAATCGGATCGAGCTGCTGCAATGTGACGAGGTCAACACCTGCATTCACATATTGGCCAATATCGACACGCTTGATGCCGACGACGCCCTCGAAGGGCGCACGGATGACTTTCTTGTCCACCAGCGCCTGTTGTTCGGCAACATTGGCCTTGGCCGCATTATACGCGGAGAGCTGATTGTCATAGGTCGCCTTGCTCACATTGCCCTTCTTGAGCAACTCGGCGCTGCGGGCGTAATTGCGCTGTGCCAGATCCATCGTGGCCTTGAGCGAATTGAGCTTGGCGATGTCGCTGTCAGCACGCAGTTCAACCAGCACATCACCGGCCTTCACATTCTGACCCGCTTCGAAATTGATCTTGGTGACAATGCCCGCCACTTCCGCCGCAATCTCGGTGCCACGCAAGGCGCTCAGCGTGCCGACGGCTCGCACATTCTCCCGCCAGCTTGTGACTTCAGCCTTCACCGTCGCGACCGTCTGCGCCTGATCGCTCATCCCGGCAATGTAATTCTTGATGAAGTAGGAGCGCAGGGCCACCCACCCGAAAATAAGGCCAAAGACCACGGCGACGGTCATTAGCATGTAGATCATGCGTTTGGTCACGGATCACTCTCCGACAGAAATTCGACGCAATCCGGAACGTAACAGATCAGGTATGCGCGGGGGGCAAGGAGACGAGTCGTCCCCGTCATTCATCAAGGCGTATAGCAGTCAGATAGGGAGGCTGGCAAAAATTGCATCCTCTCGATGGAAACGTCGGCACCGATAAGACGTTTATTCCGTCAACCTGTTACGTTACTGCCACGCATAAGCAATTTGGCTTTTCGGAGAGGCGGAAAAGCCGCTTGAAATTGCTATTTTCCGCGTGGAAAATTAGAGAACTTCCGGGTGGCGGCCCGGCAGTTGTCGATGATGACTTCCCACCGGGCCCTCAGGTCTTCACCTGGCGCCGCGCTCGTGCCTCCCCCGATTCACCGCGCTGCAAGCCTCGGGATTCTATGAGAGACTGACCGGAATGTCCACAAGACCAGACCGGTCGGCTTGGCCTCCGTGTCAGCGCCAGGCAAAAGGGACCGACGTGATCACCAGGTCAGCCTCAGGGTCGTTGCCCGATGAACTGGCTGATCATTTGATCGCCCTGATCTATGTCGGTGGGATCGCGCCGGGCCTCAAGCCGCCCTCTGAGCGCGTGCTGGCAGATATTCTCGGCGTGGATCGAACAGCGCCACGTCTGGCCCTGGCACCATTGAACCGCCGCGATATGAAACCCGACCCTTCATTCACGCGCCGCTGAGTGACTTGCCGCATCGCCGCAGCCCTTCAGGCGCGTCCCGCCTGTCAGGCAGCGCTCAAGCGCGGTGGCGACTATGCCTATGCGTGA
>Ga0209066_10001348_pt1 | contig 32713 bp, 25 predicted proteins | sample All_14_2_FD_187198 | JGI IMG/M metagenome (GOLD analysis project Ga0209066, IMG submission 187198) | Freshwater microbial communities in response to fracking from Pennsylvania, USA - Allegheny Zone_MetaG_DW_15 (SPAdes) (version 2) ... | reverse complement strand
GCGCCTGCGGGTCCATCACCGCACCCGACAGGATGTGGGCGCCGATCTCGGCCGCCTTCTCGATCAGGCACACCGAAATGTCCTGGCCTTTGGCCGCGGCCAGTTGCTTGAGCTTGATCGCCGCCGATAGCCCGGCCGGGCCACCGCCCACGATCAGTACGTCGAATTCCATCGACTCGCGTTCAATGCGCATGAAAGCCCAACTCCAATATCGATAACAACCGCTTCAGGCACTGGCAGGCGCCGTTGCGCGCCAGTCCGGCACGATGCCTTGCTCGAGTGCAAAAGGCTGGGCCTGGATGGTCCGGCGCTGGAATGCAGGTGCATCCGGCGACGTCGCCAGCCAGCAGAGCACCGCCGCCGGCACCTCGGGTGGTGCCACGCCCTTACGCATGGCGAGGACACCCTTCTCGCCGATGGTGGCGCGCAGTGCCTCGGTCGTCACCACGCCAGGGTTGAGGGTGTAGGCGCGGATGCCCTGGTCACTGAACTCCGCGCCGAGCACACCCGACAAGCGCGACACCGCCGCCTTGCCCGCCCCGTAGGCATAGCCCCAGCCACCCTTGCCCGTAGCAACCGGGGGATCGCTCTCGCCTGCTCCCGAAGTGACGTTGATCACCGTGCCGCCCCCCTGTGCCAGCATCGTCGGCAGCAGGCTTTGGGTCATCACCACTGGCGCCATCACGTAGCCTTGAAAAACGCGTTGCAAGGTGTCGAGCCCGAGCGACATGAAAGGCAGATTGAGATCGCTGCCTTGATAAATCGCATTATTGACCAGCACATCGACACGTCCGAAACGCGCCACCACCGCGGCGGCAGCGTCGCGCACCGACTGCTCGTCGAGCAGATCCATGCGCACCACGAACACCTCACACCCAAGCGCCCTCACTTCGGCCGCGGTCTCGGCGAGGCTTCCCGCCAAGGGCCGGCCGTCCGCATGCGTCAGGGTATGGGCATGGGTCTCGCCCGCTTCCAGCGTGCGTGCGCTGATCGCCACATCGAAGCCCGCGCGCGCGAACGCCAACGCGGTCTCTCGGCCGATTCCCCGGCTGGCACCGGTGATGAAAGCCACTTTGTTCATCCCACTCCCCTGATAGGCCACTCTGCATACAGTCTAGTTGCGCGCCGAAAGGCATCCATCGTCAGTTCGGACCATGAAAAAACCGGCCACTCGGGCCGGTTCGGATTCGCCATCCACTCGCTGAGTCCGCAGGCCAGCCCTCAGAAACGATCGCTGCGACTCATCGCATCCATGCCACCGTCGACGAACACCACGGTGCCGTGCACAAAGCTGGCTTGCTCGGACTGCAGGAACAGCACCACGTTCGCAATCTCGTCCGGCACGCTGTTGCGTCCAACGGGTGCGACAAATTTGCGGATGGCTTCGCCATAGCGGGCATCGGCCCGCGATGCATCCAGCAAGGGCGTCTCAACAGCGCCCGGCGCCACCACGTTGATGCGGATGCCCTTGGGCCCCAGCGCAACCGCCTTGCGGCGCGCAAACACGGCCACGGCGTACTTGGAACCGGCATAGGCGGCCTGCGGCATCGCCATCGCGTCAGCCTGCGCCAATGCACCCTGCTCATCCCCTGCCAACATCGCCGACACCATCGGTAGCTTGTCCATGCCCGGATGCACCGAGGCAACCGAGCCGATCAGCGTCACCGCCGGTTTGTGGCCAGCTGCCAGCGCAGATTCAAGGCCGTCGACCAGTTCAGTCATGCCGAAGTAATTCACGCCGACGATCACGCTGCTTGAAGGGGCGGTCGGCCCCAGCCCAGCACAACACACCAGCCCGTCGAGCACACCACCGCACGCGGCGACTGCCGCTTCAACCGCGGCCTTGCGCCCCGCAGCGGTCGACAGGTCGGCGACGATCTCCGCATTCTGCCGATCGATTCCAATGACGCGATGCCCTGCACGTTCGAGTTGCGCACATACGGCAGCACCAATGCCTGACGCAGAGCCGGTGACGACGGTAACGGCCATGAAAGACTCCCCAGATGCCCGAAACGGGCGATATAGATGACGCGAGCAGTATCCCGATCGTCTTCGGACACGCGCATCGTCCGGGCGGACTAAACGCCCGCGCGGACATTGGGCCTAAAATCGCGCACGGTCATCCTCAACAAGGAACACGCGCATGACACCGTTGAAGCCCCTCGTCGTCGCCATGATGTTGTGCAGCGCCGTGTTGACGGGCCCGCTGCAGGCCGCCGACACCCCCTCCTCCACATCGACCAGCCTCCCGGCCAGCCCTGAAGCGGCACGGGCACAAGCCTTGCTGGACCGTGCCGAGACCCACCTGCGCGAGCAGGGCGATCAAGCCATGGCCAGCTTCAGCCGTGCTGGCGACTTCGTCGATGGCGAGCTGTACGTCTATGTGATCGACACCCAGGGAAATTTTCTTGCCAGCGGCGGCAGCTCGACCACGCTGATCGGACGTAACGTCACCGATCTCACCGACTCGGCGGGACGCCCCTTCATTCGCGCCATCCTCGACGGTGCCAAACTGAAACCCAGTGGGCAGGTGGAATACCGCTGGAACAATCCGACCCGGGGCCGTAACGAGCCCAAGATCGCCACCTATCGCCGGGTCGATGAGCGCATCCTGGTGGTCGGCTACTACGCGCCGAACGCCAGCTTCGAGCTGGCGAAATCGCTGGTGTGGCGCGCGGTGCACGAGCTCAATGTCAGCGGCGAAGGCGCCTTCAGCCGTTTCAACAGCCTGAACGGCGGCTACATCCAGGACGACCTGTACGTGTTCGTGATCGGCATCGAGGACGGTGTCGTTCACGCCCATGGCGGACAACCGCGACAAGTCGGGCGCAAGGCGGCGGACATCGTCGACGCGAACGGCAAGCGTTTCCTGGAAGAAATGATCGACGTCGCCAAGCAGAAGGGCGAAGGCGAAGTGCGCTACACCTTCCGCAACCCGCTCACGCTCAAGAACGAGAACAAACGCAGCTACATCGTGCGCGTTGGCAAATATCTCGTCGGGGCGGGCGCCTACGTCGGTGCGGCGCAGTAACCGAGCGCCTCCGCTCGGTAATCACCCAACACTTCATCCCCGCGGCTTGACGACCTGCGGGGGTGAAAAGAACATCACGCTCACTCTTTCCGGCTCAGCGCCGCCACGCTGTTCAACATGATGCGAACAAGCTCCGTCTGGCGCCGGACCCCGGTCTTGGAGAAGATGGAGCGCAGATGAGCACGCGCGGTATTACGCCGGATGTTCAAGGCTTCGGCGGCCTCCTCCAGTGACAAGCCATTGGCGAGCTCCATGGCCAGGGCCGTTTCAGCGGGCGTGAGGTTGAACAGCTGCTTCGCCGCCGTCGTGCTGGCCAGCGACTTGCCCGCTGCATCGCGGATGTACACCACCACCGCCGGCTGCCCCTTGCCCTCGGCCCATTCCTGCGAGGGAACAGGCTCCACGACCACACCAAGGCTGACCTGACCGGACGGACGCGACACCGACATCGCCGAGGCAACGGCCAGCGGATCGCCCGAATGACGCGCAAAGGCGCCGCGAATCAGTTGCTGGAGTTCGCGGTTATCGCTCGGATAGGAGGCCTCCAACCGCCCGCCCACCAGCTTCAAGCCATCGTTGGCGGCCAGCAGTTCGCGCGCGATGAGATTCTGCTCCAGCACCTTGCCGCTATCGTCGAGCACCAGCGTACCCACCGACAGACGGCCAATGGCTTGCGAATACAGGGTACCGAGCGATTCGCTGCGATCGATCAGGTTGTGAATGTGCAGGGCCCGGCGAAGATGCGGCAGCAGCGCCTCGCAGCGCACCCGGTCCAGCGCGCTGAATTTGGGCGCCGCTTCGCCACGCGTGATACGGAACCGTAACTTCCCCGAATCGGGTGTCGAGATATCGGCCCCCATCACGTGGAACACATCCACCGGCGCGCACCAGTGCTGGTAATAAGGCATGCGCCGCCATTCCGCCTCGCTCATCAGGTCCTCGACGGTGAAGATCTTGTCGATCGGCTGATTGACGAAAGGCGTCATGGAATGGCCATACGGCAGGTAGGTGACCTTGTCCCCCCCTTCCACGCCAACGGCGATCATCATGCCCAGATTGCTTTCGTCCGGACTGCGCAGGATCAGGGTGACGTAGTTCGCCTGGAACAGGCTGCGGAACATCTCCAGCGCCTCGGCCCAACGACGGCTGTCGAGCGATGCATCGTAAAGTGCCGATACGATGCGGTCGTATTCGCCGAGTTCCAGTTCAATCGAGTTCAAGCCCCTTCCCCTTCAGTTTCACACCAACGCGCCGGACGACCCGCTGACTCAAATCTCCGAATCAAGCCTCCGAATCAAAATCTCCGAATCAGGCCGTCGACAGATTCGAGGTCAGTGCCGGCACCGCCTCGAACAGATCCGCCACCAGTCCGTAATCCGCCACCTGGAAGATCGGCGCATCCGGATCCTTGTTGATCGCCACGATCACCTTGGAGTCCTTCATGCCCGCCAAGTGCTGGATGGCGCCCGAAATACCGACCGCCACATACAGGCCCGGCGCAACAATCTTGCCAGTCTGCCCGACCTGGTAGTCGTTGGGCACGAAGCCCGCATCGACCGCGGCGCGCGACGCACCCAGCGCCGCACCCAATGTGTCGGCGAGCGGATCGAGCAGGCGGTGATAATTTTCACCGTTGCCCAGGCCACGCCCACCGGATACGACGATCGCCGCAGCACCGAGTTCCGGCCGTTCGGACTTGCTCAATTCACGACCGAGCACGCGTGACAAGCCCAAATCGGGGCCAGCCGCGATCGTCTCAACGGTCGCGCCACCACCGCTGCCCGCAGCATCGAAGGCGGTCGTGCGTACGGTGAGGACGTCCAGCGGCTGATCCGATTCGACCGCCACCATCACGTTACCCGCGTAGATGGGCCGCTCATAGCGTCCCGGCGCCGAGATCGCGACCACATCCGAAACCGCCGCCGCATCGAGCAGCGCAGCCACGCGGGGGGCGAGATTCTTGCCGAAACTCGTGGCCCCGACAAGCACGGCGCGATAGCCGCCCTCACCCGCCACGCGTTGCGCCAGCACGGCGAGGTTCTCGGCCAGGGGTTCCGCATAATGCGGCGCTTCGACCTTCAGCACGCGCGTCACGCCCGCAATCGCCTGGGCCTGCGCCACCGCTGCGTCACAGCCCTGTCCCGCGACCAGCACATCGATGTCGCCGCCAAAACGGGCTGCGGCCGTCACCGCGTTCAGGGTCGCCGTCGCCAGACGGCTGTTGTCGTGCTCTGCAATGACCAGTGTCTTCATCGTCTGCCTCAGATCACCTTTGCTTCGTTGCGAAGCTTGTTCACCAGTTCGGCCACGTCGGCCACCTTGACGCCGCCCTTGCGCGCCGCTGGCTCGGCATGTCGCACATGGCGCAGGCGCGGCGCGACATCCACGCCAAGCTCGCCCGCGGCGATCACGTCCAGCGGTTTCTTCTTGGCCTTCATGATGTTGGGCAGGGTGGCGTAGCGCGGCTCGTTCAGGCGCAGGTCGGCGGTGACCACCGCCGGCAGCTTGAGTTCGACCGTCTCCAGGCCACCGTCAATCTCGCGCGTCACCGCCACCACGCCCTCGCACACCGCCACCTTGGAGGCAAAGGTGGCCTGCGGCCAACCCATCAGCGCAGCCAGCATCTGGCCGGTCTGGTTGGCGTCGTCGTCGATCGCCTGCTTGCCGCAGATCACCATCTGCGGCTGCTCGCGCTCGGCGACTGCCTTCAGCAGCTTGGCCACGGCCAGCGGCTGCAACTCGGCATCACTCTCAACCAGAATGGCACGGTCGGCGCCCATCGCCAGCGCGCTACGCAAGGTCTCCTGGCAGGCGGGGGTGCCGCAGCTCACCGCGACCACCTCGGTGGCCACACCGGCCTCCTTCAGGCGGACCGCTTCCTCGACGGCAATTTCGTCGAAGGGGTTGATCGACATCTTCACGCCGGTCAGCTCGACCCCGCTGTGGTCGGACTTCACCCGCACCTTCACGTTGTAATCGACGACCCGCTTCACCGGGACAAGAATCTTCAAGGTGCTCTCCTTGCGAATTTTTGGAATCTGGACGCTGGCTCAGGCCGCAAGCGGCTCGCGTCGCAGCATCACGACATGTGCATCGAAGCTGATCAGCAGCTCATCGCGCTGGTTGAGCAGTTCGAAGCGCGAAACCAACACGCCGCGCTCGGGCCGGCTGCCCGGACTACGCTCGACGTGGGTGACGCGGGTACGCAGCTCGTCGCCCGCGACGCCCGGCCGATGAAAGCGCAGGTTTTCCCAGCCGCGACCGGCGATCGAGGCAGTCTCGTCGGTGGGAATGCTGTGGCTCAGGCGGATCGTCGCCGAGAGCAGGTGCACGCCGGCCGCAAACAGCTGGCCGATGGGCGATTTCGCCGCTGCAACTTCATCCACGTGCGGCGGGAACGGATCCCACTCGCTGGCGAAGCCCTTGATGTTCTCGGCGGTGAGCAGATAGTGCTCAGTTGATTCATGCGGCTTGTCGAGGACCATGTCTTCCCAATAGATCATGCGCCCACCCCTTCGGCGACCGGGTAATCGGAATAGCCCGCGGCACCCGGCGTATACAGCGTCCGACGGTCGAAGCGAGCGAGCGGCAGGCCGTGCCGCATGCGCCGGACCAAGTCGGGGTTACCGATGAAGTCGCGCGCGAAGGAAACCGCCTCGCCCTGGCCGCCCGCGATGGCTGCCTCGGCGGCAGCCGCATCGAAACTGTCGTTGAGGATCACCGCGCCCCCGAAGCCGTCGCGGGCCAGCGCAAAGGCATCGACACCCGGCGCCTCGGCGCGCATCGCGTGCGCGTAGGCTAGGCCCATGCCCTTCACCCGATTCAGCAACTCGGTATGCGTGGCGACCGTATCCTCGTCCTGGATGTCGTTGTAGCTGTTGCCGACGCGGAAACGCAGGCCGACACGCCCGGCGCCGATCGCAGCGGCCATCGCCTGCAAGCACTCCGCCGCGAAGCGCACCCGATTTGCCACGCTGCCGCCGTACTCGTCGGTGCGCTGGTTGGTGCCCGAGCACATGAACTGCATCGGCAAGTAACCGCTGGTGCAGTGCAGCTCGACACCGTCGAAGCCAGCCTCGCGGGCATTGACCGCGGCCTGCGCATGCTCGGCGACCACGGCACGCACTTCCTCGGTGGAGAGCGCACGCGGCGTGTCGTAGGGCTGCATACCGGCGCTGTCGGTAAACACCTCGCCCGCCGCACGGATCGCCGACGGTGCCACCGTGGCCACACCCTCGCCCTTGATGTGATGACTGCCGATGCGGCCGGCGTGCATGATCTGCAGCACGATGCGCCCGCCGCGCGCATGCACGGCGTCGGTGACCTTGCGCCAGCCCGCGATCTGGGCTGCGTTGGCGATGCCCGGCTGGCGGCAGTAGGCCTGGCCCGCGGCGCTCGGCCACGCGCCCTCGGCGACGATCAGGCCGGCCTCGGCGCGCTGGGCGTAGTACTCGACCATCAGCTCGCCCGGCACGCCCTGTGCGTCCGCGCGGTTACGCGTCATCGGCGCCATCACGATGCGGTTGGCGAGTTCGAGGTCGCCCAGACGCACCGGGCTGAAGAGGTGCGAAAGTGCCGTCATGGTGGTGCTCACAGCGCAGTGACCAGCACCGACGATCGACCGCCGTCGACCGGCAGACTGGCGCCGGTGATGTAGGAGGCCTCATCACTGGCCAGGAACAAGATCGCGTTGGCGAGTTCTTCCGGCTGCCCCACCCGGCCCATCGGAATCAGCTTCTCGGTGTTCTTGCGCGAAGCCTCGTCGGCCAGCATGCCGGCCGTCGCCGGCGTTTCCACAACGGCGGGAATCACAACGTTCACGCGGACGCCATGCGGCGCACCTTCGGCCGCAGCCGCACGCGAGAAGTTGTCGACCGCCGCCTTGGCAGCGGAATAGCCCGCCATCCAAGGCGTGCCAAGCTGACCGCAGATCGACGACACGTTGACGATCGCGCCACCCTTGCCCTTCATCAGGCGCATCGCGGTGCGCGTGCCCCAGAAGGTGCCATCGACCGAGGTCGAGAAGTTGGCATGCCAGTCGGGGGTGCTCATCTCCTCGATGCTGCCCCAGGTGTAGGCCATGGCGTTGTTGACCAGCACGTCGAGCCGGCCGTGGCACTGCGCCGCCGCTTCGAGCGCGGCGGTAAAACCTGCCTCGTCGCTGACGTCGGCCACCACGGCCTCGGCCATGCCACCAGCCGCGCCAATGCTGGCGACGATCTGGTCCAGCGGCTCGCGCCGGCGACCACAGACCACAACGGTCGCACCTTCTTGCGCCAAGCGCTGCGCGGTCGCCGCGCCGATCCCGCTGCCGCCGCCCGTCACGAACGCCACCTTGCCCTGCATACGACCTGCCATGTCCTGTCTCCTGAAACCTTTGGGTACGTGGGACAAGGGTAGGAAAACCACCCTGCGGCGCCATCGTCCGATGGGACTAGCGACAATGGACGAGGCTTTGGCTGCGGGGGCTGCGCTCGGAGTCAACGCAAAAAAGAGCATCAGCCCCAGACGGCCCGACGCCCCTTTTACATGGAGATCTAGGTAAATATCGCCCTGATCAGCCGGGGAAACGCACCCTGACGCGCTCGCTCGTCGGCAGCGCCTGGCAGCTCAAGGTCCAGCGCTTGGCCAGATCCTTGGCGTCAAGCACCTCGTTGTGGCGAAGATGGACCTCGCCCTCGACGACCTGGCACATGCAGGAGGCGCACATGCCGGCCTGACAGGAGTGCGGTGCGTTGATGCCCGCCTTGAGCGCGGCATCGAGCAGGGTTTCGGTGCCAGCCACACTCAGCGTGTGCACCTCACCATCGAGCTCCACCTCCACCGTGGCGCGCTCGACCGTCGCCGCCGGTGCGGGTGCTGCGGCGTTGATCGCTGCGACATCCTCTTCATCCGGCAATGACACGAAGCGCTCGACATGCACCCGCTCACTGTCCATGCCGGCTTGCGCCAGCGCCGCGACCATTGCGTCCATGAACAAGCCCGGGCCGCAGATGAAGGCTTGCGCCCCGGCCCATGGCCGAGCCAACTCGGCGAGTTGCGCAACCGAGGGCACGCCTTGCACCGAATCGAGCCAGTGGATGACCTGCAAGCGGTTCGGATGCGCCGCCGCGAGCGCGTTGAGCTCGTCGCGGAAGATCACCGACCGCTCATCGCGGTTTGCATACAGCAGGCCGACGCGCCCTTGCCCGTGCGCCAGCGCAGAACGCAGGATGGAGAACACTGGCGTGATCCCGCTTCCCCCCGCACACAGCAAGAAATCGCCCTGCAGCGAGGCCGGCGTGAACACGCCCGCGGGCGCCATGACCTCGAGCCGGTCGCCCGGGCGCACGTGGTCGCAGACCCAGTTCGAGCCGCGACCACCCGTCACCCGTTTGACCGTGACGCGCAATGTGGCGTCCAGCGTCGGCGCGCTCGACATCGAATAACACCGCGGCAGATGACGCCCCAGCACCGGCAGACGCAAAGTCAGGAACTGACCTGGCCGGTACTTGAAGGTCTCGGCCAACTCGGGCGGCACATCGAAGACGACCGATCTTGCATCATGCGTCTCCTCGGTCACTGCCCTGACCTTGAGGGCGTGGTAGCGCTGGGCTGTCATCTCGCGTCGTTCTCCGTGGGCAAGCGCTCGGTCAGATGTAAGGATCTGCGTTGGGCAGGCCCAGCATCACCGCACCGTGCGCACGCGCATAGGTGTCGGTGTTGTTGGCGATGTGGCCGCGCGCCTGATGGATGTCGCGGAACACACGCTCGATCGGGTTGCTCTTGTAGGTGCCGGAGGCCGCACACGCGCGCATCAGCTCGCTGACCGCTGCCGCGCATTGCTTGGGCACCTGCGAGGCCTGGGCGCGCTGCATCAGCCGCTCTTCGACCGGCATGCGTTCGCCGGTCCGGGCGCATTCGACGATGCGGGCGTAATTGCGGAACAGCACCAGCTTGAGCTGGTCGGTGGTCATCATCGCCTCCGACACCGCCTGCTGTGCATTCACGTCCTCAGCCGTTTTCGAACCATGCTTGCCCACATGGGCGGCAGCACGCTCGCGGAAGTGGGCAATGGCCCCGTCGAGTGCTCCGATGCAGGCCGATGACACCGCACGCTGGAAGACCTGGGTGAAGGGAATCTTGTAGATCCAGCCCGGATTGGTCTGGCGACCCGGGCAGCCGGCATCGCTGTGGTCGTTGGTGCGATGCGTGCGATGTTCCGGCACGAAGCAGCCATCCACGACGATGTCGTGGCTACCGGTCGCACGCAGGCCCAGCACATCCCAGTTGTGCTCGACACGGAAGTCCGACTTCGGCAGCAGGAAAGTGGCGTGCTCCAGCGCGCCCGAGCCGTCTTTTTTGGGCAGCAGGCCGCCAAGGAAGATCCACTCGCAGTGCTCGACGCCGCTCGAAAAGCTCCAGCGCCCGGAGAACCGATAGCCCCCCTCGACCGCCTCCGCCTTGCCGGTGGGCATGTAGGTCGAGGCGATCAGCACCCCGGTATCCTTCGCCCACACGTCCTGTTGCGCCTGTTCGGGGAACAGCGGCAGCTGCCAGTTGTGCACACCGATCACACCGTAGATCCAGGCGGTCGACATGCAGCCCTCGGCCAGCGCCATCTGTACGCGATAGAACACGCGTGGATCGAGCTCATAGCCGCCAAAGCGCTTGGGCTGCAACACGCGGAACAGGCCCGCTTCCTTCATTTCCTGTACGGTCTCGACCGGCACCATGCCCGCCGCCTCGGCGGCACGCGCACGCTCGGCCAGCCGGGGCGCCATTGCCCGCGCCCGCGCCACCAGGTCGACCGCTTCCGGCGTCATGTACTCTTCGGCCAGAATGCCGAGAACGTGATCCTTTCCAACTGCGCCCATTTCGTGTCCTCCATGATCGCCAACCTGGCGTTTTGGGATGTTGCCCCTACTGCGATGGGTGAAATGTTCCATACGCCAACAGGGCCATCATCGTCTGAACGGACTAACGTAAATGGCTGACCAATAAAGACTCTTTCCTTTCTGGCACTCGGTACGACGCCGATGCGGCGCCTCACGCCCGCCGGCCTCGCGACATCGATGACGCACACGCTACCGTAACCCTTTTGGACGATGCCCCTGTCGCGCATCCGCCAATAATGCAAGCACCCTGCCGCCACCTCGCTGGACGGCATTCGGAATAACAAAGGAGACGCCCCATGCTCGCCCCCGTAGGCATGGCCATGGCATTGATTGTCACTGCGGCCAGCATTTATTCCTTCTCACCCCGGCACATGCCACCCCTGCAGGCGACCCGTATCCCGGTCGACAACATGCAGCTCACCAGCATCGAACGCAGCACGGCGGGCCTGGTGGTGGCCGGTGAGCTGGGCTCGATCCTGGTCTCGACCGACGAAGGGCAGTCCTGGAAACCCGCGGTGGTGTCCAACGAACGCCAAGCCCTGATCACACGCCTGGTGTTCGCAGACGACCGCCATGGGCTGGCACTGGGCCATGAGGGCTGGATCCTGCGCACCGAGGATGGCGGACTGAACTGGACCGAAAGCAACTTCACCGCCGCGAACGGCGAACCGCTGATGTCCGCTGCGCGCCTGCCGTCGGGCGACTGGCTGGCGATCGGCGCCTTCGGCCAGGTTATGCGCTCGACCGACGACGGCCGCAGCTGGCAGGCGGACAGCATCCCCGACCTCAGCGATTGGCACCTGAACCACATCGCCTCCTCGGCCGACGGCCAGCAGTGGCTGATCGTCGGCGAGGCCGGCACGGCCTTGCGCTCGGACGACGGCGGCCAGACCTGGGCGCCCATCGACCCCTTCTACAACGGCTCGCTGTACGGCGCGGTTCATCTCGGCGACCAACGCTGGGTCGCCTACGGCATGCGCGGTAACGTGTTTGCCAGTCACGACAATGGCGCCCGCTGGCAGGCGGCCAGCGTGCCGGCACCCATCTCCATATACGGCCATGCCGCGCTTCCGGACGGCGAGCTGCTGATCGTTGGCCAGGGCGGCATGGTGCTGTCGAGCCGCGACCACGGCCTGAGCTTCAACATTGTGCGTCGCCAGGGGCGCGCCAGCCTGACCGACATCGTGGTCGCGCCCGACGGCCGCTGGCTCCTGTCCAGCGACGGCGGCTTGCAGTCCCACACTCCGGCCCCCACCGCCGCCCAGCCCAAGAACGACGGAGCCGCCTGATGAATACCGCGCACCCGATCACCCGCAGCGACGCCATCGTCGCCGTCCTCGCCCGCATGCTCATCAAGTGGCGCAAGCCGCTTGGCCTGTTCTTCCTGCTGCTCACGCTCGGCCTGGGCTACTCGGCATTGAACACCCGGCTCGACCCGGGCTTCAACAAGCTGATCCCGCTCAAGCACGACTACATGGCTGCGTTCCTGGAACATTCGGGGACCTTCTCCGGCGCCAACCGCATCCTGGTCAGCGTGCAATGGAAGGGCGACGGCGACATCTACAACGCCGAATTCCTGCCCATCCTGCGCAAGGTCAATGACGAGGTCTTCTTCACCCCCGGCGTCAACCGCGCCAGCGTGCGCTCGATCTTCACGCCGAACGTGCGCTACATCGAAGTCACCGAAGAAGGCTTCAACGGCGACGTCGTCATCCCCGCCCGCTTCGAGGCCACCGAAGCCGGCCTGAACCAGGTCCGCAGCAACGTCGCCAAATCCGGCGTGGTCGGTCGCCTCGTCGCCAAAGACCTGAAATCCGCGCTCGTCCAGGCCGATCTGCTCGAGATCGATCCAGAAAGCGGCCAACGCCTTGATTACGCCAGCGTGGCCGGCAAGCTCGAAGCGATTCGCGCCCAGTTCGCCAGCGACAAGATCGACATCCAGATCGTCGGCTTTGCCAAGGTCATGGGCGACGTGATGGATGGCTTGTTCACCGTGGTGATGTTCTTTGCGATTGCCTTCGTCATCACCTCGCTGCTGCTGTGGCTTTACTCACGCTCGCTCAAGCTCACCGTGCTGGCAATCGCGGTGGCCTTGTTGCCTGTGATCTGGCTGCTTGGCCTGTTGCCGCTGATCGGCTACGGCATCGACCCGATGTCGGTGCTGGTGCCCTTCCTGATCTTCTCGATTGGCGTGTCCCACGCCGTGCAGATGACCAACGCCTGGAAGCAGGACGTGTTGTCTGGCGAGACGGCAATGGAAGCGGCCGAAGGCGCATTCCGCAAGCTCGCCATCCCCGGCATCATGGCCCTGCTCGCCAACGCCTTCGGCTTCATGGTGATCATGCTCATCGACATCCCGATCGTGCATGAGCTCGGCCTGACCGCCTGCCTGGGCGTGGCGCTGATGATCATGACCAACAAGATGTTCATGCCCATCATCCTGTCGCACCTGCACCTCGAGCGCATGGCGCTCAACCAGCCGGTGGACAACAAGGAAAAGCACCCTGCATGGTGGAAGATCTCCGCCCTGTCCGAGCCCAAGCCGGCGCTGATCACCTTCGCGGTCATGCTTGTCCTGCTGGCGGTCGCCACCTACTACTCGCGCCAGCTCCAGACCGGCGACATCGGCAGCGGCGTGCCGGAGTTGCGTGCCGACTCCCGCTACAACCTGGACAACGAGAAGATCATCGGCAGCTATTCGATCGGTATGGATGTGCTGTCGGTCTATGTTGAAACCTCGAACCTCGAGGAGGCCTGCCTGAACTGGGAGGTCATGAATGCGGTCGAGCGCTTCGACCTGCGTATGCGCGGCGTGGACGGCGTGCAGTCGGTCAGCACGGTCGCCGGCCAGGCCAAGCTCTACGCCGCAGGCAACAACGAAGCCAATCCGCGTTGGGCAGCGCTGCAACGCACCGAGGCCGCGCTGCGCACTGGCGGCCGCGCCGCCAACCCCGAGAACGGGCTCAACTCGCACGGTTGCAAGACGATCCACCTGGCGGTGTATCTGACCGACCATCAGGGCCCGACCCTGAAGCACGTCGTCGGCGAAGTGCAGAAGTTCATCGCCGAGGACAACACGCCCAACGTCCGCTTCCGCCTCGCTGGCGGCAACGCCGGCGTGGCGGTGGCCACCAATGAAGCGGTCGAGAAGGCAGAGGTACAAATGCTGGCCTCGATCTTCGCCTCCATCTCGCTGCTGTGCTGGCTGACCTTCCGTTCATGGCGCGCAGTGCTGTGCGTGATCGTGCCGCTGATGCTGGTGACGATCATGTGCAACGCGCTGATGGCGGTGCTGGGCATCGGCCTGAAGGTTGCCACCCTGCCGGTGATCGCGCTGGGCGTGGGCGTGGGCGTCGACTACGGCATCTACATCTACGAACGCATGCAGCACGAGATGGCCGAACACGGCTACAGCCTGCGCGAAGGCTTCTACGAAGCCATGCGACAGCGCGGCACGGCGGCCGTCTTTACCGCCGTGACGATGTCGATCGGCGTCGGCACCTGGGCATTCTCTGCGCTCAAGTTCCAGGCCGACATGGGCATCCTGCTCGCCTTCATGTTCCTGGTGAACGTGCTCGGCGCCATCTTCCTGCTGCCGGCTCTGGCCTGCTGGCTGGGTATCGGTCGTGCAAGCACGGCACGCAAGGATGCGCCCGGTCACACGGCCGACGATGCCTCCAAGGCACCGCGGCCGCACACGATGAAAGCCGCCGTGGCGAGCGCATCACACCCGTCCTGAGCGGCAGCTGTACCGCATTCCCACAGGCGCCGATGGAAACATCGGCGTTTTTTTGATCAGCTCGAGCGCGCCGAAGAGTCGGTCATCGCCCGCGCAATCCGTACCAGCATCGGCACCAGCGACGGCGATTCGAGCAGCTCCGGCCGCTCTTCGACCAGAGTCGCCAGCAACATGCGCATGCCGCGTACCAGCATGAAGGCGGCCAGCTCGGTGTCCGCCTCGCCCACCTCATCCACATGCACCCTGAGCAACTGGGCCATGTTGCTCACCAATTGCTCGGAGCTCACCGGCCCACGGCCAAGCCCCTGCGCGCGGCCAAACTGCATCTGGCGCGCATAGCGTCGGTAGAAGTCCTTGCCCAGATCCAGCAAGCGCATTTCGGTACGCACCGTACGCTGGAACAAGCCCTGTAACAGCTCGTCCAGCGACTGCCGGTTGAGGCGGAACAATTCTGGCGACGCATCGACCGACTCTTCATCCATGATCCGGTTGCTGATCTGGATCAGGATGGCCTCCTTGTTGGGGAAATACTGATACAGCGCCCCCACCGACACGCCCGCCCGCGCCGCCACCTTGCGTGTGGTGACGGCATCGACCCCCTGTGTTTTCAGGATGTCGCTGGCGGCATCGATGATCGCATCGACAGTGAAATTCGCCCGCGCCTGCACCGGGGTATTGCGCAAACCGGCGCGCCGTCGTCCGCCCTTGTTTTGTTCGGCTTTTTGCATCGCATCATTTCCATTTAAAAACAGCGATTTGTTTAACTTCAAACAGCGCTGTTCGAGTTCATGCTCGGATTTTAAGGCGAACCGCCGTCGTGCCCTAGCATGAGGCTTGAAACCTCGTCTGAACGCCGGGACCTGGCGACATCCAGAGCGATGGCCAGAAACCCCGCACAACGCCCAGACGCAGTTCCCCGACTCAAACACTCACTCAAAGGGATAGTCATGACCGACGTCTTCATCTACGACCACGTGCGCACGCCGCGCGGCAAAGGCAAGGCCGATGGCGCGCTCGCCGAAATCACCCCGGTCCAGCTCGCCGCGCAGATGCTGCAGGCCGTGCGCAACCGCAACCAGCTCGACAGCCAGCTGATCGAGGACGTGCTCCTCGGCTGCGTGGTGCCAGTCGGCGAGCAGGGCGGCAACATCGCCCGTGTCGCAGCACTGGTGGCGGGCTTCGACGACAGCGTGCCCGGCATGCAGCTCAACCGCTACTGCGGCTCCGGCCTGGAGGCGGTGAATTTCGCCGCCGCCAAGGTGGGCTCAGGCCAGGTCGACATGGCGATCGGCGGCGGCGTGGAGAGCATGTCGCGCGTGCCGATGGGCAGCGACGGCGGCGCCATGGCGCTCGACCCGCAGGTCGCGTTCAAGATGCATTTCACCATGCAGGGTGTCAGCGCCGACCTGCTCGCCACCCTGCACGGCTTCACCCGCGAGCAGTGCGACGCCTACGCGGTGGAGAGCCAGCGCCGTGCCGCCCAGGCTTGGGCAAACGGCTGGTTCGACCGTTCGGTGGTGCCGGTGAAGGACGTGCTCGGCCTGCCGGTGCTGGCGAAGGACGAGGCGATCCGCCCCGACACCACGCTGGAATCGCTCGCCGCGCTCAAGCCCGCCTTCCTCGAGATGGGCACCCAGTACGGCTTTGACGGCGTCGCGCTGCTCAAGTACCCGCAGCTCGAAGCCATCGCACACATGCACCACGCGGGCAACAGCTCGGGCATCGTCGATGGCGCCGCGGCCGTGCTGGTGGGCAACACCGAAGCGGGCAAGCGCGCCGGCCTCAAGCCGCGCGCGCGTATCCGCTCGGTCGCCACCGTCGGCTCCGAGCCCACGCTGATGCTCGATGCCCCCAGCTACGCGGCGCAGAAGGCACTGAAGAAGGCCGGCATGACCGCCTCCGACATCGGCCTGTGGGAGCTCAACGAAGCCTTCTCCTCGGTCGTGCTGTGCCTGATGGAGCGCCTCAACGTTCCCCACGACCGCATCAACGTCAATGGCGGTGCGATTGCCATGGGCCATCCGCTGGGCGCCACCGGCGCCATGATCCTCGGCACCCTGCTCGACGAGATGGAGCGCCGCCAGGTCGGCACCGGCCTGGTCACGCTGTGCGAGGCCGCCGGCATGGGCACAGCCACCATCATCGAGCTCGTCTGAGCGCCACCGGACCACATCAAGGAATCGACAGTCATGACTGAAGTCATCCATATCACGGTGGACGCCGACGGCATCGCCACCCTGCTCTTCGACCGTACCGACAGCAACATGAACACCATGGACATGAAGTTCATGGACGAGATCGCCGCCGCGATCGAGCGCCTCGCCACCGACGACAGCATCAAGGGCGCCATCTTCACCTCGGGCAAACCTGTGTTCGCCGCCGGCGCCGACCTCAAGGGCATCGGCGCGAGCCTCGAGCGGACGGACGACATGCCGGTGGCTGAACGCCTGCGCATGAACGCTTCGCTCTCTAAGCTGCTGCGTCGCATGGAGACCTGCGGCAAGCCGGTCGCCTGCGCCATCAACGGCACGGCACTGGGCGGCGGCACCGAAATCGCGCTCGCCTGCCACTACCGCGTGGTTTCGGACGCAAAGGGCATTCAGCTCGGCCTGCCCGAAGTGCAGGTCGGCCTGCTGCCCGGCGGTGGCGGCACCCAGCGCGTATCGCGCCTGATCGGCATCCAGGCGGCGATGCCGGTGGTGATGGAAGGCCAGGCGCTGTCGGCCGAGAAGGCGCTCAAGCTGGGACTGGTGCACAGGGTCGTACCCGCCGACCAGCTGCTCGCCGAGGCCCGGCGCTGGCTCGTCGAAGAAGGCGATCCGGTGCAGCCCTGGGACAAGAAAGGCTTCAAGGTGCCCGGTGGCGCCGGCCCGTCCTCGCCCGCCGTGGCGCAGATGCTGGTGGTCAGCAACGCCATGCTGCAGGCCAAGACCTTCCACAACCTGCCCGCGCCCAAGGCCATCCTGTCCTGCCTGTACGAAGGCCCGCAGCTGCCGATGGACAAGGCGCTGGAGGTCGAGGCCAAGTACTTCACCCTGCTCCAGCTCGACCCCGTGTCGCGCAACATGATCCGCACCCTGTTCATCAACAAGGGCAAGGCGGACAAGCTGATGCACCGCCCCGAGGGTGTGCCGAAGACGACTTTCCGCAAGATCGGCGTCGTCGGCGCCGGCCTGATGGGCGCGGGCATCGCCTACCACTGCGCCAAGCTCGGCATCGAGACGGTGCTGATCGACCGCGACCAGGCCGCCGCCGACAAGGGCAAGGCCTACTCCAGCAAGCGCCTGGAGAAGGACATCGCCAAGGGCCGCATGACCCAGGACAAGGCCGACGCCATCCTCGCCCGCATCCACGCCACCACCGATTACACCGGCCTGGCCGACGTCGAGCTGGTGGTCGAGGCGGTGTTCGAGGACCGCGGCATCAAGGCCGAGGTCACGCGCAAGTTGGACGCCGTACTGCCGGCGCATGCGGTGATCGCCTCGAACACCTCGGCACTGCCGATCAGCGAGCTGGCCGAAGCGGGCGCCCACCCCGAGAACTTCATCGGCATGCACTTCTTCTCGCCGGTCGAGCGCATGCCGCTGGTCGAGATCGTCCGCGGCCGCAAGACCTCGCCCGAGACCCTGGCGCGTGCGCTCGACCTGGTGCAGGCGATGAAGAAGACGCCGATCGTGGTCAACGACGGCCCCGGCTTCTTCACCAGCCGCTTCATCGGTGCCTACATCAACGAGAGCCTGGCGATGGTCACCGAAGGCGTGAATCCGGCGCTGATCGAGAACGCAGCGAAGATGGCCGGTATCCCGGTCGGCCCGCTCACGGTGTCGGATGAGATCGGCCTCGACACCGCCTACCACGCCAGCCAGCAGCGCAAGAAGGACGAGGGCGACGCCTTCAAGCCGACGCCCACCTTCCGCCTGGTCGAGAAGCTGGTCGGCGAACTCGGCCGCCACGGGCGCAAGAACGGCAAGGGTTTCTTCGAATACGCCGCGGACGGTAGCAAGAAGCTGTGGCCGGACCTCGGCGAGCTGTTCCCGCCGCTTGCCGAGCAGCCGACCGTCGATGAGGTGAAGGCGCGCATGCTCTACGCCCAACTCGTCGATGCCGCCAAGGCGATGGCTGAGGGCGTGCTGATCGATCCGGCCGACGGCGACGTCGGTTCCATCCTCGGCGTCGGCTTCCCTGCTTATCTGGGGGGCCCGTTCTCGATGATGGACACGATCGGGATCGACACGGTCGTCGCTGAATGCGACCGCCTCACTGCGCGCTACGGCAGCCAATACGCCGCGCCGCAACTGCTGCGCGACATGGCGGCCGAAGGCAGGACCTTCTACGGCGCCCATCGCGTCACGCCACCCGCGGCCCTGCGCTGACTGGCCCCGCTCAACGACACGAACCCAACGCGCCGCCGCCTCCCCCGGAGCCGGCGGCGCAGTCCCAAGGAGTCACTGCGTGAATTTCGACTTTTCCGACGACCAGCGCCTGCTGCAGGACGCGGTGCGCACCATGCTGGCCGAAACCAGCACCTCGCAAGCCGTGCGCGAGGTGCTTGAAGGCCGCGCCAGCCAATGCGAAGCCGTGTGGCGCAACCTGATCGCGATGGGCGCCGCCTCAGCCGCCATCCCAGAACAATACGGCGGCGCCGGACTCGGCTATCTGGAACTCTGCCTGGTGGCGGAGGAAGCGGGTCGCCATCTGGCGGCCGTGCCGCTGGCGTCGAGCTTCTACCTCGCCGCCGAACTGATTCTGCGCGCCGGCAGCGAAGCACAGAAACGACACTGGCTGCCGAAGATCGCGGGCGGCGCGGTAATCGCTACCGCCACGCTGGCAAGCCGCGAACGCTATCGCGCTCCCGCCCCGCTCACTTTCGACGGCGAGACCCTCACGGGAACCACCCCGGCGCTGACCGATGGCGGCATCGCGGGACTGGCCGTACTCCAGGTCGGTGATGAGCTCGTGCTGGTCGACCTCGCCGGCGCCGGCATCAGTCGCAAGCCCGTGCCCACGCTCGACCCCACTCGCCCGCTCGCCGAACTGCAGTTCGACCACAGCCCGGCCGAACGCCTGCCCACCACCAACGCCGCAGCGGTCATCACCCGCGTGCTCGACGGCGCCGCGGTGCTGCTCGCGTTCGAGCAGGTCGGCGGTGCAGCCCGCATCCTGCAGGCGACGCGCGACTACTCGCTCGAACGCAAGGCCTTCGGCCGCCAGATCGGCAGCTTCCAGGCGCTCAAGCACAAAATGGCCGAGATCTACACCGCGATCGAACTCGCGCGCGTGCATGCCTATTACGGTGCCTGGGCGCTGTCCTCCGACGCCCCCGAACTGCCGAAGGCGGCTGCCGCCGCGCGCGTGGCCGCCACCCGCGCCTACGTGGTCGCCGCCGAGGAAGGCATCGAACTGCACGGCGGCATCGGCTTCACCTGGGAGATGGACTGCCATCTCCACTACCGCCGCGCCCGCCATCTTGGCCAGCTCATCGGCAGCGAACACGCCTGGCGTGCCCGGCTGGCGGACGAACTCATCAAGGAGGCCGCATAAGCGGAACGCCCCATGGATTTCAGAGACACCCCCGAAGAAGCCGCCTTCCGCGCCGAAGTGCGCGCCTGGCTGGCAGCCCACGGCCAAAAGCGAACCCGCCCCGACGAAGTCTTCGGCGAAGGCCTCGACGACGCAGCCAAGCTCGCCGCTGCAAAAGCCTGGCAGGCCAAGAAGGCCGCCGCCGGCTATGCCGCGATCACCTGGCCGAAGGCGGCCGGCGGCCGCGGTGGTACCGCAATGCAGCAGGTGATCTATCAGCAGGAAGAAGCCGCCTTCGTCGTGCCGGGCATGATCTTCGAGATCAGCATCGGCATGGGCCTGCCCACGGTGATGACCTGGGCCGCGCCCGAACTCAAGGCCCGCTTCCTGCGCCCCGGCCTCGCCGGCGAGGAGATCTGGTGCCAGCTCTTCTCCGAGCCCGGCGCCGGCTCCGACACCGGCGGCGTGCGCACGCGCGCAGTGCGCGAGGGTGACGACTGGATCATCAACGGCCAGAAGGTGTGGACCTCGGGCGCGCACTTCTGCGACTACGGCATCCTGCTCACCCGCAGCGACTGGGACAAGCCCAAGCAGGAGGGCCTGACCATGTTCATCGTCGACATGAAGGCCCCCGGCGTCGAAGTTCGCCCCATCCACCAGATGTCGGGCGACGCGGAGTTCAACGAGGTCTTCTTCACCGACGTGCGCATCCCCGACGCCTACCGCCTCGGCCCGGAATGCGGCGGCTGGAAGGTGATGCTGAGCACGCTGATGCAGGAACGCCTGTCGGTGGGCGGCAACCTGCCCACCGACCTGCACGCGCATCTCATCGCGCTGGCGCAGCAGTGCGCATGGGACGACCGGCCTGCGATCGAGGACGATCGCGTGCGTGCGCGCATCGCCGACGCCTACCTGCAGCAGAAGGGCGTGGAACTGGTCATCGCCCGCGGCCTGACCGCGATCTCGAAGGGCAAGGCGCCCGGCCCCGAGATGTCGATCACCAAGCTGGTCGCCGGCAAGGCGATGCAGGACATCGCGGCCTTCGCGCTCGAGCTCGCCGGCCCCGAGGGCATGATCGGCCACGAGGCCCTGGGCGGCGACTGGCGCTACATGCAGCGGCTGTGGCTGGGTTCGCCCGGCGCGCGCATGGGCGGCGGCACCGACGAGATCCTGAAGAACGTGATCGCCGAGCGCGTGCTCGGCCTGCCGGGCGAGATCCGCACCGATCGCAAGGTCCCGTTCCGCGAACTCGAGCGCAACTGAAGCGCCGCAAGGAGGAGACAAGACCATGGCAAGCAAACCCCTGAGTGGCGTGAAGGTGCTCGATTTCACCCAGCTCCTGCCGGGCCCGATGTGCACCCTGCACCTGGCCGACATGGGCGCCGACGTGATCAAGATCGAACCGCCCGGCGGCGAAGCCGGGCGCGGGCCGGCGGGCACGCCGATCTCGCACTTCTTCCTGGCGGTGAACCGCAACAAGCGCTCGCTGGCGATCAACCTGCGCGCACCCGGCGCCCGCGAAGCGGTGCATGCGCTAGCGAAGGACGCCGACATCGTCGTCGAAGGCTTCCGCCCCGGCGTGATGAGCCGACTCGGCCTCGGCTATGACGACCTCAAGGCGGTCAACCCGAAGCTGGTGTACTGCGCGATCAGCGGCTACGGCCAGGACGGCCCGCTCGCCGAGCTGGGCGGCCACGACATCAACTACCAGAGCTACGCCGGCATCCTGGAACAAAGCGCGGCACCGGGCGGCAAGCCGCATCCGGGCAACTTCCCGATCGCCGACCTGGCCGGCGGCGCGCTGTCGGCGGCGATGGCAGTCCTCGCCGCCCTTTTCGACGCCCAGCGCAGCGGCCAGGGCCGCTTCATCGACGTGTCGATGACCGACTGCGCGATGGCGCTCAACGTCCAGCCGCTCGCCAGCCTGCACAGCTGGAAGCAGCCGGTGCCGGCCGGCCACGACACCTTGTCCGGCGGCCTGCCCTGCTACGGCACCTACGAGACCGCCGATGGCCGCCATCTGGCGGTCGGCGCGCTCGAACCGAAATTCTGGCAGGCCTTCTGCGCCGCTGCCGGTTGCCCGGAGCTGAGCAAGAGCGGCTGGGCGGCCGGCAAGGCCGGCGCCGCGGTCAGGGCCCAGGTCGCGGAGATCATCAAGGCGCGCAGCCTGGCGGAATGGACCACGGCGCTCGCCGGCGTGGACGCCTGCGTGAGCCCGGTGCTGCGCGTCGACGAGGTGCTCGCCCACCCCCTGACCCGCGCACGCGGCATGACGGTGGAGACGCCGCTGCCCGACGGCGGCAGCGCGCCCTACTTCGCCTTCCCGGTGAAGATGAGCGACTACGCCTTCTCGCTCGACCGCCCGCCGCCCGCGGTCGGCGAACACAGCGAGTCAGTGCTACGCGAGCTGGGTTACGACGACACCGCCATCACCGGGCTGAAAGCCGGTGGCGCGATCTGACGCGGCAACCGGTTCGCTTCCACCCACCCAACGACAACGACCACACGATGGAGACATCATGAATCCACGCAGCTTCAGCCTCGCGGACCTGTTCGCGATCACCGCCGACACCGTACCCGAACGCGATGCGCTCATCATCGGAAGCACCCGCCGGACCTACCGCCAGATGGCCGAGCGCGTCGACCAGCTCGCCGCCTGGTTGCACGCCCAAGGGATTGGCCAGGGCGATGTCGTCGGCCTGCAGATGTACAACTCGCCGGAATACCTCGAAGCCTTCCTGGCGGCCTGCCGCGTGCGTGCAGTACCGGCCAACATCAACTACCGCTATGTCGCTGACGAACTGCGCTACCTCTACGACAACGCCGGCATCAAGGCGCTGTTCTACAGCGCCGAACTCGAGCCGGCGGTCGCCGATGTGCTCGATGCGGCGCCGGCGCTGCAAGTGAAAGTGCGCACGGGAGGCGGCACCCCCGCGCTCGCCGGTGCAACGGCCTTCGAGCAAGCGCTACTGGACGACACCCGCGCCCTGCAAGACATCCACTGCAGCGACGACGACATCTCGCTGCTCTACACCGGCGGCACCACCGGCAAGCCCAAAGGCGTGATGTGGCCGCACAAGGATTTGTTCTTCGGCAGCCTGGGGGGCGGCGGTTTCTATGCTCCGGCCGACGGCCCGGTGAAGACACCCGAGGAACTCGCCGACCGCATCCGCAAGGCGCACCCGCTGCGCTTCATGCCCGTGGCCCCGCTGATGCACGGTGCCGCTCACTGGGCCACCATGGTGTCGCTGTTCGCCGGCCACACCGTGGTGCTCAACGACCAGCATCACTTCGATGCCGAACACGTGCTCGACATCGCCGCCACGCAGAAGCTGAACGGGATCACCCTCGTCGGCGACGCGATGGCGCTTCCCATCCTCGATGCGCTCAAGGCGCAGCCGAGCCGCTGGGACCTGTCCTCACTGTTCCTGTTCGGCAATGGCGGCGCGGTGATGTCGGCCCACATCAAGGAGGCCCTGAAGCCCTTCCTGCCCCCAAACGTGTATTTCAGCGACGGCATGGGCTCCTCTGAAGGCGGCCAGCTCGGCATGGGCGCCAAGCCCATCGAAGGCGGCATGATCAAGATTGCCGCACGGCCCGACCTCAAGGTCGTCGTCGACGGCCAGCGCATTGCGGCACCGGGCGAATCCGGCATCCTCGCCCGCAGCGGCTATCTGCCCCTGGGCTACTACCGCGATCCGGTCAAGACCGCCGAGACCTTCGTCAGCATCGACGGCACACGTTACGCGATCACCGGCGATGCCGCCAAACTCGCCGATGACGGTTCGATCGTGATCTTCGGGCGCGGCAACAACTGCATCAACACCGGCGGCGAAAAGGTGTTCCCGGAAGAGGTCGAGGAAGTGCTGCGCATGAGCCCCCAGATCCTCGACGCCGTCGTCGTCGGCCTGCCCGATCCACGCTGGGGACAGCGGGTGACGGCCGTGGTCTCGGTACGCCCCGGGATGTCGCTCGATCTCGACGCGTTGAAGGCGCTGTGCCACGCGCACTTGGCGGGCTACAAGGTGCCGAAGGAAATCGTGACCGTCCCCGAAGTGTTCCGCTCGGCGGCCGGGAAAGCGAACTACGTATGGGCAAAGGAAGTCGCACAGCGCACCTTAGGCGCCACCGCCTGAGGCCCCTCCCCGGCTGGCGCCGCCTCCGCCTGCCGGGTGAGCAGCCCCTGCGCCACCGGACGCCCTGCAAGTGGCCGGAGGGACTACCGGATGAAGTCAGCCCGCCGTGTGTCGCCCGATTGCCGGACGGGCGTCAAGAAGTGGTGAAGTGGAACTATCGACCCCGAAGCTGTCCTTCGTAAGGACAGTAAAGCGGAAGTTCAATGTTCTCGAAGAGTTCCTCTCAGTCACCTAGGGGCGCGTGGTTCATCATCTACTTTTTAAGATTCTCCAGAACGCCCTACGCTGTGCGAAAGGAACTGACCCACGACCGTAACTAGAGCCGACTACCGCTACTCATTGAATGACGCAGTGATGGCGGCCAGTGGAATGCGAAGATGAATTGCTTCCCCCTTGGACTGCAATAGCGCTCTGACATCGGCGTCGGTGATCCATTCCGGTAGAACTGACAACTCAAGGTATGCCTGACAGTCTGCCGACGAGAACTCGCCGTTTTTGATTCCCCGAAAAAACGAATCTCGGATGCACGTTGGGATGTGGAACATCAAGAGCGAGCGCCCTGAGCTTTGGCGAACATAGACTTCTACGGTCTGATCTTCCATGGTTCGGCAATCACCTCGGTAGTTTCGGGCAGGTAAATTACGAGCCTTCGGATGCGTCGTGAAACTCGTCATAAATCTCCTTTACTGTCTTGCCGTTGAAGGTCCAGAACGGCGAGGGTTGGAGTGCATAGTCATCTGGGAGGTCCAGGACTTTTCGAGTGGCGGCTGTGAGCGAGCAGATGACCGCTCCGTACTCAACCTTGCGTTCTCCAACGACCTTTACGGAAATCTCGGGCTGCTCTGTTGACACAAGAACTGAACCATTGGGTATGCCCAGATGGTGGAAATTCATATGAGGACGGCGTGATTCCTTCAAGTTTTGGGCAGACTGAATGTCTGCGGTTGGCACGTCGAGTTCAAGGTTTTGTTCGAATTGAATTGTAATGTCATCGACCTTCAGGAGCTTCAGGATAGCGATGACGCGTTCAGGCTCGATCTTGAAGAACTCACGATTCGGGTTGACTCGCGAGGCACCAAAGGCGAAGTGAAGTGCCTTCTCGACTTCGGACGCATCCTTCACTTGACACGCGAATGCGCAATCGAACGGGACAGGAACACCAGTGCCATAAAGCTGCTTCATGCGGTCCTGCACTTCAAGCTGTGTGGTTTTTCCAATCTTCACTAGGCTGGGCATCGCCGGATTCGTGAGAACGTAAACAATTTGGGACTGTAGATCTACCATGGTTTGAGGGCTAGGTTTAATGTTCTAGGTTACCGGACCTGCGCGGCTTTTCACGCTGGTCGGGCGCTCCGATAGGTTAGCAACCAGAAAACCCGCTGAGCATACCGCACTCAGATGGAGGCCGTCCGCTTACGAGGGAGAACTCTCACCGACCGCTCCTGGCCGACACACCCCTCTCGCCCCCTCACCTCCCACCACCGCACCCCGTCAACGAAAATGCCCGCCGGGCATGACACGCGGCGGGCAAAGATGAACCGACAGCAGGTGATCAGAAGGTGTACTTCACCACCAGCGAGAGCTGATCGCGGTCGGTCAGCTGACGGTTCTTGACAGGATGCAGGCTGGCCTCGCCGAAATACCCCAGATAGGTCAGACCGATCTGCAGGTTGCGGCGATAAGTCATCGTCGCGCCCACGCTCATGCGATGGTCGCCCTCGCCCATGCCGAGGTTGCCCTGCAAGGTACGGCCCTTCAACTGACGCGAATAGCTGATCGGCACACCCAGTTCCCAGTTCTCGATGATGCCCGGATAGGTCAGGCTGAGCGTCGAGGCGAAGGCCAGGCCGTAGCTGCCGAAGTTCAGCGAATCCGATGAGGGGGTGGGGACGGGAACCACGCCAAAGCCGGGTGCAAAGGTTTGGGAGCTGTCTCCCGTCGCACCGGGGACACGACGCGCATCCGGATTACGCACATCGGTGTAGGCCAGTTCAGCCAGGAAGTTGCCCTGCGGCGCCAGGAAGGTACGGCCCAGGTTGATGAAGGTGTTGATGTTGGTCTGCATGACGTCGGCCGTGGTCGCGGTCGGGATCACACTCGCCCCCATGCGCGTATTGACCAATGCAGGCGCATCCTTGCGGTAGGAGATTTCCCCGCCCAGCGTCGCGATGCCGAAGCTGGTGCTGAACGTCGCCCCGAGCATCTTGATGTCTTCGAAATAGCGATGATTGAAGCCAAAACCATCGCCATCGGACAGCAGGTAATCGACATCCACCATCGGCGCGCGGTCGTGGTAGTTGAGGTAGATCAGGCCGACCTCGGTCTCGTCGGTGACGCGATACTTCGCGCCCACGCCCCACTGCCCGGTCTTGCCGGGTTTGTCGTCCGCGCTGCGCGGCACGCCACACGGCCCCGGTCCGGGGGTCAGGCACACGGCGCCCGGCCCGACGACATCGGACGTACTCATGAACGAACCCGGCGCATTCACCAGCGTCTTGTGCCAGTTGTATTGCGCATGCGCCATCAGCGACAGCTTGTCGTTGACCTCGTACAGCGCCGAGATCTGGTCTTCCGGCAGCAACTGGTCCTTCACCTCGGTGCCCGGAATGCCGGCTTTGGTACCGTCCGCAGGGCCTTGAGCGCCCGAGATGCCGGGGATGAACAGCGTTTCGCCCCACGACACGACGTGCTTGCCGAGACGCACCGTCGCACGCCCCTCTTCACCCATGTTGAATGAGGTGTAGCCATAAACATCAAGCAGACGGCTGTATCCGCCGTGATAGCGCTTGGCATCACCCGAGAACTGATTGGCCGCGCCACCGATCTTATTCGGAAATGACGTACCGCCGTTGTCGTTCGAGCTGTGATAGACGTCGTCGTAAAAAGTACTTGCCGACAGGATGAAGCCCGAATTGCCTTTCTTGAGGTGGGTATCGAGCAGCAGGCTGACGCGATTCGACGTCAGCGCGCCCTTGTCGAAATTGTTGTTGCCGTCGTTTCCACCCGCGTTGTTCGCCAGCACGCGTTCCTGGTCTTCCAGGCGCGTCGACAAGGTGTAGGTGGTCGTCAGGCGCGACTCGAACACGGCGCCGTTGTCGAACTCGATCGGCTCGAAAGCCATGGCGGGTGCGGTCATGCCCAGCCCGATCACCGCCAGCGCGATCGGCTTCATCTTCTTATGCAGTTTCATGCTGCGTACTCCCTGAGTATCGATTCGATCACTGGCCCATGGCGCGCAGCGCGGCGGGGGTATACATGTCGGGGGAGAGGTCGCCCTTGTTCAGCACCCAAGCCTTGTCACGCTCCTGAATCAGGTTGAAGCCCACATAGGAACCCGAATTGAGATCGTGATAGAACGCAGTACCCGCCTGCCACGCGTTGAGGTCGAAGGCGTAGTAGTGGTTGATGAAGGCGTGTTGCCACAACTCACCGCGGGTGTCGTAGTAGTCACCCAGCGAGGCCTGCCAGTTGTCTTCGTCGATGAACAGCACCCGCTTGCCGAAAGCATGGCGATAGCCTTCTTTCAGTTTGCCCTCGAGCACCCACACCCGACGCAACTCATAGCGCATGAATTGCGGGTTGGCGTGTCCCTTGTTCAGCAAATCAGCATATTTCACACCCTTGGCGTGGATGCGGTAGGCGTTGGCCGGGATGAACATCTCCTTCTTACCCAGCAGATTCCACTCGTAACGGCTCGGATCCCCGTTCATCAGGCGATCCTGATCGATCGTCATCTTACCGCCCGTTCCACCCATCGGCGAGTCGAAGCCATACGTGGGCAACTGGCGCACGCGTCGGGTACCCGGGTCGTACTGCCATGCAAGACGCTTGGCTTTGGCAAAATTGACCGGCTCCTGCGAGGCGGTATAGCTGCCCCGGTCACGTTCGGGAAGCAAGGTTCCCGAGATCGAATAAGCCATCAAGCCTTCCATCGGCTTACCCATTTCAGTGGCCTGGGTCACGATGTTGAGGTTTTTGTTAACCTGCCGACCCCACGTGATGCTGCCGTCCGAACCGACGTCTGCTGTGTCACGAACCACATGCTCGGTGAACGCGCGGTAGGGGAAATTCATGTTGGCGAGGACTTCCATCGGCGCCTTCGGAATCGGGAAGCCGACCGGGCCCTTGTAGCCGGTGTAGCCAAGACCGCCATCGATCAGCTCCGCCTCAAGCGCGTTCTTCTTGGCGAGCTCGCAAATCACGTCCGGGTAGCGGAAATCGCGGCGAGACTGATAGACGGGGATACGGAAAGTCTCGGGGAAGCGCTTGAACATCGCCTTCTGGCCATCGCTCAGCTTGTCCGCATACTTTTCCATATTGGCCGCCGTAACTTCGAACAGCGGCTTGTCTTCGGGATACACATCGACCGGGTGCTGACCGACATGCGGGGTGTAGTCGACGTGCGGCGGCTTGCCCAGCCATTTGCCGGAGAAGGCGGGAATGCTGCCATCTGCGTTCGCACCAGCCTCGGCGCCGACGCAGGTCAGTTCCTTGCCAAGCTTGGCGGCTTCAGCCTCAGTGACCTTGGCCATCGCATTTCCGGCAGCGATCGACAACGCGATCGTCGTCATGACCGGCACCCAGACACGGGTTTTAATCATTTAAGTCTCCTTCCTGGTGGGCGTTTTGTGTGTCCCGATTGATCCAGCGAACCGGATGCAGCGGGCCGCTCTCTCCTTCGTGCCACTTCTGCATCCGTTTGCATTGTTTTGTTTTCGGGTCACCTGCTACATCGTCCGATGGGACTAAATCGATGTCTCCAACCGAAAAAACTCAAGACTGCGAAGCCGCGATGAAGGCGTTGCGCAACTGGGTCTTGAGCAGTTTGCCGGCCGGATTGCGCGGCAAGGCATCGACCAGCACCTGCACCACCGCCGGCACCTTGTAAGCCGCCAGATGCGCGCCGACATGCGCACGCAAGGCCTGTGCATCCAGCCCGCAGCCCTCGCGCACCGACACCACCGCGGCCACCGCTTCGCCCGTCTCCTCATCGGGCACGGCGAACACCGCCGCCTCCAGAACATCCGGCTGTTGCAGCAGGCAGGACTCAACCTCCGCGGCAGCGATCTTCTCGCCACACCGGTTGATGACGTCCTTGATGCGATCGACGATGAACAGGAAGCCTTCGTCATCCAGATAGCCGACATCACCGGTACGGAACCAGCCCTCGTGGATCGCGGCAACGGTCGCTTCCGGATTGCGCCAGTAAGCCTGCATGACCGTGACACCCCGCAGCCAGATCTCACCCTGCTCGCAGGGCGCAAGTGGCTGACCGCTGGCGTCGGCGATGCGCACCTCGACGATCGGCGAGGTCAGGCCCGCACTGCGCGGTTTGTAGGCAAACAGGGCCCCCGACGCGGCCGCACCCACGCCATTGGTTTCCGTCAGGCCGAAGCCGATGCCGGACAGCGAGTTCGGCCGCCGCCGCATCACTTCGTCGATCAGTCGCTGTGGCAGACCTGCACCGCCGAACCCCAGGCCCGCCAGCGTGCCGGTCTGGGTGGCGTCGTCGAAGCCCGGCTGCGCCAGCAACTGCATCACCATCGATGGCGCACCGTTGAACTGCGTGATGCGCTCCTCACGGATGACGTCGATAGCCTGCGCCGGATCCCAGCGACTCACGAACACCAACTGCCGACCATTGCGCAGCGCGTTCAGCAATTGCGCATGCAGGCCGCTGACATGAAATAGCGGCACAGCCGTCAGCGTGGTCGGCGGCAAACCCTTTGCCATCAAGGCTGCGACCGCCTCGGGCGAGGTCATGCCCGACAGCGCGCCGATGAAATCGATGTTGAAGAGGGCCTGACACACGGCGCGCTGCGAGGACAACACGCCTTTCGCCCGGCTGGTCGCACCCGAGGTGAACAGGATCAAGGCCGGATCGTCAGGCGTCAGTTCGGGCGGCTGTGTCGGGGCAACCACCTGGCCCGCGATCGCGCGATAGTCCGCGACATCGGCAGCCAGATCGCCGTCCGCAACACACAGGATGCGGCAACCCGCCACCCGCGTATCGCCCTCGATGCGCGCCAGACGCTCCGCATCACACGCAAACACGCGTGGCTCGACATCGGCGAGTGCGGCATGGAGTTCCTCGCCCAGTCCAAAGCTGTTGAGCGGCGCCGGTACCGCGCCGATGAGCGCCGCGGCCGCGAAGATGACGGCCCACTCCGGGCGGTTGCGCATGGCAATCGCAACCCGCTCCCCGGGCTGCACGCCCCAGGCGCGCAGTTGTGCCGCGACGGCGTCCGCCTCGGCGAAAAAGCGATCGAAGCTCCAGGTCTCGCCCTGATAGCGGATGAAAGGCTTGCTGCCGTGTGCCCGCGCACTGGCGATCAGCGCCGGCAAGGTGGGGAAGGCATTGCGATAGACACGCACCGCACGACCCCCGACAACCGCCTCCATCGTCTCGAAGGGCGCGCCTGGCGCAGTCAGTTGGGCTCGAACCTTGTGGGCCAGTTCGGAAAGCTGGGACATCGGAAACTCCTGAAAATCAGTTTGCAAGACTGAAACGGTAAAGCCCGTCGTCGTCCAGCACACGACGGACTTCGCCCGCGTAGCGCAGCCAGGACAGGTGGGCGATGGTTTCGCCGAGCGCCATCATGTCCTCGACGGCGCTGAGCACGCGCGGAAAAAGCTTGGCTTTGGTTTCGAACGCGGTGGCGGCACCCGCCTCGCGCAGATGGGCGCGCACGATATCGAATTGCAGCGCGTGATGGGCGTGCAACTCTGCAACCCGTGGCAGCAGACCGCGAAATACTCGCTCGTGCGAAGGCAGCACCAGCGTATCGGGTGCCAGCAAGGCGAGTCGATCGAGCGAATCGAGCCAGAGCTTGAGCGGGTTGGCCTCGGGCTCGATATCCGACACCAGCACGTTGGAGGTGATGCGCGGCAGCAACTGATCACCCGCAATCAGCAGTCGATCCGCCGCGCAATACAGGCAGGCATGCTCGGGCGAATGCCCCTCGCCGATCACCACCTGCCAATCGCGACCGCCGATGCTCAGCACCTGCCCTTCGCGCAGGCGATTGAACGCATTGGGATGCGGTGGCATGAACGGATCGCGGCGCAGCTTGGCGAACATTTCCTCGACGCGCTCGCGCGGCATGCCGGCACGCAAGTAGAACTTGAGCAGGGAGTCGGGCAAGGGCTCGGGCGGCGGTCCGGCCAGCGTGCGCATCGTGAAGTATTCGCCATGCGTCATGTACAGCGGCACTTCGAAGCGCTGGGTCAGCCAGGCCGACAAACCGGCGTGGTCATAATGGAAGTGGGTGCAGATGACCCCCTTGAGCGGCAGGCCGTCGAAATGGCGGTCGACGATCGTCTCCCACAGTGCGCGCGAAGTCGGCAGGTTGAGCCCGGTATCGACGATGAACCAGCCATCGTCGTCGCGCAGCAGATACACGTTGATGTGATCGAGCTGCATCGGCATCGGCATGCGCGCCCAGAACACGCCCGGCGCGAGCGCGACCAGCTCCCCATCGGGTTGGGGCGGTGCGAACGGAAACGCAATCCGGTCTGCGGCGTCATCAGGAGAAAGCGCGGTTTCGACCATGGTGTCCCCTTCATTGTCGTTGTTGTCCTAGCTTCACCTTAGGCGGGGCTGTTGTGCACGGACACGTCCAAAAGGACGATGCCCCACCTTCATCGCTGCCAGCCGTCAGCCCCAAGGACGACCATCGTCCAAACAGGGGATGTGCGGCCCGTCGTCGCCGACCAGAATCGATCATGTTCGGGACTCCAGGCCGGCGGTTGGCGCCCTCCCGATGGATTGCAGATTGGATCACTACGAAGAGGAGGCCCGCATGGCCACAACGAAAGACTATCGCCTTGGTGAATTCACCTTCCCGCGCGGCTGGTTCATGATCGCCGAAGCGTCCGAACTCGACACCCACAAGCCTTTGGCTGTGCGCTTCTTCGGTCAGGACTTCGCGCTCTACCGCGGCCGCGAGAACGGCAAGGTGGTGCTGCTCGACGCTTACTGTCCGCACATGAAGACCCACCTGGCCGCGCCCAACAAGACGTCATACGTCGTGCTCGATGGCGGCGGCACCAACGTCGAAGGCAATGGCATCCGCTGCCCCTACCACGGCTGGCGCTTCGGTGCCGACGGCAAGTGCGACGACATCCCCTACCACGAAGGCCAGATCCCGGCCGCGGCGAAAGTCAAATCGTGGCCGGTGGTCGAAAGCCTGGGCGCAATCTGGGTGTGGCATGACCCCGAAGGCGGAGAACCGGAATGGGATCACCCCAGCCTCAAGGAATGGAGCGACCCGGCCTGGGTTCACTGGAAATTCGACCACCTCGGCATCCTCAACCAGCATCCGCAGGAAGTCATCGACAACATCTGCGACTACGGCCACCTGAGCCCGATCCACGGCTCGACCGTGCTCAAGTACGAGAACGAGTTCAA
>Ga0209066_10001347_pt1 | contig 32719 bp, 30 predicted proteins | sample All_14_2_FD_187198 | JGI IMG/M metagenome (GOLD analysis project Ga0209066, IMG submission 187198) | Freshwater microbial communities in response to fracking from Pennsylvania, USA - Allegheny Zone_MetaG_DW_15 (SPAdes) (version 2) ... | reverse complement strand
AACGGCTTGCGCGGTCCCGCCCCCCGTGGTCCCGCGCCCCGTCCGGCCACCCGTTCGGGCGCCGGTCCCGGCGGACCGCGCAAGCCGTTCGGCGAGAAGAAGCCCTACGACAAGAAGCCTCCCTTCAAAGGCCCGCCTCCCGGCAAGGGCTTCAAGAAGAAGAGCTGAGGCTATGCCGCTCCCCTTCCGGGGGAGCTGTCGGTGCAGCCGACTGAGGGGGTCCTCAACCCGGGTTTGCGGCGGCGTCGAGCGTTGCTGCCGCAGACAGTCGAGACGACCCCCTCCACCACGCCTTCGGCGCGGTCCCCCTCCCCCGAGGGGGGAGGAGTTCTTACAGCGCAGCTTCGATGAAACGCGGTCCGCGCTGGGTCATGGCGGCTTCGAAGGCTTCGTCGAAGGCTTCGGCGGTTGAGGCGCGGACGGCGGGGATGCCGAGGCCGCCGGCGATCTGCAGCCAGTCGATCTTCGGGGCGCTGAGGTCCAGCAGACGGCTGGCGGCGGGACCGGCGTTGCCGGCGCCGGTGCGGCCAAGTTCGATGCCCAGAATGCGATAGGCGTGGTTGGCGAAGACCACGGTGGTCACGTCCAGCTCCTCGCGGGCGATGGTCCACAGGCCCTGCACCGTGTACATCGCCGCGCCGTCGCCATTGAGGCTGAGCACCTTGGCATGGGGGGCGGCGACGGCGGCGCCGATGGCCAGCGGAATGCCCTGACCGATGGCCCCGCCGGTGAGGCACAGCCACTCGTGGGCCCGGGCGGTTTTGGTCTGGGTGTAGACGGGCAGGCCGGCGGTCACCGCGTCATCGGAGATGATCGTCCCTTCCGGCATGTGGCGGGCGATGGCCTTGCCGATGGAATAGGGATCAAGGCGGCCTTCGGGTTTGGCCGGCAGGGCCAGATCGACCATCGGACCATGGGCGGGTGCGCCGAGCGCATCGGCCAGGGCGTTGAGGGCGGCGGGGCCGTCGGCGTCGCGGCCGCAAAGGCTGGCCAGATCGCAGCCTTCGGGGACGAGGACGCTGGGGCGGTCCGGATAGGCGAAGAAGGCCACCGGCATGGTGGTCTCGACCAGCACCATCAGATCGACGCCGGCCAGATCGTCGATGGCCATTTCGCCGAAATACATCATCCGGTCAGGGGCGAAGCGGCCGGCGCCGCGCGACTGGCGGGCGACGAAGGTGTCGATGAGGACGCGGACCCCGGCGGCGGCGAGGCGGGCGGCGGCCTCGGCCCCGGCGGTCTGGCAGCAGGAGCCGCCCATCAGGACCACGGGCTTCTTCGCCGCCTTGATGCGGGCGGCCATGTCGGCGGCGGCGTCGGCGTCGACCTGGACGCGGGGCCTAGGGGTGATCTTCTCACCCAGCACATCGGTCTGCAGCCAGGCGCTGTCGGCCGGGAGGATCAGGCTGGCGCAGCCGCCGGGGGCGCCATAGCTGGCCTGGACCGCCTCGGCGGCGAGGGGGCCGACCTGGTTGGGGGTTTCGGCTGACTTGACCCACAGGCTGTTGGGCGCGGCCCAGCCGGCGATGTCGCTGTTCAGCGGGGCGTCGTACTGACGGTGATAGGTGGCGTGGTCGCCGATGACATTGACCACCGGCGTGGCGGCGCGGCGGGCGTTGTGCAGATTGGCGCCGCCGTTGGCGTAGCCGGCCCCCAGATGCAGCAGGGTGCAGGCCGGCTTTCCGGCGATGCGGCCATAGCCGTCGGCGGCCCCGGTGGCGACGCCCTCGAACAGGCACAGGACGCTGCGCATGCGCGGCTCGCGGTCGAGGGCGGCGACGAACTGCATCTCGCTGGTGCCGGGGTTGGCGAAGCAGGCGGTGACGTCGTTGTCACAGAGGGTGGTGATCAGGGCGTCGGCGCCGTTCATGTCGCGTGTCTCCTCGTTGGGGACGTCATGCCGGAATTTGGAAGTGAGGGGAACCGGGGCGGGCCAACGGGGACAGGTTATCCGGGCGAGCCGCTGTGACAAACGCGGTCGCGATCGGGAGGCGGATAACCTGTCCCCGGTCACGCGACCACGCCAACGCCTGTCGCGAGTTCAAGCCCTCCTCCTCGATGGGGGAAGGGGGTTTTGCGGCCGGTTTGGGCAGACTATGGAGGACTGGAAGCAGGGGGAGCGAACCATGACGATGCGGGACAGCCTGAGCAGGCTTGTGCTGATCGCCGCCATCATCGGCGGGGTGTCCTATGTGGCGGCCTGGGGGCTGGGGTTGCCGGCGGCGGCGGATCTGGCCTGGAAAGGCTCGGGCGTTGGCCTGCTGGCGGTCTATGCGGCGCTGAAGGCGCGGAGCCTGGACGGCTGGCTGCTGGCGGTGGTGATGGCGCTGGGGGCGACGGGGGATGTGCTGCTGGGGGCGATCAGCCTGACGGTCGGGGCCCTGGCGTTTCTGGCCGGGCATCTGGTGGCCATCGGCCTGTATCTGCGCAACCGGCGGGCCCGGCTGACGCGCAGCCAGATGCTGCTGGCGATCGTGCTGGTTCCGGCGACGGTGATCATCGCCTTCCTGCTGCCGGACGACCGGGCGGGGGCGCCGGGGATCGCGGTCTATTCGCTGGGCCTGTCGGTGATGGCGGCCTGCGCCTGGATCAGCCGGTTTCCGAGAGCCTGGGTCGGGCTGGGGGCGATCTTCTTTCTTGTCTCCGACCTGTTGATCTTCGCCCGGCTGGGCCCCCTGCCCGACGATTTCACCACCGGCCTTGCGGTCTGGGGGCTGTATTTCGGCGGACAGTTGATGATCTGTCTTGGCGTGACCGGGGCGCTGGAGCGGCGGGCCTGATCAGGCCTGGACCCCGAACACCGCCCCGACGCCGGCGGTCAGGGCCATGGCCATGGCCCCCCAGAAGGTGACGCGGACCACCGCTTTGAGGATCGGCGCGCCGCCGACCTTCGCGCCGACGCCGCCGAGCAGGGCGAGGAACAGGATCGAGGCGGCCGAGACCGTCATCACCAGAATGTTCAACGGCAGGATCACCGCCAGCAGCAGCGGCAGGGCGGCGCCGACGGCGAAGGTCGCGGCCGAGGCCAGCGCCGCCTGGATCGGCCGGGCCGTGGTGACCTCCGAGATGCCCAGTTCGTCGCGGGCGTGGGCGCCAAGCGCGTCTTTGGCGGTCATCTGGACGGCGACCTGACGGGCGAGGTCGGCCGAGACGCCGCGGGCGACATACATCTGGGTCAGTTCTTCGAGTTCGAACTCGGGCTGGGTCTCCAGCTCGGCCTTCTCGCGGGCCAGATCGGCGCGTTCGGTATCGGCCTGGGAGCTGACCGAGACATACTCGCCGGCGGCCATCGACATGGCCCCGGCGACGAGGCCGGCGACGCCGGCGACGAGGATCTCGCCCCGCCCCTGCGAGGCGGCCGCGACCCCGACGATCAGGCTGGCGGTGGAGACGATGCCGTCATTGGCCCCGAGCACGGCGGCCCGCAGCCAGCCGATGCGCTCGATCAGATGCATTTCGCGATGAGAGCGGGCCATGGCGGGAGTCTCGATCCAGTATCGGGGACAGTTGAGCACAGCCGCAACGGGCGCGACAGTCTCGGTGGCCGGCCTCAGGCGCGCTTGACCCACAGCATTCGCCGCAGGGTGGCGTCGCGATCAATGACCGTGTGCTTGAGGGCCCCGGCGACATGCAGGACGATCAGCGGCCAGAACAGCTTAGTCGCCGCCCCGTGCACCCACTCGGCGGCCTCATGCAGCCAGTCGATCCGGGCGCCGAAGGGGCTGGGGATGGCGAACAGGTCGAAGACCTGGATCGGCCGGGCGGCGGACCAGACCGACAGCGGTCCGGTGATCAGCAGCACCAGGATCATGACCAGGAACAGCAGATGCACGGCGATGGCGGCCAGGCGCAGCCAGCGGTTCCGCTCCAGCGACTCGGGATGGGGTTGCGAGAAGGACCACAACAGCCGCGCGGCCAGGAAGGTGAACAGCAGAACCCCGACAGAGACGTGCAGATTCTGGGCGACCAGTTTGGCGGCCCGGTCCGGGGCCTCCTCCATCTGTTCGCCCAGCAGATAGAGGGCGACGACGCCGATGGCGCTGATCCAGTGGAGACCGATGGCCATCCAGCCATAGGCGGCGCGGGTGTTGACGAAAGACATGTCGACTCTCCTGTCGCCGCAGAAGAGCGCATGTCGGCGCGCGGCGCCTTGATCTGTCTCAACTGTCGGCGTCAGGGGGCGACGGGAAACACCTCCCGGACCGCCCGGGTCGCGGCGGGATGGTAGATGGTGCTGTGTTTTTCCTCCGGATAGGGCCGGTAGGTCCAGTCGACGCCGCCGGGATTGCGCTTGAGGGCGGCGACCAGCCTGTTCATCCCGGCCTGCATCTGACCGCCCTCGTCGGCGATGGATAGCCAGAGCCTGATCCTCGGACGACCGGGGGCCGCCAGCAGCTCGGGGGCGAGGCGGGCGGTGGCCTGATCGTCCCACCAGAGGCTGGGGCTGATGGCGATGTAGCGGTCGAAGTCCTGAGGATGGCGCAGGGCGACATCGACGACGAACAGGGCGGCGAGGGACTCGCCGATCAGGCCGTCGGTTCCGTCGGTGCGCCAAGCGGCGTTGACGCGCGGCTGCAGCTCCTCGACCAGGAAGCGGCGGAAGGCGTCGGCCTTGCCGTGGGTCGGGTAGGCTTCCTGCTCGTCCTTGCGGGCGGCGGGGAGGGTCAGTTCGGCGCGGCGGTCCTCGCTGGCCACGCCGACCAGGATGACCGGCGCGTTGATGCCCCAGAGGCCGCCCTGATGCAGCAGACCGGCGATGTGGAAGAAGTCCTGCTGCTCGACGCCGCCATCCAGCAGATAGAGGACGGGATAGCGGCGGCCGCTGTTTTCCGGATCGTTGTAGCCGGGCGGCAGCTGGATGTTGATCCGGCGGGTCTGGCCGAGGATGGCCGAGGGCAGGTCGTAGCCCTGGCCGATGACGACGGGCTCGCCGGGGGCGGAGAAGGGGTTCTGGGCGGCGGCGGGGGCGGCAAGACCAAGGAACAGGACGAGGGCGAGGAGGAGGCGATGCATCGGGTCAGTTTGCGGGATTCGAGGGGGAAGCCAAGCTGTGCCGCCGTGCGCCGCGCTCAACAGGGACGGCCGCTCCGTCTGGCGGGTTCCAGCCAGCGCTTCTGTCAGCCCAGGCCCTGCTGCGTGAAACACCCGGCGGTCCGTAAACCCTCATCCGGCCCTTCGGGCCACCTTCTCCCTCAAGGGAGAAGGATGACGCCATCATCCGGTAGCGCCGCGAACAACCGCGCCAGTTCCTGCGGTCGCCTGCCCCGGGCCATGGCCTGGTTGATGTAGCCCTTGTCGGTCAGTTCGCCGCTGGCCGCGTCCGGCGCGCCGTCCAGGATCAGGGCGCGGGCGACGCGGCCGCCGCCGCCCTTGGCCGCGGCGTTCATCTTGCGCAGGCCGGCCTCGATGGCGGCGCGGATAGCGGCGGCGTCGCCGACGCGGGCGCTGTAGCCGGGATCGAGGAACAGCATCAGGCCGACGCCCTCCTCCCCCTCGCCGCAGACGATGGCGTCGGAGACCGCGCCGCCGATGGCGGAGACGGCGGCGACGCGCAGGGCCCCGGCGGCGACAAAGGTGCCGCTGGCCAGTTTGAAGTTCTCGACCAGACGGCCGTCGAAGATCAGGCCGGCGCCGGGATCGGCCTCATCGACCAGCCGGGCGGCGTCGCCCAGGCGATAGTAGCCGTCCTCGTCGAAGGCGGCGGCGGAGAGGTCCGGCTCGCCGAGGTAGCCGGGGGAGATCTGCGGGCCCCTGACCCGCATCTCGTACTTCTCGCCGGTCGGGACCAGCTTGGCCGAGGTGCCCGGCACCGGCAGGCCGCACATGCCCGAGCGGGCGTTCAGCCAGTGGATGTTGCAGGCGGTGGGGCCGGTCTCGGTCGAGCCATAGCCGGTCGCGAAGGTGACGCGCTCGCCGATGGTGGCGACGGCGACGGCCTGGATGCGATCAAGGATCGACTGGGCCATGGAGGCGCCGCCGTACTGCAGCACCCGGACGCGGGCGAAGAAGGTCCTGGCGAGGTCGGCGTCCTTCTCCAGTTCGCTGGCGAACAGGCCCCAGCCGGCCGGGACCATGTTGTGATAGGTCGGGGAGACTTCCTTCAGATTACGCACTGTCTCGGCAAAGCGGCCGGCGACCGGCTGGCCGGCGTCGATGTAGAGGGTCCCGCCGCGATGCAGGACCATGTGCAGAATGGCGTTGGCCCCGAGGCTGTGGCTCCAGGGGGCGGCGTTGACCACCACCGGCGGATCGGGGTCGTCGTAGCAGGCGGCTATCTGGGCCCCGTTCAGCGCCACATTGCGATGCAGGCAGATGACCGCCTTGGGCCGGCCGGTCGAGCCGCTGGTCAGCAGCAGCTTGGCGGTGTCGTCCGGGCTGGCGGTGAAGGGGGCGGGCTCATGGGCCAGCATGGAGGAGAAGGCGTAGTGGCCCGGCCCGCCATTGAGGCTGGCGATCACCGGCAGGCGGCGCAGGAAGTCGGCCTTGAGGGCGTCTCCGAAGGCGTCGGCGTCGTCGGTGTAGATGGCGGCCGGCTGCAGCACCTCGCAGGCGTATTGCAGGCGCGCGAGGTCGGCGCCCTTCAGGCCATACTGCGGCGAGACCGGCGCGATCGGGGCGCCGATGGCCATGGCGCCATAGGAGATCAGGGCATGGTCGACGCCGTTGCGGGCAAGGATCAGCAGGGGCTTGCCAGGCCCAAGGCCAAGATTGCGTAGGGCGCCGGCAAGGGCGGAGACGGCGGTCAGAGCCTGGGCATAGGTGACGGTGCGCCAGCCGTCGCCATCGCGTTCGGCCAGCCAGACCCGGTCGGGGGCTTCGGCGGCCCAGTGTTCGAGCGGGGCGCAGGTGGTCAGGAAGCGGTCTGACCAAGGGGTGGGATTGGTCAGGACGATGGCGCCGTCGGGTCGGCGTTCGACCTCAAGGCGGCGGGGGGCGTAGCGGGCGTCGCGGAAGGGCGCCGGGGTCTGGGATCCGTCCATGTTGGCGGTATCGCATGTCCGTGTGCGGGCGGCCAAGAGCGGCGTTAGGCGGACGGGAACGGGGACAGGTTATCCGCCTCGCCGTCGGGGTCGTTCTGTTGCAAGGGTGGACCCGGATAACCTGTCCCCATTGGCCGGTGCGACCCCTCATCCGGCGCTCCGCGCCACCTTCTCCCGCAAGGGGAGAAGGGAGATTTTAGTTCAGACGGCGGCGCTGGCGTTCGAGGTAGAGGCGTTCGGCGGGGGCGGGACCCAGGCCCAAGGCGGCGTCGTAGGCGGAGGCGGCGGCGAGGCGCTGGCCGGTCTGATCAAGAAGCCAGGCGCGAGCGGCCTGCCAGGGCAGCCACGACTGCAGTCCGGCGGAAGGGATGGCGTTGAAGGCGCGCAGGCCGTCTTCCGGACCAAAGGCTTCGGCGACAGCGACGGCGCGGTTGATCTCGGTGACGGCGCCCGGGCGCATGCGGATCAGGGCGTCGTAGAGGCGGACGATATCGCCCCAGGGCGTCACGCCCGTCTCCTGGCGGGAAAGGTGGGATCCATGGATTGCCGCCAACACCTGTCTGGGGCCCGGATTGGCCAGATCAGCGGCGCGGTCGAGCAGACTGGCGCCCTCGGCGATGCGGTCGCCGCGCCATAGATGGGATTCCTGAAGCGACAGGGGGACCATGCCGCCGGTCTCGTCGAGACGGGCCGGTCTGCGGGCCTCGGCAAAGCGGACCAGGGCGGCCAGGGCGAGGACTTCCGGCTCTTGCGGCAGCAGATCGGCGAGCAGGCCCGACAGTCGCAGCACCTCGGCGGCAAAGCCCGCGCCGTCCGTGGCGAGGGCGGCGTCCTCATAGGCCTGGGCATAGGCGATCTCGAGGGTGGCCAGCACCGCCTCCAGTCGTTCCGGCCAGGCGTCCGGGCCCGGGACCTCGAAGGCGACGCCGGCGGCGGCGATCTTCTTCTTGGCGCGGGTGATCCGTTGCAGCATGGCCGGCTCGCTGACCAGAAAGGCGCGGGCCAGCCGGGCGGTGGTCAGGCCCATGACCACCTTGAGGGTCAGGGCGATGCGGCTGGCCGGCTCGAGCGCTGGATGACAGCAGACGAAGATCAGCCGCAGGCGCTCGTCGGGAATGGGTTGATCGGCGGCCAGCAAGGCGTCTTCCGGGGTTTGCGGCGGCGGCGGGATATCATGCAGGGCGACAGCCCGGGTGCGGGCGCGCCTCTGGAGGTCGATGGCCTTGCGGAAGGCGGTGCGCCACAGCCAGGCGGGCGGGTCTTCCGGAAAGTCCCGCCGCCAGGCCTCGACGGCGCTGGCGGCGGCCTCGGCGAAAGCGTCCTCGGCCAGGTCGATGTCGCGGAATCGGGCGGCCAGAGCCGCGACGATGCGCCCTCGCGCCGCCTCGATCAGCCGCCCTTCCATCCGCGATCAGTAGGTCATGACCGGGCGGATCTCGACCTTGCCGCCTTCGACGACCGGCATCCGCCTGGCCCAGCCGAGCGCGGCGTCGAGGTCGGGGACGTCGATCAGATAGTAGCCGCCGAGCTGTTCCCGGGTCTCTGCGAAAGGCCCGTCGTGCAAGGTCTGGGCGCCGCCGGGACCGTTATGAACGGTGGTCGCCGTGTCGGTCGTCTGCAGGCCGTCGCCGCCCAGCAGAACGCCCTTTTCCCGCATCTCCTGCGACAGGGCCATATGCTTGCCGACGATCTCCGTCAGGGTCGTTTCGCTGGCCGCTGCATAGGCGGCCTCAGGTTCGTAGATCAGAAGCATATATTGCATGGCCGTCTTCCTGTGGCTGCGACGCCGGCACAGCGCCGCGTCTGTAGCATAGACGGGCGGCCGGAAGCGGATTCGACGGGCGGTGACCGGAAATTGTCGAGCAGCCCAGGTTTTGCTAGAGTGACCGCATGAACGTCGAACTGACAGCGGATCAGGAAGCCTTTGTCGAGAAGGCCGTGGCCTCTGGCCGCTTCGCCTCGGCATCTGCCGTTCTGACAGAAGCGGTGGCCTTGCTCGCAGAGCGGCTCGACAAGCATGAGCGGCTGAAGCGCGATATCGAGATCGGCCTTGAAAGTGGAGATGGCGGCGAACTCGACGAGAACGCCATCGCCGATATCAAGGCCCGCGGCAGGGCTCGGCTGGCGGCCAAACTCGCGGCCGAATGAGACAGGTCGTTCAGTCCCGGCAGGCCATCGTCGATCAGGACAATATCTGGGACTACATTGCCCAGGACAATCTGACCGCAGCGGATGACTTTCTTGATCGTCTTCTCGAGACCGCGCGACTGATCGCGACACAGCCCCGTATGGGCAAGGCCCGGTTCGATCTGGCTGCGGAAATGCGATCCTTCCCGGTCGGCGAACATCTAATCTTCTACCGTCCGCGCGACGAAGGCGGCGTATACCTTGTCCGTATCCTGCACGGGCGTCGCAACATCACGCCGGATCTGTTCTAGCTCCCCAGCGTCTCCTGGAAGCGCACGGGCTCGCCCATGGCCGGGGCGACCACCTCGTCGTCGCGCATGACCACTCGGCCGCGGATGATGGTCGCCATCGGCCAGCCGGTGACGTCCATGCCGTCGAAGGGAGTCCAGCCGCTGCGGGTCGCCATGTCGGCGTGCTTGAGGGTGCGCTTTGCCTTGAGGTCGACGATGGTCAGGTCGGCGTCATAGCCCTCGGCCAGACGGCCCTTGCCGGCGATGCCGAAGACCCGCTGCTGGCCGTGGCTGGTCAGGTCGATGAACCGCTCCAGGGTCAGCCGACCGGCGGCGACGTGGTTGAGCATGACCGGGACCAGGGTCTGGACCCCCGGCATGCCGGACGGCGAGGCCGGATAGGGCCGGGCCTTTTCCTCGAGGGTGTGGGGGGCGTGGTCGGAGCCGAGAACATCGGCGACCCCGGCGGCGATGCCCTCGGCCCAGAGGGCGGCGACGTGATCAGCCGAACGGATCGGCGGGTTCATCTGGGCCAGACCCTTGAGCCGCTCATAGGCCTCCGGTGCGTGGAGGGTGAGGTGCTGGGGCGTGACCTCGACGGAGGCGACGTCCTTGTGGTGGGCGAGGAAGGCGATCTCTTCCTTGGTGGTCACATGCAAAACGTGGATCCGACGACCGACCTTGCGGGCCAGGCGGACCAGACGTTCGGTCGAGCGGATGGCGCTCTCCGCGTCGCGGACTTCCGGGTGGCTGGTCCAGTCGCCGGTGCGGGCCAGTTCGCGGCGTTCAGCCAGACGGTATTCATCCTCGCTGTGGAAGGCTGCGCGGCGGTTGATCGACCGCAGCACGGCCTCGACGCCCTCGTCGTCGGCGATCAGCAGGCTGCCGGTCGAGGCGCCCATGAAGACCTTGACCCCGCAGCAGCCGGGCAGACGTTCCAGTTCACCAAGGAAGGCGGCGTTCTCATGGGTGCCGCCCATGTAGAAGGCGTGGTCGCAGTCCATCCGGCCCTTGGCGCGGGCCAGCTTGTCGGTCAGGGCGTCGGGATCGGTGGTGGTCGGCTCGGTGTTGGGCATCTCGAAGACAGCGGTGACGCCGCCCAGAACGGCGGCGCGGGCGCCGGTCTGGAGATCTTCCTTCCATTCAAGACCGGGTTCGCGGAAGTGGACCTGGCTGTCGATGACCCCGGGCAGGACGGTGAGGCCAGTTGCGTCGAACACTTCGCCGGCGCTGGCCTGGGACAGGTCGCCGATGGCCGCGATCTTGCCGGCCCGCACGCCGATATCAGCCCCGCCCCGCCCCGAATGATTGGCCACCTCGCCGCCGCGGACGATCAGGTCGAAGGTGTTGGACATGGGCAGGCTCCATCACTTGGGTCCCTTCTCCCCTTGTGGGAGAAGGTGGCGCGCAGCGCCGGATGAGGGGTCGAAGGCAGGGTCAGCCTCGTTCAGCGGTTGATACGACAACCGGAAGGTCCGGCGCGACCCCTCATCCGTCGGCTTTGCCGACACCTTCTCCCGCAAGGGGAGAAGGAATCAGAGTGGACTGACCCGACAGCAGTTCGCTCGCCGCCAGGATGACCGCCTCGGTGGGCAGGTCGAGCATGTGGCCGATGGTCTGGTTGAGGCCGGGGTCGACTGCCTTGAATTGCTCGAAGCTGCGCGGGCCGCGAACGACGCGGGTGCGCGGGCCCCAGGGGGCGTAGAGGCGATCATCCGACGGGCCGAACAGGCCGATGGTCGGGCAGCCGGCGGCGGCGGCCAGATGCATCAGGCCGGAGTCGTTGCCGATGAACAGGTCGGCGCGGCGCAGCAGGGCGTGAACCGTCAGCAGCTCCAGCTGGCCGGTGAGGTCGAGACACTGATCGCGGGGCAGGGAGCGGCGCAGTTCGTCGACGTAGCGCACATCTTCCGGCCCGCCGAGGATGACCAGCCGTCCGCCGGCCAGCGGGCCGTCAGGGGCGATCAGACGTTTGGCGACGCTGGCGAAGCGGTCGATGGGCCAGGTCTTGCCAAACCAGTTTGCGGCCGGACCCATGGCCAGGATCGGGCCCTTGCCGCCGTCGAGCATGGCGTCGGCCCAGGCCTGACGTTCATCAGAGACAAACAGGTAGGGCGCCGGCGGATCATCCTCGAGATTGAGCATCCGGGCCGCCTCGACGACCTTGTGGACCGGCTCGCCCTGGGATTTGCGATGCACCGCCCGCTTCTGCTTGCTGAGGAAGCGGGTGATGGCCGAGCCGCGGGTATCGACGACCAGACCCCATTTGGTTTGACGCACCTGGTTCCACAGCTTGAACCAGTGGCCGCTGCCCCTCTCCTTGTGCATGACGATCAGGCGATCGAGGGACGGGACGTCGGCGAAGAGCGGGGCGGCGGCGGGGCCGGCGGCGATGGTGAACCGGGCGCGCGGAATCTCCTCCGCCAGCTTGCGGATCAGGCCTGAAGTCAGCACGGCGTCGCCGATGCGGCCCGGGCCAATGAACAGAATCGGAAAGGGCTTTGGCGCCATTTGCGGGACCATAGCGCCCTTCCCTCTGGCGCTCCATCACTCGTAGCGCCACTTATGGACGCATGACCGGTGCAATTAACACTCTGACGCTGACGGATCGGGCCCTGGTGAGGGTTTCCGGGCCGGATTCCCGCGGTTTTCTTCAAGGCCTGCTGACCCAGGACGTTGAAGGCCTGGAGGCCGGCGCCCTGCGCTATGGCGCGCTGCTGACGCCGCAGGGCCGGCTTCTGGTCGATGTTTTTCTTCTGGGAACGGAGGACGGGGTGGTCATCGATGTCGACGCCGGACGGCGGGACGATCTGATCCGGCGGCTGACCCTGTATCGCCTGAGGGCCAAGGCGCAGATCGTCGCCGACGACGGGGCGGTGGAGGTCTGTATCGGCGCCGCGCCCGAGGGCGAGGGCTGGATGGCCGACCCCAGGCTGGCGGCGATGGGCTGGCGGCGATACGGCGCGTCCGACCCGGCGACCGATGGAGACCGGGAGGCCTGGGACGCCCACAGGATCGCCCTGGCTGTGCCGGGTATGGCCGACTTCGGCGATGAGGCGACCTATCCCCTCGAGGTCAATCTGGACCTGCTGAACGGCATCGATTTCAAGAAGGGCTGTTTTGTCGGTCAGGAGACCACCAGCCGGATGAAGCGGCGGGGGGTGATCAAGAGCCGGCTGCTGCCGATCGCTGTCGAGGGCGCGGCGCCGGCGGCGGGGACCGAGGTGCTGAAGGGCGAATTGAGGGCCGGATCGACCCTGTCAGCCGTCGACGGCATGGCCCTGGCGGTGATGCGGCTGGACCGACTGGACGGCGAACTGACGGTTGACGGACGCCCGGCCCGGCCGGCGACGCCGGACTGGCTGACCAGCGCTCTTGGTCAGGGAACAGGCGCGGTCTGAACCGGCGGCGGCGGGGCCTTGGCGGCGAGCACGGTGGCCTGGGTCACCAGCCCCGGCAGAGGCCCGACATAGCCGCCGCCGACGAAGACGTCGAAGACGCCCGGATCGGATACGGTGACGCTGAGGCCCCTGATCACCGGCAGGCGGTAGGCTTCACCGGTCTGCAGCACGCGGACGAAATAGGATGAGCCATCGCTGCCCTTGACCTCGAAGGCGGCGTTGCGACGGGCCTGAACGATGACCGCGCCGGCGGGTCCGGCCGGCGCCCCGTAGATCTGGCCGCGCGCCTTGAAGGGGCTGCCGAGAGGCATGGAGAGCGAAGGAACCTGAGCGGCGGCGGTCTCGGCGCCGTCGCCGTTGGTGGCCAGTCCGGGGGTCTGGTAGGGGACCGGGGTGGTGGATTCGACGGGCGGCGGCGCGACCTCGCCCACCGAAATGGGACCGGTCGGACCGGTCGGCGCAGGCTGGGCCGGCTGTTCAGCGACGGTGGCGCCGGTCGGTTGCTGGGCGGTCAGGGTCCGCTGGGCGACGTTCCACAGGGCGAAGGCGGCGACCACCAGAATGGCGGCGATCAGGATCAGGCCAAGACGCGGATCGTTCTGCTTGCGCATGCCGACCGGCGCGCGAAGACCTTCGTCATGGATCGGATTATCAACGCGGAACCGCTCGACGGCCGCGTCGGGGTCGAGGTCCAGATGCTGGGCGTAGGCCTTCACATAGCCGATGGCGAAGGGGCGCGAGGGCAGTTCGTCCAGGCGCATGTCCTCAAGCGCGGCGAGGTAGTTCTGGCGGATGCGGGTGGCGTCGGCGAGGTCCTGAAGCGAGACGCCCTTGAACTCACGGACAGCCTTGAGGGCGGCGCCGATGTCGGGACCGTCATCGAGGCCGGGCGCATCGCTGCGCGGCGGCTCGGAAGGATCGTACTCACCCACTCGATACAAAGACGTAACCCCGCCGGTATCCCGCGCCATACCTAGTACACCCCCCACGCAACGCGATCGCCGGGGATCGCCGGGGCAGCAAACAGCCCGTCATCGGACGCCCGCACTGCGGAGCCCCTCGATGAAGCCTTGCTGATATCAAAATACGTCCGGAAATTCAACGTGCTAACCCCGCCAGCGCGAAAGATCACACGGCGACATACAATTTTCGGGCCAAAGTCTCGATCTCGTTGCGGATCGAGCCGGCGGCGCTCTTGATCAGGGCGTTGACGCCCTTGGCCGCGGCCGCCTGGTCGCAGGACAGCACCATCTGCTTGACCGGACCGATGCCGGCGGGCGGCATGGACAGGCGATCAAAACCAAGGGCCGTGAGGGTGAAGGCTTCCAGAGGACGGCCGGCCATTTCGCCACAGACCGAGACAGGGGTTCCCGTTTCGGCACAGGCGACCTGAATCTGCTTGAGGGCGCGCAGGGCCGGCGGCGAGAGGGGGTCGTAGCGGTCCGCGACCCGGGGATTTCCGCGGTCGGCGGCGAACATGTACTGCATCAGGTCGTTGGTCCCGACACTGACAAAGTCGGTCATCGGCAGCAGGGCGTCGAGATGCCAGATCAGGGACGGGGCCTCGATCATCGCGCCCACGTCGAGACGCGACGGCGCCGGGCGGCCCCGGCGCTGGGCCCAGGCGATCTCGTGTTCGACCATGGCCCGGGCGGCGCGGAACTCGTCCACATTGGCGACCAGCGGGAACATGATGCGCAGGGGACGGCCCTTGGCCGCCCAGATCAGGGCCCGGACCTGCATCCGCAGAAGGGCCGGACGGTCCAGCCCCATGCGGATCGCCCGCCAGCCCAGCGCCGGGTTCTCCTCACGCTCGGCTTCCATGTAGGGCAGCAACTTGTCGCCGCCGAGATCGAGGGTGCGGAAGGTGATCGGCAGGCCGTCGGCGCCGTCGAAGATCTTCTTGTAGAGGGCGGTCTGGGCGTCGAGCTTGGGCAGTTCCTCGGCGACCATGAACTGGAACTCGGTGCGGAACAGGCCGATGCCCTCGGCGCCGGTGTCGCGCAGGATATCCAGATCGACGGCCAGGCCGGCGTTCATCAGCAGGGTGATCTTGGTCCCGTCGCGGGTGAAGGCCGGGGTGTCGCGCAGCTTGGCGAACTCGGCCTTGCGCTGGACGCGCACATCGAGACGGGCGTTGAGGGCCTCGATGACGTCGGGCCGGGGACGCAGATAGGCCTCGCCGCTCTCGGCGTCGACGATGACCGGGTCGCCCTGGGAAATCCGGTCGCGAAGACCCGGCAGGCGGCCGACGCAGGGAATGTCCAGCGCCCGGGCGACGATGGCGGCGTGACTGGCGGTCGATCCCTCCTCCAGAAGGATGCCCTTCAGCCGGCTGCGGTCATATTCCAGCAGGTCGGCGGGCCCGAGGTTGCGGGCGATGAGGATGGCGTCCTCGGGCAGTTCCCGGTCGTCCTCGACGTCGCCCGCCAGATGGCGCAGCAGCCGGTCGTTGAGGTCTTCAAGATCGTGCAGCCGTTCGCGCAGATAGGGATCGCGGGCCTGGCCGAGGCGGGCGCGGTGCTCCGAGCGGACCCGTTCGACAGAGGCCTCGGCGGTCAGACCCGAGCGGACAGCCTCCTGAAGCGAACGGTTCCAGCCCCGGTCGTGGGCGAACATGCGGTAGGTCTCGAGCACCTCGTAGGAGGCGCCGATCAGGCCGCCCTCGCCGTCGAGGAGTTGGTCGATCTGGCGCTGCAGGGCGTCGATCGCCGTCTGCAACCGCACCTCCTCGGCCTTGGGATCATCGCTGAGCAATTGGGCGGCGGCGACGGGCTGTTCGTGGAGTACGGCGATGCCGAAGGCCAGGCCGTCGGCGAAGCGGGCGCCCTTGAGACGCTCGGGCCGGTGGGGCGCGATCTCGACGTCGCGCAGTTCGACCTCGTCGAGCAGTTCGCCGGTGCCGACCAGTTCGGCCAGGACCATGGCGATAATCTGGAGATCCTCGATCTCCTCTTCGCTGTAATGGCGGGTGGTCTTGTTCTGGACGACCAGGACCCCGATCGCCCGGCCGCCACGCAGCAGGGGAACGCCGAGGAAGGCGTGGTAGGGATCCTCGCCGGTTTCCGGGCGGTAGGCGAAGGCCGGATGGTTGGGCGCGTCGGAGAGGTTCAGCGGCCTGCCGAGGCGGACAATCTCGCCGACCAGCCCTTCGCCCGCGCGCAGGCGGGTCACGTGGACGGCTTCGCTGGCCAGACCTTCGGTGGCGAACAGTTCAAGGTCGCCGTGGGAGCGGCGCAGATAGAGGGAACAGACCTCGGCGACCATCGAGCGGGCGATGATCCGGACCACCATGTCGAGTTTGATCTGGGCCGGCGATTGACCCGCCATAGCCTCGCGAATCTGCTTCAGCAGACCCCGTGATCCCCGAGTTGCCAGGCCGGCTGGGCCCATGGTCGTCTTCTCTCCCTCTCGCGGCGTCACTGTAGCAGGTTTCACGTGAGGAAACCGTGACCTTCGGCCCACGGATCAAAGTGAGGCCTGCGGACCACGGTATGACCCGGACAGGGCGCCCTTTGTGGGGCAAGGGCTGGCGTTTTGTGCAGACCATGGTAGCAATAACGATGGTCGCTCTGAATTTGGAGCGAGCGTGGGGAATGAGTGATGCTTTTCGAAGACGGCTACGTCCTTAATCAGGGCTTCGGCGACCACGGATTCGGCCTCGACGGGCTGTTTGGCCCGAGCCGTTTTGACACCGGCGAGATCGTCGTTGTCGGACGCGTGCCCGGCGCGGTCTATTTCGATGACCTGACGCCTGGTCAGACCTTTCTGGAACATGTCCTGGACAGCGTGACGGCGGAAACCTCGCTTGGGGACGCCTCCTCCAACCAGGATTTTTTCAGCCCTGAACTGTCGTCCGCAGCGACATCCGACGTACAGACGGATTCTGCCCAGGGCTTGATCCTGTCGGGTCTCGGCAAGGATGCCCAGCCGATCTACGGCGACGGCCCGGCGATGAGCGGCGAAGAGGGCTTTACCGCCCTGATCGGCGGCCGCCCCTATGAGTCGCTGTCGTTCCTGATCATCGACACGCCGTTCGCCTATGGCGACAGTCATCTGACCGCCAGCCTGCGTCCTTCGGTCGACACCTTGCTGGGTCTGGCCGATGACGGCGTCGACGGCTGGGTCCTGCCCACCGCCGGACGGGGCGCCTGGCGCCTGTCCTGAGCCTGACAGAGCCCTAGCGAGACCTGAAACGCCGGCCCCTGGGCCGGCGTTTTTCGTTCCGCACGGCGGATGCAAGCGACCTTGCCGACGCCAAGGCGGGGCATGCTAGGGTCGTCGAAAATCGGGGAGAAACCATGAGCGCCACGGAAACCGGAGCCGACGCCCAGATTCCGGCCGCCGTGATGGCGCCGGGTCTGTCGCCGATGCAGCGCCTGCGGGCGATTCTGGGGGGATCAGCCGGCAATCTGGTCGAATGGTACGACTGGTTCGCTTATTCGGCCTTCTCGATCTACTTCGCCAGCATCTTCTTTCCCGCCGGCGACAGCACCGCCCAGTTGATGAAGACGGCTATCGTCTTCGCCGTCGGCTTCGGCGCCCGGCCGGTCGGGGCATGGCTGATGGGGATGTACGCCGACCGGGCCGGTCGCAAGGCCGCCCTGACCCTGTCGGTGGCGATGATGTGCGTCGGCTCGCTGATCATCGCCGTGACGCCCGGTCACGCCCAGATCGGCAACGCCGCCGCCGCCATCCTGGTCTTCGCCCGCCTGCTGCAGGGTCTGTCGGTCGGCGGCGAATACGGCGCCAGCGCCACCTACATGAGCGAGATGGCCGGTCGCCACCGGCGGGGGTTCTGGTCCAGCTTCCAGTATGTGACCCTGATCATGGGCCAGCTGGTCGCCGCTCTGGTGCTGGTGATCCTGCAGCAGACCCTGAGCAAGGAAGACCTCTCGGCCTGGGGCTGGCGGATTCCCTTCTTCATCGGGGCGGCCCTCGCCGTCGTCGTCTTCTGGATGCGGCGGAGCATGGCGGAGAGCGCCAGCTTCGAAGCGGCCCGGGGCCAGGGCGTCTCGCGGGGCCGGACCATGCTGCTGTTCCTGCAGTATCCCAAGGAGACGCTGGCGATCATGGGGCTGACGGCGGCGGGCTCGCTCGGCTTCTATGCCTACACCACCTACATGCTGAAGTTTCTGGTCAACACCGCGGGCTTCAGCAAGCCGATGGCCGGGGCGGTCAATCTGGCGACGCTGGTGGTCTTCATGCTGATCCAGCCCCTGTTCGGCGCCCTGTCGGACCGGGTCGGGCGCAAGAAGATGCTGGCCATCGCGTTTGGCGGCGGGGCCCTGGTCAGCGTGCCGGTCTTCACCCTGATCGGGTCCAGCGGCGGCAACCCGTTCGCGGCGTTCGGGCTGATCCTGGCGGCGCTGGTGGTGCAATCGGCCTATACCTCGATCAGCGCGGTGGTGAAGGCCGAACTGTTCCCGGCCCACGTGCGGGCGCTGGGCGTCGCCCTGCCCTATGCCGTGGCCAATGCGATCTTCGGCGGCACGGCGGAGTATGTCGCCCTGTGGTTCAAGAGCATCGGCCATGAGAGCGGCTTCTACTGGTATCTCGGCGGCATGATGATCATGGCGCTTGTCGTCTCCCTGCTGCTGCGCGACACCCAGAAGACCAGCCAGATCCTGGAGGATTAACGGCGCCATGCTGCACCCGGTCGACCTTGCCGCCTTGGGTTTCTTTGTACTGTGCTGGGTCTTCTATGAGCCGGCGCTGAAGGCGTTGCGCGGTCCGGGCGGGGTGCTGAACACCGACATGGCCCGCATCCGGGTGTCCTGGATGCTGCAGATGAGCCGACGGGAGAGCCGGTTCATGGACGGCCAGCTGCTTGGCCATGCGCTCAATTCGGCCAGCTTCTTCGCCTCCTCCAACCTGCTGCTGATCGCGGCGGTGGCCGGGGTTCTGTTCGGGGGCGAGGACAGCTTCCGCTCGGTCTCCTCCCTGGCTCTGATCCGGACCAGCACAAGGCTGTTGTTCGAGACCCAGCTTGCGCTGGTGATGATCACCCTGGCTCGGGGTCTGCTGGATTTCATCTGGTCGATCCGTCAGATGAACTACACCCTGACCATCGTCGGCGCGGCGCCGGAAGCCCGGGAGGGCGAGGCCGCCCCGGACCCGTCGGTCGTCGACGCTGTCGCCCAAGCGGCGGCGAGGGTGCTGAACGGATCGCTGACCGCCTTCAACGCCGGGGTTCGCGGCTACTACTTCGCCCTGGCCGCGGCGGCGTGGATCTTCGGTCCGGTCGCTTTTGCCTCGGCCACGCTGGGGGCGGTGCTGCTGCTGGCCTGGCGCCAGACCCATAGCCCGGCCGCCGTGGCGGTGCGCGATCTGCGCGGCATCATGGACCGCAGCGAAGAAGAGGCCTGAGATGCCGACCCGGACCCTGATCGGCCTGCTGGTCGTCGCATTGCTGGCCGCCTGCGCCGGCCCCGCCCCGGTCAACCAGGGTCAGGTCAACCAGGGTCAGGTCATCGAAGACGGTATTCTCAGCCTGCAGCAACGCGCCGCGTGCGAAGAGAGCGGCGGCAAGGTCCAGAGGGGCGGTCTGCTGGGATATGAGGCCTGTGTCCGCAGCCTTGCCGACGCCGACCGACGCTGCCGGGACGACAAGGACTGCGAGGGGCAGTGTTTCGCGGCGACCGACCCGGCGCCGGGACAGCCGGGACGGTGTCAGAGGACGACTTCGCCGTTCGGGTGCCGGGCGGCGGTGCGTGACGGCGTGGTTCAGCCGACCCTGTGCGTGGACTGACGGCGCTCAGACCAGACCGAGCTCGCGCCTGGCCTTCTTCGTCAGTTTCGCGGCGACGAGGTCATGCGCCGTGGCCAGCCAGCCGGCGACCTCGGCGTCGTCGAGATCGGCCATGGCGTCAAACTTCACCCAGCCCGCCCGGGCCAGATAGGGCGCGGGGATCGCCCTGCCGGTTTCCGTGAGCACCTCGAAGGCGATGGCGGTGACCTTCAGGGAAACGCCGCCCGCGCCGCCCGGGCCGGTGACGGCGAACATCTTGCCGCCGACCTTATAGACGTGATCGTCGCCCCACTGGACATCCATGGTCACGGCGGGAAGAGCCCGGCAGGCCGCATCGAAGGCCTCCGGGCTCATCCTCAGGCGCCCTCTTCAGCGAGAGAAACGCCGATGCCGATCGGGCAGACCACGCCGGTGCCGCCGATGCCGCAGTAGCCGCCCGGGTTCTTGGCCAGATACTGCTGGTGATAGTCCTCGGCGTAGTAGAAGGGACCGGCCTCGACGATCTCGGTGGTGATGGCGCCCATGCCCTGGTCGGCCAGCGCCTGGCTGTAGGCCGCCTTCGAGGCGGCGGCGGCGGCGGCCTGGGCGTCATTGGCGACATAGATGCCCGACCGGTACTGGGTGCCGACATCGCCGCCCTGGCGCATGCCCTGGGTCGGGTCGTGATTTTCCCAGAAGGTCTTCAGCAGGCTCTCGTAGGTGACGACCTTGGGATCAAAGACCACCAGCACCGCCTCGGTATGGCCGGTGCGGCCCGAGCAGACCTCTTCATAGCTGGGATTGGGGGTGAAGCCGGCGACATAGCCGGCCGACGTCGACCAGACGCCGGGGATCTGCCAGAAAATGCGTTCGACGCCCCAGAAACAGCCCATCGCGAAGACCGCCGTCTCCAGCCCCTCGGGCCAGGGTCCGTGCAGCGGATGGCCGTTGACGAAGTGGGTTTCGTGGTCGCCCAGCACCGGGGTGGCGCGGCCCGGCAGGGCGGTTTCGGCGGTGGGCAGGTCGTGGGATTTCTTGAAGAACATGGTGCGGCTCCCGGAGAGGCGTTGAGTCTCTAGATAGGGCGTTGCGTCGACAATTTCACCTGTCTGACAAGTCGCTTGCTCCGGGAGACTTGCTGAGTATATTGCGCCCCTTCCCGCGCCGGGGGCGGCAACGCTCCAGCGGCGCAAGACGTGTGCCTCGGCGTGCGTGGAGAGGTGGCCGAGTGGTTTAAGGCGCACGCTTGGAAAGCGTGTGTAGGGGAAACTCTACCGCGGGTTCGAATCCCGCTCTCTCCGCCATTCACCCGGCGAAATCTGCTCTTCATTCCCTGATCCGTCCTGGCGCGCCGCCGTCCTGGCGCGCGGCCGGGAGGTGTTCGCCCAAGCCCTGACCGGTATCGCCGCCCCCGACCTCGAACAAAGGCTGACCCGGTGAGCCCCCTGCCCTGAGTGCGCCTGGCAAAAGCGGGTTCGCACTGGACTGACAGCAAGGCGCGGTCCGTGCCGTTCGGTCAGGGGATCAGGTCGATGCTCAGGCGGGCGCCGATGATGACGACAGGGTCCGCGCGTCGGTCGCCGCCGGCGTCGAAAATCACCTGCAGATCCGGCTGAATGCGGATTCGGGGCGTGAGCCGATCGGAGAAGGTCACCTCGAACCCGCTCTCGGCGCGGGCGGAATCGGCGCCGCCAGAGGCGAGGATGGCGCGCATATTTGACGACAGGACCCCCTGCTGGACGCCGATCGACGCCTGGCTGTCCGGGCGACCCGGCAGAAGGCGGTCGATGACGACCCCGGCCTGCCAACCGCCGCGGAACGGGCTGGTGTCGCCATCAGACACGCCGATCCGGACGAAACCGCGGGCCCACGGCCCATCGCCGGCCTCGTCACCGAACAGGGACGCCTCGCCCAGAACATAGCCTCCGGCAGCCAGACGCTTCAGCGGCTGCCCCGCAAGGTTCACCGCCAGGATGTCGTCCTGTCGGTCGCTGTAGCGCCACAAGCCGACGGCGAAGCGGGTGGAGCCATGGGTTCCGGCCTCCGCGATCATCAAGGCGCCGTCGCCAAAGGACAGATCCGTCCCGTCGGGATCGCCGGGAACGCCCGCCCGGGCATTGAGGACGGCCGCCCTCACATAGCCCGAGGGAAAATCGTGGTTCACCCGCAGGGCGATGGCCGTCGATGGAAAGATGGAGGGTCCGTTCGGCCCGGTGGCCGCCAGTTCCGATCCGATGCCGAAGGGCGGCGCGATCAGCAACCCGGCGGCGTCGCTGGCGTAGAACTCGCTGTTCAGATCGTAGAGGCCGACCAGGACGGTGGTGTCGTCGCCGACGGGAGCCTGCAGCCAGAGCTCATAGAGCCGGACGCCCTGACGCGCGACCTCGATATTGTCGACGCCCTGCAGGGTTCCGGCGCGGTCGTTGGGGACCTGACCGTTGTTGGACAGGAGATAGCCGTGGATCGTCGCGCCGGACCAGCCGATCGTCCGTCCCAGATCAAGGTCGGCGACAAGGTCAAGATTGTCCAGCACGCTCCCCCGGCGGGAGACGCCGCCCTGGACGGGTCCGATCAGGTCAACCCTGTAGAGAGCCTCGACGGCAAGCGCCGGGCTTGCCTCCTCCTCGGCTCGCAACGGCGTGGCGGCCAGCGCGCTCAAGGCAACCGCGACCAGCGCAGACCATACAGCACCCCGCGTCTTCCGAATGTTCCGCATGTCGACCCATCTCCAGTCCGTGGAGAGCATAGGGACGACAAGGCTAAATCAATCCTAAAGATGTCCTTTGAATTACGAGCAACGCGGCCATTCATAAACTCAGACTATCCACTATATGCGCCGCATTACCCGGCTCGGGCCAGCAGATTATGTCTAAAGGGCCAATTTTTTGCTCGAAATGGGTAACGCCCAAATAGCCGCGTGGCAATGTTACGCACTCTGCAGAATTAACCTAAAGCTAAGGGAGACTTTCTATCTCTATCGTCTTCGCTATCCGGGGCGCGACAGCATCATGAATTTCTCGTCGATTAGCGGCAAGGCGATGATCGCCGGCGCGGCCTTGCTCATCCTGATAGGCGTAACCGCCGGAGCGGGCGTCTGGACCAGCGTCAACCTCAGCCAACAGCTTAAAGCCGCGACACGCTCGGCCTCGGTGCTGCGCAGCCACATGTATGCGGACATGATGCACGACGCCCTGAGGGCGGATGTCCTCTCGGCCCTCCGCGCGACGGACTCGGCCAGCGGGGCCTCCCTTGCCTCGGTCAGCAAGGACCTCAAGACCCACACCGACGCCTTCCGGGAAGCGATCACCCGAAGCAGGACGCTGGCCGCAGATCCCACCACCAAGGCCGCCCTCGCCGCCGTGGAGGCGCCGCTGAACGCCTACATCTCCTCGGCCAACGACATCGTCGCCGCCGCCGGACGCGATCCCGCGGACGCGGAGGCGCGGATGCCGGACTTTATCCAGCGGTTCGACGCGCTTGCCGAACGTATGGAACAGGCCTCGACGACAATCGAAGCGGCCAGCCAATCAGCGGCGGACCGGGCCGGCCGTGAGGGTGTCCTGGCCCAGATCATGATGAGCGTGATGCTGCTGGTCGGGATCCTGTTCTCGATTACCCTTATTCTGATCGCCCGGAAGGGACTGGTGTCTCCCCTGGTGGACATCACGGCGGCTCTGACAAGGCTGGCGAGCGGGGATCTGAGCGTTGAACCGACGCACACCGGCCGCAAGGACGAGATCGGCGCCATGACCAAGGCGCTGTTCGCCTTCCGTCAGGCCGTCGCGGAGCGTCAGGCCGAAATGCTGGCCGCTGAAGACAGGGAGCAGATCGAACAGGAGCGTCGCGAGAATGAGCGTCGGCGCGCGGCCGAAAAGGCAGACCAGGACCGCGTTGTCAGCGTCCTGGCGGAGGGCCTGTCGGATCTGGCGCGAGGGGACCTCACCCACCGGATCGAGACGCCGTTCCCGGGCGAGTACGAGCGGCTGCGAACAGACTTCAACGCGGCGATCAGCGAACTCCAGTCCGCCATCCGACGTGTCAGCGACGCCACCAGCGACATCCAGACCGGCGCCGGCCAGATATCCCACGCGTCAGATGACCTGGCGTCGCGAACCGAGCGTCAGGCGGCAAGCCTGGAGCAAACCTCCGCGGCGCTGCACGAGGTCTCGGCGACCGTGAAGAGCGCGGCTGAAACCGCCCAGCAGGCGCGCGTCGCCACGCAGGACGCCTCAAGGGAGGCGGAGCAGAGCGGCGTCATTGTCCGGGACGCCACGTCCGCCATGAGCGAGATCGAGCAGTCCTCGCAACAGATCAGCAAGATCATCGGCGTGATCGACGAGATCGCCTTCCAGACCAACCTGCTGGCGCTGAACGCCGGCGTGGAGGCCGCAAGAGCCGGCGACGCCGGCCGGGGCTTCGCCGTTGTCGCCCAGGAAGTGCGGGCCCTGGCCCAACGGTCGGCCGAAGCCGCCCAGGAAATCAAGCTCCTGATCTCCGCCAGCACAAGACAGGTCGGCCAGGGCGTGGCCCTGGTGGACCAGACCGGAGCGGCCCTGCTGCGCATTGTTGAGCAGGTCAGCAAAATCAACACCCTGATCTCCGGCATCGCGGCCTCGTCTCAGGAGCAGTCGACCGCGCTCTTCGAAGTCAGCACCGCCGTCAACCAGATGGATCAGGTGACGCAACAGAACGCCGCCATGGTCGAGGAGACCACCGCCGCCAGTCACGGGCTGGCGCAGCAGGCCGAGGTCCTGGCCGCCCTGATCAGCCGGTTCACCATCGCCTCCTCTGCCGAAGAGAGCCGGGCTGGCATCCGGTCCATGCGCGAAGACGGCCCGCCGATCGCGATGAGCGCCTAAGGGCCGGGGGCTATCGACTACACCTCCGCGGTCGCCGTCGCCCCGACCATCGATCGGGCGACCGCCTCGGCGACCTTGATGCCGTCTACGGCGGCCGAAAGGATGCCGCCCGCATAGCCGGCGCCTTCGCCGGCGGGGAACAGGCCACGGACGTTCAGGCTCTGGAAGTCCGCGCCACGGGTCATGCGGATGGGCGATGAGCTGCGGGTCTCGACGCCGGTCAGGACCGCCTGGGCGTCGTCATAGCGGGGGATCTTGCGGCCGAAGACGGGCAGGGCTTCCCGCATGGCGGCGATCACATAGTCCGGCATCAGCGGCGCCAGATCGGTTGGCCGGACACCCGGCCGGTAGCTGGGAACAACCTCGCCAAGCGAGGTCGAGGGACGGCCGGCCAGAAAGTCGCCGACGAGCTGGGCGGGCGCGAAATAGTCCCCGCCCCCGGCCTCGAAGGCCAGGCTCTCCAGCTGCCGTTGCAGCTCTATGCCCGCCAGCGGGCGGTCGCCCGGATAGTCGCCGGGTGACACGCCCACCACAAAGCCGGAGTTGGCGTTCCGCTCGTTGCGGGAATACTGGCTCATGCCGTTGGTGACGACGCGGCCAGGCTCGCTGGTCGCCGCCACCACGGTTCCGCCCGGGCACATGCAGAAGCTGTAGACGGTGCGCCCGTTGCTGCAGTGATGTGAGAGAGTATAGGCGGCCGCGCCAAGGTCGGGATGTCCCGCGCAGGGGCCAAACAGCGCCCGGTCGATCCAGGACTGCGGATGCTCGATGCGAAAACCGATCGAGAACGGCTTGGCCTCGATATGGACTCCCCGGTCATAGAGCGTCTGGAAGGTGTCGCGCGACGAATGCCCGATGGCGAAGACCACATGGTCCGCCTCCAGAACCTCTCCGGTGTGAAGGCGAAGCCCGCGTAGTCGGCCCTTGTCGAGGTCGATGTCGGTGACCCGGTGTTCGAAGCGGTACTCGCCGCCGAGGCGCTCGATCTTCGCGCGCATGGCCTCGACCATGGTCACCAGACGGAAGGTGCCGATGTGCGGGTGCGCCTCTGTGAGAATTTCCTCTGGCGCGCCGGCTTCGACGAACTCGGTCAGCACCTTGCGACCAAGAAAGCGGGGGTCCTTGATCTGGCTGTAGAGCTTGCCGTCCGAGAAGGTCCCGGCGCCGCCTTCTCCGAACTGCACGTTGGATTCCGGGTTGAGCCGGCTCTCGCGCCAGAGGCTCCAGGTATCCTTGGTGCGCTCACGCACCGCCTTGCCGCGATCGAGGATGATGGGTCGAAATCCCATCTCCGCCAGGATCAGTCCGGCGAACAGGCCGCACGGGCCCGCCCCGATCACCACCGGCCGCAGCCCGCCGCCCTTTGGCGCCGAAGCGACCGGACGATAGGCCACGTCCGGGGTCGGCTTCAGATGCGGGTCTTCGGGAAAGGCGGCCAGCACCGCCGCCTCGTCCTTCAGTTCCACGTCGAGGATGTAGACCTTGAGGATCGCTGATTTCCTGCGCGCATCATGCGCCCGCTTCCAGACCGACCAGGAGACGATGTCATTCTCCGTCACGCCCAGGCGCGCGGCGATCGCCGCCGGCAAGGCCTCCGGCGGGTGGTCGAGGGGCAGCTTGAGTTCTGACAGGCGCAACATCGCCGCCCTTGTAGTGGAAAGACCCTGCCGGTTGAAGACGAGCGCCACCGCCCGGTGAAGATTGGGGGAGAGGGACTGAAGCGGGGGTCTGGCCGGGCGGAAGACAAGGCTCACGGCGATCCCGGCGACCATTCCGCATGGTTGCTGACGGAACGGACATTGTCCTATGGGATGAGCCATGACTGACCCGACCCGACTTGCCGGCCCGACCTCGCACAGCTTCATGTCCCAGCGGCTGAAGCTGCATTACGCCGCCTGGGGCAATCCCGAGGCGCCGCCGCTGTTGCTGCTGCACGGCGGACGGGACCACTGTCGCAGCTGGGACTGGGTCGCCCAGCGGCTGGCCGATCGCTACCACATCATCTGTCCGGACCTGCGCGGCCATGGCGACAGCGCCTGGTCGCCGGACGGCGACTATTCGATGGCCTCCTATCTCTACGACCTGGCGCAGGTGATCCATCAGCTGAAGCTGGCGCCCCTGAGCATCATCGCCCATTCGCTGGGCGGCAACATCGCCCTGCGCTACACGGGCCTGTATCCTGAGACCGTCAGCCGGATCGTCGCCATCGAGGGGCTTGGCCCCTCGCCGCGGATGATCGCCGAGCGGGAGAAGACGCCCTTTTCCGATCGCCTGCGCGGCTGGATCGAGGAGAAACGCCAGGCCGCCGGCCGCCAACCCCGGCGCTATCCGACGCTGGAAGAGGCGCTGGAACGGATGAAGTCGGAGAACACCTATCTGACCGACGACCAAGCCCGCCATCTGACCGCCCACGGCGTCAGCCAGAACGAGGACGGCACCTTCAGCTGGAAGTTCGACAACTATCTGCGCGTCTGGTCGGCGCCGGACATCAGTCACCAGCAGGTCGCCGAGCTGTGGCGGGCGATCACCTGCCCGACCCTGCTTTGCTACGGTGAAAAGAGCTGGGCCTCGAACCCTGAGAAGGACGGCCGCGCCGCCTATTTCCAGGACGCCCGCACCGTCAGCTTCCCCGACGCGGGCCACTGGCTGCACCATGACCGGTTCGAGATGTTCATGGACGAGGTTGAGCGGTTCCTCGGCGAGGATGCGCGGAAGCCCGCCTGAGCGATCGAGGCGGACTGACAGACTTCCGCGCGGGATGTCTTGTCAGACCAGCCGCGCCTCAAGTCACTTCAGGGTCCGCAGGTGGGCCAGACTGGCCTCGACACTGGGCCAGTAGGGGGCCGGAGGCACGTCATGTTCGACGAAGTAGTGCTCCGCGCCGGAGGCGTCGGCCGCCGCCATCAGGGCGGTGAAGTCGAAGGTTCCGGCGCCGACATCGGCCATGGCCCCGTCCGGCGCCCTGTCTTTCAGATGGATCAGCTTCACCCGGCCCGCCAGATCGCCGATGACGGCCTCGGGGTCCTCTCCGCCCGCCTTCAGCCAGTAGACGTCGAGCTCGAAGTCGACGAAGTCCGGGTCGGTCTCACGGACCAGCCGGTCGAAGGGCCGAACGCCATCGACAGCCTCGAACTCGAAATCGTGGTGGTGATAAGCGACCCTCAGCCCCTCGGCGCGGGCCAGTCGGGCGAAGGCGCCCAGCCTGTCGATGACCGCTGTCCAGTCCCGTTGATCCGGCATCACATAGGGCATCACCAGATAGCGGCAGCCCAGGGTCTTCGCCATGTCCAGCACCGCGTCCGGCCGCTGCGCCATGTCGTCCAGCCCGACATGGGCCGAGGGGCAGTCGAGGCCGATGTCGGCCATATGGGCGGCGAAGCCGGTGAAGTCCGAGCCGAGCGGGGCGGCGAACTCCACGGCGTCGTAACCGACGGCCCGGATCCGGCCAAGGGTGGCCAGGGGGTCGGCGGCGAAGGGCTTGCGCAGGGTGTAGAGCTGAAGGCCGATGGGTCGCATGGGCTTACAAGCCTCCCTGTTCGAGTAGATCGGCGGCATGGTTCGCCGCCCGCGCCGAAATGGCCATGTAGCTGAGCGATGGATTCATCGAGGCGCTGGAGGCCATCACCGCGCCGTCCGAGACGAACAGATTGGCCACCTCGTGGGCCTGCCCCCAGCCGTTGAGCACGGAGGTGGCAGGGTCGCGTCCCATCCGCGCCGTGCCCATTTCGTGGATCCGGTCCCCGGGCGGCGTCAGTTGCTCGCCGGCCTCTTCCCAGGGGGTGATGTCCTTGAAACCGGCGGCCTGCAGCATGTCGGCGGCGTCCCGGGCGGCGGCGCGCATCATCGCGTATTCGTTCGGCCCATGGGCCGCTTCGATGATCGGCACCGGGATTCCCCAGCTGTCCTTCCGGACGGCGGACAGGGTGACGCGGTTGTCCGGATCGGGGAGGACCTCGCCGAAGGGCATCAGCGACATCGTCCAGACGCGGCCGCCGTCGGCGCCTTCGGTACGCTTGAAGCGCGCCGCGCTGCCCTGCATGCCGAAGCCGCGCAGGTAGGGCTTGTCCGTCTCGGTGATGTTGCCGTAGCGCGGGATATAGACGCCGGTCGGGCGGTCGGCCTGGTCCTGGGCGCCGGCGAAGCCTTCCATCACGCCAAGGATGGGCTTGCTGCTGACATGGTCCATCAGATTGCGGCCGACCTGATCGCTGCCGTTGGCCAGGCCTCGGGGAAAGGCCTCGGACCGGGAGTTCAGCAGCAGGGCGGCGGTGTTGATCGCCGAGGCGTTGAGAAAGACCAGCTTGGCCTCGAAGACCTCCCCGGTCTTGTCGAGCCGGTTGATGGTGCGGACGCCGGTCACCCGGCCGGTCGCCGAATCATGGATGACGCTCTCGACGATGCGGTCGGTCAGGATGGTCAGATTGCCGGTGTTGCGGGCGGCGGGCAGGGTGGCCGCCTGACTGGAGAAGTAGCTGCCCAGCGGACAGCCGTGGTGGCAGCGGACGTGCTGCTCGCAACGCTTGCGGCCAAGATCCATCTGCGGTTTGGCGACGCGGCTGAGATTGGCCACCCGGCCCATGATCATCCGGCGGGTGGGGTAGCTGGCCTCGATGCATTCCTTGGCGGCCAGTTCGACGTCGTTGAACTGGAAGGGCGGCAGGAAGTCGCCGTCGGGAAGCTGTTCGAGGCCGTCGAAGTCGCCGCTGATCCCGGCGAAGGCCTCGACGTGGTCGTACCAGGGCTCCAGGTCCTCATAGCGGATCGGCCAGTCGACGCCGTGGCCGTCCTGAAGGTTGGAGACGAAATCCTGCGGCGCCCAGCGGTAGGACTGCCGGGCCCAGGTCAGGGAGCGACCGCCCAGATGGTAGCCGCGGATCCAGCGGTAGGGCTTGCCCGGGACGGTCTCGTAGGGGTGGTCGTGATCGCTGGCCCAGAGGGCGCGATTGGAGTTGAACAGGGCGTAGGAGACCCCGACGTAGTAGGGATAGTGCAGATCGCGCTCTTCCTGCGGGACCTGATCGTCGCGCCGCCGCAGCCTGCCGGCCAGCTCGTGGCTGTAGCCGTCGCCGTGCGGGATATCCGGTCCGCGCTCCAGCATCAGGACCTTGAGCCCGCGCTCGCAGAGCTCCTTGGCCGACCAGCCGCCGCTGATCCCGGAGCCGACTACAATGGCGTCGAACATCATGCCGCTCCCGTGGATGGCGCCGGTTCCGTGAACCGGGCGATGGCCGCGCGCAGCGCCGGGACAGGCTCTCCGCGCGGGATGAATTCGTGGCCCACCCAGCCCTGGTAGCCCAGATGCCGCAGCAGGCCGGCGATGGCCGGCCAGTTGATTTCCTGGCGGTCGTCCAGATCGCGCCGGCCGGGGGCCCCGCCGGTGTGGATGTGGCCGATGAGATCGAGGTTGGCCTGGATGGTGCGGCTGAGATCGCCCTCCATCAGCTGCATATGGTAGCCATCGTAGAGGAGCCGCAGGGCCGGCGAATTGACGCCCCGGACGACCCGGGCTCCGAAGCTGGTGCGGTCGCACTGGTGGCCGGGATGGTCGACCTTGCTGTTGAGCAGTTCCATCAGGAGCCTGACGCCGGCGGCCTCGGCGTGGGCCACGACCGGGGCCAGGCCCTCGATGCAGGCGGCGATGGCCGGTTCATCAGCGCCGTCGCCGATGCGGTTGCCGGAAAAGACGATGACCGCTTCAACCCCGCCGGCGGCGGCGCTGTCGATGTTGCGGCGAACCTCATCGGAGAGGGCGGCGTGTCTGGAGGGGTCGTTGAAGCCCTCTTCCAGCGTGTGGCCAGTGAGGGTGACCAGAGAGAGGCCCGCATCCCTCGCCAGCGGCCACAGGGGCTGCGGCAGCATCTCCACGCCTTTCGCGCCCGCCGCCGCGGCCTCCCGCAACAGGGCGGCGGGGTCGATGTCCCGGCCAAGGGTGAAGGACCACCAGGCAAAGCTCTGCCGCATCACGCGTCATCCTCGCCAAGCGTTATCCAGCGGCCGTCCTCGGCTGCACTGCGCACCGCCGCCTCAATGAACCGCACCCCCTCGACCCCGGCCCTGACGCCGGGCAGGTCGCGGCTCGTCGCCGGCGCCGGCTGACCGGCCTTATGGGCGGCGATCAGGTCCGCCGCGTCGGCGTAGATCTGCGCGAAGCCTTCCAGATAGCCCTCCGGATGGCCGGCCGGGATACGGGTCGCCGCCTCAGCGGCCGCCGACAGACCGGGGCCGCCGCGACGCAGGAGGCGCGGCGGCTCGCCCAGCGGCGTGAAGCGGAGGATGTCCGGTTCTTCCTGCGACCATTCCAGCCCGCCGTCCGCGCCATAGATGCGCAGTCGCAAGCCATTGGCCGAACCGATCGCCACCTGACTGGCCCAGAGCTGGCCGCGGGCGCCATCGGCCCAGCGCAGGCGCAGCTGAACGTCGTCATCGAGCAGGCGACCTTCGACGAAGCGGGAGGTTTCGGCGCTGATCTGGGTCGCGGCGGCTCCGACAACGAAGGCGGCCAGGTGATAGGCGTGGGTGGCGATGTCGCCGAGCGCCCCGCCCGGACCCGCCTGCGAGGGATCGCCCCGCCAGTCGGCCTGCTTGTTGCCGGCCAGGGGCCTGGCCAGCCAGTCCTGGGCGTACTCGGCCTGAACCACCCGGATGGCCCCCAGCTGACCCGCCGCGACCATGGCTCGCATCTGCCGGACCATGGCGTAGCCGCTGTAGTTATGGGTGAGAACAAGCGGCAGGCCGGTGCGCTCCACCGTCCGGGCGAGGTCGACGGCATCCTGCAGGCTCGTCGTCAGCGGCTTGTCGCAGATCACCGCGATGCCGGCTTCGAGGAAGGCTTTGGCCGGTCCATGATGCAGGTGATTGGGGGTGACGATCGACACCGCGTCGATCCGGTCAGGACGGGCGGCCTCGGCCTGGGCCATCGCCCGCCAGTCGCCATAGCAACGCTGATCATCCAGCCCCAGGGACCGGCCGAAGGCGCGCGAGCGGGCGGCATCGCCGCTGAACGCCCCGGCGACCAGGGTCCAGCGGTCGTCGAGCCGCGCCGCCATGCGGTGCACGCCGCCGATAAAGGCGCCCTCGCCGCCGCCGATCATGCCCAGCTTCAGGCGCATCCTAGCGGTCGAGGCCCAGCATCCGGCGATTGGCCGCGGCGTCGACGCCGGTGGCGGCGAAATCGTCGAAGCTCTTGCCGGTGACCTGAATGATGTGGTCGCGGATGAAGGGCGCGCCCTCGCGGGCCCCGTCTTCCGGATCCTTCAGCGCACACTCCCACTCCAGCACCGCCCAGCCCTGATAGCCGTACTGGGCGAATTTCGAGAAGATGGCCTTGAAGTCGATCTGTCCGTCGCCCGGCGAGCGGAACCGCCCGGCCCGTTCCTTCCACGGCGCATAGCCGCTGTAGACGCCCTGGCGTCCGGTGGGGCGGAACTCGGCGTCCTTGACGTGAAACATCCGGATCCGCTCGTGGTAGAGGTCGATGTAGTCGAGATAGTCGAGCTGCTGCAGCAGGAAGTGGCTGGGGTCATAGAGCAGGCAGGCGCGAGGATGGTGATCCACGCGGTCCCAGAACATCTCCACCGTCGTCCCGTCGAACAGGTCCTCGCTGGGGTGGATCTCGTAGCAGAGGTCGACGCCGGCCTCGTCATAGGCGTCAAGGATGGGGCGCCAGCGGCGGGCCAGTTCGTCGAAGGCCTCCTCGATCAGGCCGGCGGGCCGCTGCGGGTAGGGATAGAGGTAGGGCCAGGCCAGGGCGCCGGAGAAGGTGGCGTGAGCATTCAGCCCCAGGCGCCGTGAGGCCTTTGCGCCCAGCAGGACCTGTTCCACCGCCCAGGCCTGACGGGCCGCCGGATTGCCGCGCACCCGGGCCGGGGCCGCTCCGTCGAACATCTCGTCATAGGCCGGATGCACGGCGACCAGCTGGCCCTGCATGTGGGTGGAGAGCTCGGAGACCTCCAGGCCCGCCGCGGCCAGCACGCCCTTGACCTCGTCGCAGTAGGCGTCGCTTTCGGCCGCCAGGGCGAGATCGAACAGTCGCCGGTCCCAGGTGGGAATCTGCACGCCCTTGTAGCCCAGGCCGCCGGCCCAGCGGGCGATAGCCTCCAGGCAGTTGAACGGCGCCGCGTCGCCGGCGAACTGCGCCAGAAAAATGGCCGGTCCCTTCATGCATCCTCCCTCAAGGGGCCGCCTGCATTGGACCGCCCTTCCCTGATTTGCCCGACAGTATCACGCACCTCGCCGTTGGCGAGCGGGACGCACGACCATGGAAGCCCCTCAGGCCGGCGGCCAGAGGGGGGCGGAGAAGCGGCGGGTCAGATAGTCCATCAGGGCCGTGACC
>Ga0209066_10001343_pt1 | contig 32793 bp, 30 predicted proteins | sample All_14_2_FD_187198 | JGI IMG/M metagenome (GOLD analysis project Ga0209066, IMG submission 187198) | Freshwater microbial communities in response to fracking from Pennsylvania, USA - Allegheny Zone_MetaG_DW_15 (SPAdes) (version 2) ... | reverse complement strand
ACCTGGAACTGACCCACACCCTGCGCGGCGAAACGGCACCCACCCTCTTCAGCCTGCTCGACACCTGCGAAACCGGCATGGGCAGCCGGGCGCTGAAGCACTGGCTGCTGAACCCCGAGCGCGACCGCCGCACCGCCCAGCAGCGCCTGGCCGCGCTGGCCTGGCTGCGCCCCTGGCAAGGTGGCCAGGGCCTGAGCGCCCTGCGCCAGGCCCTGAAGCACTGTGCCGACGCCGAGCGCATTGCCGCCCGCACCGCACTGCGCCAGGTGCGCCCCCGCGAGCTGGTGGCGCTGACCCAAACCCTGCACAAATCGGCCCAAATAGGTCATTTTTTTGAAGAGCAAACAAATGAATCTGGTCAAGCGACAGATGCCAATTTGGCTATCAACCACGCCGCCCTACCTCCGTTGCTGGTCCAACTCGGCCAGCACCTGCTGCCGCCCCCGGGCTGCGCCGAACTGCTGAACGCCGCCCTGCTGCCCGAACCCGCCGCGCTGGTGCGCGACGGCGGCGTCATCAACCACGGCTTTGACGCCGAGCTGGACGAGCTGCGCGCCATCCAAACCAACTGCGACGGCTTTTTGCTGGAGCTGGAAACCCGCGAACGCGCCCGCACCGGCATCACCAACCTGCGCGTGCAGTTCAACAAGGTGCACGGCTTCTACATCGAAGTCACGCAGGGCCAGATCGACAAGGTGCCCGACGACTACCGCCGCCGCCAGACTCTGAAAAACGCCGAGCGCTTCATCACACCCGAGCTGAAGGCCTTTGAAGACAAAGCCCTGAGCGCCCAGGAACGCGCATTGGCCCGCGAAAAATGGCTGTACGAACAGCTGCTGGACCGCCTGCAAGCCTTTGTGCCCGCCCTGGGCGCGCTGGCCCGCAGCCTGGCCGCGCTAGACGCGCTGTGTGCGCTGGCCGAACGTTCGCTCACCCTGGGTTGGTGCGCGCCCGAGTTCATGCCGCAGCCGGGCATTGAAATTCGCGCGGGCCGCCACCCGGTGGTGGAAGCCCGGCTGGCCGAAACCAGCAGCGGCGCCTTCATTCCCAATGACACGCTGATGGGCCCCAAGGCGCGCATGCACATCGTCACCGGACCCAACATGGGCGGTAAAAGCACCTACATGCGCCAGGTGGCGGTGATTGCGCTGCTGGCCAGCATGGGCAGTTATGTGCCCGCCCAGAGCTGCCGCCTGGGGCCGCTGGACGCCATCCACACCCGCATTGGCGCGGCCGACGACCTGGCAAACGCCCAGTCCACCTTCATGCTGGAAATGACCGAGGCGGCGCAGATATTGCACAGCGCCAGCCCGTACAGCCTGGTGCTGATGGACGAAATCGGCCGGGGCACCAGCACCTTTGACGGCCTGGCCCTGGCCAGCAGCATCGCCAAACACCTGCACGACAAGGTGCAGGCCCTCACCCTGTTTGCCACGCACTACTTTGAATTGACCGAGTTCCCGGCCACCCACCACGCCGCGCAAAACGTGCACGTGAGCGCAGCGGAAAATGGCAACGACATCGTGTTTTTGCACCAGATCGAACCCGGCCCCGCCAGCCGCAGCTACGGCCTGCAAGTGGCCAAACTGGCCGGTGTGCCCGGCGCGGTGGTCAACCACGCCCGCCACGCCCTGGCCGCGCTGGAAGCCCAGAGCGCCAACGCCCAGCAGCAGGTCGATTTGTTTGCCGCACCACCGGTGGCCGTCAGCAACGAACCCAGCGCGGTGGAGGCCGAACTGGCACGGGTGGACCCCGATGCCCTGAGCGCGCGCGATGCGCTGGAATTGGTCTACCGCCTCAAGAAAATCGCGTCCTCATGAAACACCTGACCAAGCACCTGGCCATTGCCTGCCTGCTGGTTTGCGCGACGGCCCTGCCTGCCCACGCCGACCCGAAATTGTGGGAAACCATCCAAACCCAGCCCAATGTGGTGCTGGTGGGCCGCCACATGGACGTGGAACGCGGCAGGGGCACCCACTACGACGCCAGCGGCAACTGCCAGGGCGAGGTGATGCTGACACCCAAGGGTCGCAGGCAGGCGGTGGCCTTTGGCAAAGCCTTCAAGGCCCAAGGCGTTGGACCGGACAAACTGCGCATCGTGGCGTCGGCCATGTGCCGGATGCGGGACACCGCCATGCTTGCGTTCGGCAAAGCCACGCTGGACCCCGCGCTGCGTGAGTCTTTCTCGGGTGGTGGGGGACGCATGACCGAGTTCATGGACGCGGCCGAAGGATGGATCAGGAAGCACCGGGGCAGCACACCACTGCTGTTGCTCACGCACCACCCCAACATCGATGCCCTGACCGGTGAGCAACCCGATCACGGCCAGGTGGTGGTGGCCCAATCGGACGAGAACGGCGGGCTCCACGTGCTGGGCGTGCTGCGCCTGTTCCAACCCGCCGACTTCTGAACACGCCGGCAACGACACCCTGAGCGTGTGGCCCTCTCATTGCAAGCTTGTCTGGCTAAACTCTCCCGTTTCGCCCTTCCCCATCCAGCCCTTTGTCCGGGCCATGACTGTTTCCCCATGACTTATTGCTGCGCCGTCAAACTCAACGCCGGATTGGTTTTCCTGTCCGACTCCCGCACCAATGCCGGTCTTGACCAGATCAGCACCTTCCGCAAAATGATCGTCTACGAAAAAGCAGGCGACCGCTTCATGTGCCTGCTGTCAGCAGGCAACCTGAGCATCTCCCAATCGGTGCGCGAAATCTTGCAGGTGGAGAAGCTGAAAAACGAAGATGGCGAGCCCATCACGATCTGGAACGCCACCAGCATGTTCGATGCCGCCCGTGTGCTGGGGTCCGCCGTGCGCCACGTGTACGAGCGCGACGGTGCCGCGCTCAAAGCCTCGGGGGTGGACTTCAATGTGTCCATGATTTTCGGTGGCCAGATCAAGGGCGAGGGCATGCGGTTGTTCCAGGTCTATTCGGCCGGCAACTTCATCGAGGCCACGCCCGAAACCCAGTTTTTCCAGATCGGCGAAAGCAAATACGGCAAGCCCGTGCTCGACCGCGTGATCACCCCTCAGACGCCCCTGGACGAAGCAGCCAAATGCGTGCTGGTCAGCATGGATTCCACGCTGAAGTCCAACCTGTCGGTCGGCCTGCCGCTGGACATGGCGGTGTACGAGGTCGATGCGCTGCAAAGCGACAAAATCACCTGCATCGACGAGCACAACCCCTATTTCAAAATGGTGCACAGCACCTGGGGACAAAAACTGCGTGAGGTGTTCGACAGCATCGAAGACCCCACCTGGGACGACACCCACACCGAAGTGCCCCTGTTGTGCGCCAGCAACCGCAACCAGCCGCTGAGAAAACTCAGCAACGAATCGGAAAAATTGATTTGACACAAGCCCTCGTCATCTTCAGCCACGGCAACAGCTTCCCCGGCGGCACCTACAGCCAGGTGTTCCAGGGTCTGCGTGCCCATGGCTTGGCCGTGTCGGCACTGGACCGTTTCGGCCACGATCCCCGCTACCCGGTCACCAGCAACTGGCCTCACTTGGTTCAGCAGCTGGCCGATCTGGCCCACCCCCTGGTGCAGGCCCACAATGGCCCGGTGTACTTGGTCGGTCATTCGCTGGGCGGGTTTGTGAGCCTGATGTGTGCCGCCCGTTTCCCTCTGCTGGGCGCGCGCGGGGTCAACGGCGTGGTGCTGCTGGACTCGCCCGTGCTGGGCGGCTGGAAAGCCAAGGCGCTGGCGGTGGCCAAGCACACGCAGATGGTGGGGGCCCTGTCACCCGGTGCGGTCAGCCAAAAACGGCGCCACCAGTGGCCTGACGCCCAAGCCGTCCTGACCCATTTTCAGGGGAAGAAGGCTTTTGCGGCTTGGCATCCGCAAGCACTGGCAGACTACATCGCCCACGGCACCGAAGACCAGGCGCTGCCGGAAGGGAACACCCAACGCGTGCTGCGCTTCGACCGGGACGTAGAAACCGCCATCTACAACAGCCTGCCCCACAACCTGGACCGCCTGCTGCGCCAACACCCTTTGCGCTGCCCGGTGGCATTTGTCGGCGGCACGGACTCGGTGGAAATGAAGCAGGTGGGCATGGCCATGACCCGCAAACTGGTGCGCCCGGAGCAACACCCCGAACGGCTGCGACTGATCGAAGGCACCCACCTGTTCCCCATGGAACGCCCGCAGGAAACGGCAGACGTGGTGGCCGAGGTGCTGCGGGGACTTTGACCGGTCAGCACCCGAGTGGGTGCCGACAGCGGTCCAGGCTCACGCGTTGAACGTCCCGCTCAGGAGCTCGGGCAAACGGGCGACGGGCATGCGAAACGCGCAGGCCTGTGCGTGCCCCCCACCGCCCATGCTTTCTGCCAGGGGAATGACGCTGTAACCCCGCACCGAGCGCAACGCGACTTTGACCAGGCCTTTTTTGTTCACCGCCCACACCACGGCGAACGTGCCGCACTTCAGGCTCAGCAGGTTGCCCACCAGGCTGTGAAACGCGCCCGGGGCATTGACCATCAACCCCTGCTCACCGTTGAAAACGATGGGCACCGCGTCTTCGGTGATTTCTTCGGCCAGTTTTTTGAACTTCTCGTCCATGGCCTGCCCGCGTGCCAGAAAAGCGGCGAGTGCATCGCCTTGCAGTTCGGCCAGCGCTGCCCAGCGGGCAAAGTCCTGCGGCTCCATGTCCAGCGCTGACAAAAAGGCCGCACTGTGCTCGATCTGCCAGGCCCAGATGTCGCGGTCCTCCACCATGGCCACCAGGGCGGGCACCTCGCGTTCGGGAAAAAAGAATTCCCAAGCCAAACGGGCACCGCTTTTGCCCATGTCGAAATGCACGACCCCACAGCGGCAACGGAACCCGGCCAGCTTGTCGGCTGCGCTCTGGTGGTGATCGAGCATGACCAGCCGCTCAGCCCGCTCGTCGATGGCGGCCAGCAATTCGGCTGACAGCGAAAAATCCAGGATGTAGACGGTGCGCCCGGTCACGTCCACCAGATCGGCCAGGGTGTTCACCTCGCCATGGTCCAGCCCACGGAACTCGGCCTGTCCTTCGTAAAACAGCCAGGCGGCCAGCGCGGCCGCGAAACCGTCGGGGCAATTTTTGCCATGAAAAAGCACCAGAGGCCGGGTATCGGCGCGGCTGGGCTGGATGTGCAGGCGCAAAGGCAGCAAGGTGCGGGATGTCTGTGTCATGCCCCTATTGTCGGTCCGCAGCAGGTGTCCACAACGGCGCATGGCGCACCAAGGTCGTGAGATTCGACCGCATCCACCTCAAATTGCGCACAAAAACAGCGCAGAAATTGTGTACAAAATCCAATTGGAATTGAATTCAATGCTGGCACGGTGTTTGCAAATGGCTGGACATGCACGCCCCAACACCTACCCAGCCCCCCTCTCTGGAACTGGTCGCACTGACCAAGCGTTATGGCCCCGATGCCGTGGCCGTGGACGCCATCAACTTGAAAGTGGCCCCCGGCAGCTACTGTTGTCTGCTCGGCCCGTCCGGGTGCGGCAAAAGCTCCACGCTGCGCATGGTGGCAGGGCACGAATCGGTCAGCTCTGGCGACATCCTGCTGGGCGGACGCAACATCACCGACCTGGCGGCCGCTCACCGGGGCACGGCCATGATGTTCCAGAGCTATGCGCTGTTTCCGCACTTGAGTGCGCTGGACAACGTGGCCTTCAGCCTGAAGATGAAGGGCGTGGGCAAGGCCGAGCGCACGCAGCGGGCGGCCGAGTTGCTGGAACGCGTGTCCCTGGGCCATCTGGCCCATCGCAAGCCCGGTGAGTTGTCGGGCGGACAGCAGCAGCGTGTGGCGCTCGCGCGGGCATTGATCATGCAGCCCCAGGTGCTGCTGCTGGACGAACCGCTGTCGGCCCTCGACCCGTTTCTGCGTGTGCAGATGCGTGCCGAGCTGCGGCGCTGGCAGCAGGAGTTGGGCCTGACCTTTGTGCACGTGACGCACTCTCAGGAAGAAGCCATGGCCCTGGCCGATGTGATGGTGGTCATGAACCACGGAAAAATCGAGCAGGCCGGTCACCCGCGCGAGGTGTTCAACCGCCCGGCCAGCGAATTCGTGGCCCGGTTCATGGGCGGCCACAACGTGCTCGACACCCCCAGCGGACGCGTGGCCATTCGCAACGACCGCATGGCCGCGTCCCCCACGGCCCCCGCCGACGGCGCGCAACCCGGCATCCCGGGTCGGGTGACCGACGTGGAATACCAGGGCACCTACGTGCTGCTGGGCGTGGCCGTGGACAACGCCGCCTCGCAACAGGTGAACGTGAGCCTGAGCGAAGCCCAGTTCCTGGCACAGCCCATGGCCCAGGGCGACGCCGTGCACCTCAGTTGGCTGCCCGCCGAAGCCCATGCCCTGGCCGCCTGAGGCCTGGCCTGCCCCCTTTTCACCCTTTTTGGTTTTCCCACCCGCTGCCTGACGGTTTCAGGTGTTCCCTGCTCTGAGGAGTGTTTTCGATGAAACCCATGACGCCTGACACCCAAGCCCCCGCGCTGGACACGTCTGCCACCCGCCGCAACCTGCTCAAAGGCACGGCTGCCATCCTGGCCACGGGCATGTTCCCATCCATCCACGCGCAGGACAAGCCGGTGCTGCGTTACCTGGGCACCGCCGTGAACCAGGACAAAACCATTGCCGACAAGTTCGAAGCCGACACCGGCATCAAGATCCAGTACGTGGCCGTCACCACCGATGAAGTGACCAAGCGCGCCATCACCCAGCCCAACAGTTTCGACCTGATCGACACCGAATACTTCAGCCTGAAGAAGATCATCCCCACCGGCAACCTGAAGGGCATCGACGTCAAACGCATCAAGAACGCCGACAAGATCACCACGCTGTTCACCAAAGGTGAAGTGGCAGGCAAGAAAGTGGGCGACCAAGGCACCGCCCCCAAGAAGGTGATGTACCTGGACAAGCCCGACAGCAAAACCTTCAGCGCCGCGCCCACGCAGTTCATGACGCTGATTCCCACCGTGTACAACGCCGACACGCTGGGCATCCGCCCCGACCTCATCAAGCGCCCCATCAGCTCCTGGGCCGAGCTGCTCAACCCCGAGTTCAAGGGCAAGGCCGCCATCCTCAACATCCCGTCCATCGGCATCATGGACGCGGCCATGGTGGTGGAAGCCTTGGGGCTGCACAAGTACGCCGACAAGGGCAACATGACCAAGGCCGAGATCGACCTGACCATCAAAACCCTGATCGAAGCCAAAAAGGCCGGCCAGTTCCGCGCCCTGTGGAAAGACTTCAACGAGTCCGTCAACCTGATGGCCTCCGGCGAAGTGGTCATCCAGTCCATGTGGAGCCCTGCCGTGACGGCCGTGCGCACCAAGGGCATCGACTGCGTGTTCCAGCCGCTGAAGGAAGGGTACCGTGCCTGGGCCGCCGGCTTCGGCATTCCCAAAACGCTGGCAGGCAAGAAGCAAGACGCCGCCTACGAGTTCATCAACTGGTTCCTGGATGGCTGGGCCGGTGCCTACCTGAACCGCCAGGGCTACTACAGCGCCGTGCTGGACACCGCCAAGGCCAAGATGGAAGCCTACGAATGGGCCTACTGGATGGAAGGCAAAGCCGCCACCAAAGACATCAAGAGCCCCAACGGCGACCTGCTGGCCAAGGCCGGCAGCGTGCGCGACGGTGGCAGCTACGAAGCCCGCATGGGCGGCATCGCCTGCTGGAACGCCATCATGGACGAGAACGAGCACATGGTGCGCAAGTGGAACGAGTTCGTGGCCGCCTGACGCCACAGCCCACCCCCCGCTGACCCAGACCCAGCCCGACACCGAAAGAACCCGCCGCCATGAGTGCCTCCACCGCCCCCAGCCACAGCCAGAGCCACAGCGCTTCGGCCGTGGTGCCTTCAGTCCACCCGTGGTGGCAAGCCATGCCGCTGGCGGCGGTGTTTGCGGTGTTCTTTCTGGTGCCGTTGGGCCTGGTGCTGATGGTCAGCTTCTGGGACTTCAACGAATACGAGTTGCTGCCGGGCTTCACCTGGCGCAACTACCTGTCCATTTTTGAAGGCTGCGGGCAGCTCACCGACAACGGCGACCTGTGCGTCAGCCTCTCCACCTACCTGTCCACGCTCAAGTTCACGCTCATCACCTGGGGCGTGACGCTGGTGCTTGGCTTTGCCATTGCCTACTTTCTGGCCTTTCACGTGCGCTCACCCGGCATGCAGACGCTGCTGTTCGTGCTGTGCACCATCCCGTTCTGGACGTCCAACGTCATCCGCATGATCTCGTGGGTGCCGCTGCTGGGACGCAACGGCCTGGTGAACCAGACGCTGATGGGCCTGGGCCTGACCGACACGCCGCTGGAGTGGCTGCTGTTTTCGCAGTTCTCGGTGGTGCTGGCGTTTGTGCACCTCTACACCATGTTCATGATCGTGCCCATCTTCAACAGCATGATGCGCATCGACCGCTCGCTGCTGGAGGCCGCCAACGACGCCGGGGCCACCGCCTGGCAGACGCTGTGGAACGTGATATTGCCGCTTTGCAAGACGGGCATCCTGATCGGATCCATCTTCGTCATCACCATCGTCATGGGCGACTTCGTGACGGTGGGGGTGATGGGCGGGCAGCAGATCGCTTCGGTGGGCAAACTCATTCAGGTGCAGACGTCGTACCTGCAATTCCCCCTGGCGGCGGCCAACGCCGTGATGCTGCTGGCCGTGGTGCTGATGATCATCTGGGGCCTGACCCGCATCGTGGACATTCGCAAGGAACTTTGAAACCATGGCACACCCTCCCTTTGCCGACAACCGCGCCCCGGGCTACTGGCCGCTGGCCGCTGTGTTTGCCGCGTTCGTGCTGTTTTTGTACGGGCCCATGCTCACCATCTTCGTGCTGAGCTTCCAGGGCCCGGAAGGCGGGCTGACCTTTCCCATGCGCGGTTGGTCGCTGCACTGGTACCACCAGCTGGCCCAGGGCCTGGGCGTGGTGGACATCGGGGCGGCGTTCCGGCGCTCGCTGGCCTTGGGCACCGTGGTCATGGCGCTCACCGTGGTGCTGTCGGTGCTGGCCGGGCTGGCCTTCCGCAAAAAACTGCGTGGGGGCGATGCGCTGTTTTACGTGACCGTGGCCAGCCTCATCATGCCCTCCATCATCGTGTCGCTGGGCATTGGGCTGCAGTTCCGCCTCATCGACGGCGGGCTGCGTCACCTGGCCGAGGCCGCCGGGGCCACCGGCTTTCTGGAAACCTTCAACACCAGCCTGGGCCTTTACACCTCGGCCCTGGGTGCGCACCTGACCTGGACTCTGCCGTTTGGGCTGCTCATCATGTTTGCGGTGTTCAACCGCTTCAACCCCGCTTACGAAGAAGCCGCCCGTGACCTGGGGGCCACGCCCTGGCAAACCTTCCGCCACGTGGTGTTTCCGCTCATCGCGCCATCGGTGGTGGGCGTGGGCATGTTCGGCTTCACGCTCAGTTGGGACGAAATCGCCCGCACCTCGCAGGCCATTGGCGACGTCAACACCCTGCCGCTGGAACTGCAAGGCCTCACCACCACCGTGACCACACCCGCCATCTACGCACTGGGCACCCTCACCACCGTGGTGTCGTTTGCGGTGATGGGGTTGGCGATACTGCTGACCTGGTGGCTCAAGTCACCACGGCCCAAAGGATGAACGTGACCGCCTCAGACACCACAAAAACAGCGGACGAGACACCGCAACCCACCACCACGCCGCAGGCCTCGGCCAGCGTGACCGATGCCGACATCTACGACCGCGTGATCTCGGCCATCCTCGACCACCGCTTGCTGCCCGGCACCAAGCTGGTGGAAGACAAGCTGGCCAGCGCGTTTGGCGTGTCCCGCACCCGCATCCGCCCGGTGCTGGTGCGACTGGCCAACGAGCACGTGGTCACCCTGCGACCCAACCGGGGGGCGGTGGTGGCCGAGCCCTCGCCCGCCGAGGCGCACGAGGTGTTCGAGGCCCGCCGCCTGATCGAGCCCACCCTGGTGCAGGCTTACATGGCCGAGGCCACCGACGACGACATCGCCCAACTCGGCCACTTGCTGCACCAGGAAGACGACGCCCGGCTCAACGGCGACATGCGCCGCGCCATCCGCCTGTCCGGCGAGTTCCACCTGACCATTGCCGAAGGTTCGGGCAACCAGACGCTGGCGCGCATCCTGCGCGAGCTGGTGTCGCGCACCTCGCTCATCATCATGGCCTACGGCCCCACCGCCTCGGCCGTGGCGGCGCAGACCCACGCGGCCTGCGGCTGCCGCGAACACCTGGCCCTGCTCGACGCCATGCGACTGCGCGCCGTGCCCGAGGCCATGCGGCTGATGCGCGAGCACCTCAGCCGCATCGAAGCCGATCTGGTGTTCGAACACGAAGCCCCCGCCAAAGACGATCTGGCCGACCTTCTGGGCTTTTGAGCCCACGCGCCGCCCCCCATTCACCCCCTTTGCCATGCCCCTTCCACAGCGCCTGTTGGTCATCAACCCCAACACCTCGGAGCCAGTCACCCAGGACCTGCACACCCAGCTGCAAGCCGTGCTCGGCCCGGCCGTGGTGGTGCAGGCGGTGACGGCCCGCTTCGGAGCCCCCTACATTGCCGACGAAGCCAGCTACGCCGTGGCCGGCCATGCCACCCTGGACGCTTGGGCACGCCACACCAGCGCTGGCAACGCCCCTGTGGATGCGGTGCTGATCGGCTGCTTCGGCGACCCCGGCCTGCACGCCCTGCGCGAGTGCTGCCCCGGCCCGGTCACAGGCTTGGCCGAAGGCGCACTGGCCCAGGCCGCGCGGCTGGGCCAGTGCGCCATCGTCACCGGGGGCGAACGCTGGGGGCCCATGCTGCGCCGCATCTGCGCCGGGTTGCCCCACGGCGATGGGGTGAAAGGCATCGTCACCGTGGCCATGACCGGGGGGGAAATGCGTGAGAACCCGGCCGCCGCCGAAGCGGCCTTGCTGACAGGCTGTCGGCAAGCGCTGGCGCAGCACCCTGGCGTCAAGAGCCTGATCATCGGCGGCGCAGCGCTGGGCGGCTGGGCCGCCCGCCTGCAAAGCCGGGTGCCGCTGCCCCTGATCGACAGCGTGCTGGCCGGCGCACGGCACGCCCTGCAAGCCCAGGGCGGCGAAGGGCTGGGGGCACCGGCCTGGTTGAATTCACCCTGAAAATGGCCTTCAGCGCAATACCATATTGCGCAAGCAGCTATGAAATCTGAAAACCCGGGTCAGTCGGCCCAGGTCACCCAGCCGAAATGGGCCGTGACCAGAATCAGCACCCCAAACGCGATGCGGTAGTACGCAAAACCCACAAAGCTGTGACTGGCGATGTAGCGCAGCAGCCAGCGAATGCACAGCCAGGCACTGACAAACGCAAACAACAGCCCCACCCCGAACACGGGCACATCGGCCCAGCTCAGCAGCGCGCGCTCTTTGTACAGGCTGTAGGCACCTGCCCCGATCAGCGTGGGAATGGCGAGGTAGAAAGAAAAGTCTGTGGCCGCCTTGCGCGACAGCCCCATCAGCATGCCGCCGATGATGGTGGCCCCGCTGCGGCTGGTGCCCGGCACCATGGCAAAGCACTGCACCAGGCCCACCTTCAACGCGTCTTTCCAGGTCATGTCATCGGCGTCCAGGATGCGCGGCGCGGTCTCGGCCCGTGCCTGGCGGGCCTCGGCCCACAAAATGATGAACCCTCCCACGATGAAAGTGCTGGCCACCACGGTGGGCGTGAACAGATGCGCCTTGATGGCCTTGCCAAACAGCAGGCCCAGCAGCACCGCCGGGGTGAAGGCAATGGCCACGTTGAGTGCAAACAGCCGCGCCTGTCTCTGGCTGGGCAGCGCCACCACCGTGCCCTGGATTTTTTGCCAGTACACCAGGATCACCGCAAAAATGGCCCCGGTCTGGATGGCGATGTCAAACACCTTGGCTTTGGCGTCCACAAACCCCAGCAGGCTGCCCGCCAGGATGAGGTGCCCGGTGCTGGAAATGGGCAAAAACTCGGTCAACCCCTCCACGATGCCCATGAGGGCGGCCTTGATCAGCAGCGCAATGTCCACGTTGAACCCGATAGAAAACCAAAGGCAAAGAGTGTATGCGTTGGCTCAGAACAGGCTGGCCTGGCGGGGGTCCGGCGGCGCACCAGGGCGCTGGAACAGCGTGACGTCCATGGGCTGGCGTTCGCCCGTCAGGCCCAGGCGCTGGCAGGCCTTGTGAAAGCGCTGGCGCAGCAGATCGGCCCACACGCCTTCACCCGTCATGCGGGAGCCGAATCGGGGGTCATTGTCACGCCCGCCGCGCAGGTCTTGCACCCGCGCCATGACGCGCTCGGCCCGCTCGGGGCAGTGGCGCTGCAGCCAGTCTTTGAACAGCGGGGCCACCTCCCAAGGCAGGCGCAGCGGGATGCAAAACGCCCGGCTGGCCCCGGCCTGGGCGGCTGCGGCCAGCACCTGCTCCAGGTCGGTGTTCAGGAACGGGATCTGGGGCGACAGGCTCACCCCCACCGGCACCCCGGCGTCGGCCAACGCGGCCACGGTCCGCAGCCGCCGGGCGGGGGTGGGCGCACGCGGCTCCAGGCGGCGGGCCAGCTCGGCGTCCAGCGTGGTGACGGTGACGTACACCACCGCCAGACCGTCGCGGGCCAGGTCGGCCCACAGGTCCAGGTCGCGCTCGATGGTGCTGCCTTTGGTCACAGCCGCCATCGGGTGGCGGGCCTCGGCCAGCACTTGCAGGCTGGCTCGGGTCAGGCCCAGCTTGCGCTCCAGCGGCTGGTAGGCATCGGTCACGGTGCCCAGGGCAATGCCGCTGGGCCGGTAGCGCGGGCTGGCCAGCTCCCGCCGGAGCAAGTCGGCCACGTTGCGTTTGGCCACCAGGCGGGTTTCAAAGTCCAGGCCCGGCGACAGGTCCAGGTAGGCGTGTGTGGGCCGGGCGTAGCAATAAATGCAACCGTGCTCGCAGCCCCGGTAAGGGTTGAGCGACAGGTCAAACGGGATGTCGGGCGAGTGGTTGCGGGTGAGGGCGCTGCGAGCGGTCTCCCAGCGCCAGTGCGTGGGCACCTGAGCGGGGCTTTCGCCATCCCCCTCGGGATCGCAACGCGCCCAACCGTCGTCTGCCGCCTCGCGCACCAGGCGGGTGAAGCGGTGGGCCAAGTCGCCCGAAGCGCCACGGCCTTTGGGTGGCAGCGGCAAAACGGTGAGGGCAGGACGTGTCATGGGCTGTATTTTCATACAGCCTATGCATCAGTCCGCCGGTTTTTCGCAGGCCCGCCCGGTTTTGGCCACCTTCAGGCAACGGGGAAAGGGGTAGTCACCCGGGCGGCCGGTGCGCACGGCCTGCACCATGTCTTCGATCTGCTCGGCGGTGCGGGTGCCAAAAAAATAGTCGTGCACCACGCCGTTGACCATCAAAGCCGCTTGGGGCGACCCCACACGCCGGCTGCTGGCTTCATCCAGCTGGTCTTTGTAAACCGCCACCTCGTCGGGCAAAAACAGCGTGGGCGGCACAGCCGATCCAATGACTTTGCGCACGTAGCTGAAACGCATCTGTTTGAACTCGGGCGACGCTTGCAACTTGGGCAGTTCTTCTTTGCGCCAGCGCACGCAGGGTGGGCAATCGTCGCCACCCATCCAGATGAAGTGGATGGCGGGTGCGGCAGGGGGTTGGGCCTGCAAGGTGCCGGCCAGGCCCACGCACAGCGCAGCCCCCACCAACGCCAACGGTTTCAAACGCGGGGTTTGCATGTGGGTCTCACTCGTACCGCAGCGCGGCAATGGGCAACAGGCGCGAAGCCCGCCGGGCCGGGTAGTAGCCAAAAAACACGCCCACCAGGGCCGAGAAGCCCACGGCGAGCCCCACGGCATCGACCGTCATGGCCACTTTCCAGCCTGCGAAGTGGCCCACGGCCAGGGTCGCCCCGGCCCCCAGCAGCACACCGATGGCACCGCCCAGCAGGCTCAGGGTGGTGGCCTCGATCAGGAACTGCGCCAGGATGTCCTTGCCCCGTGCGCCCACGGCCATGCGCAGCCCGATTTCGCGGGTGCGCTCGGTCACGCTGACCAGCATGATGTTCATGATGCCAATGCCCCCGATCAGCAGACTGATGCCTGCCACGGCGGCCAGCAGCAGGGTCATGACGCGGCTGGATTCTTCCTGTGCCTGCAAAATTTCGGTCAGGTTGCGGATCTGGAACGGGTCCTCCCCACCCGGTTGCACCTTGAAGCGCTGGCGCAGCAGGTCTTTGATGGACTCTTCCACCGCCTTCATGTCCTGGCCCTCGCGCACCTTCACGCTGACCGAGCCCACGCGCTTGAGTTTGCTGGACGCCTCACCGCCCCACAGCCGGTTGCGCAGGGTGCTGATGGGCACCATGATCACGTCGTCCTGGTCCTGGCCCATGCTGTTCTGGCCCTTGGTGGCCAGCACGCCCACCACCTTCATGGGAATGCCGCGCACGCGCACGGTCTGGTCCACCGGGTCCTGGTCGCCAAACAGCTCGCGGGCCACGGTGGCCCCCACCCAGGCCACTTTGGCCGAACCCGACAGTTCGGCCCCGTCGAAGAAGCGCCCCGTCTGCAAGCCCCAGTCGCGGGCTTCCAGGTAATCGTTGGTCACACCAAAAATGGTGGTGCTCCAGTTGGTGTTGCCGAACACCACCTGCCCGCTGGTGCGCGAGGTGGGCGCGGCCACTTGCACCTCGGGGATTTCATAGGCAATGGCCAGCGCGTCCTCCTCGGTCAGGCGCTGGCGGGTCTGCGCGCCCAGGCGCACACCGGCCTGCGACACGCCACCGGGCAGCACCAGCATGATGTTGGAGCCCAGGCCTTTCATCTGCTCCTGCACGCGCTCGGTGGCCCCACGGCCCACCGCGATCATGGTGATGACTGCCGCCACGCCAATGATGATGCCCAACATGGTCAACACGCTGCGCAGCGCGTTGGCCGCCAGCGCCTTGAGGGCAGAACGGAATGCCGCCAGTGCGTTCATGCGGGCATGGCCCCCAGGGGAATGTCCGCCGTCATCAGCGACACGGCAGGCGACAGGGAGTCTTCCACCATCACGCCATCGCGGAACACCAGCTTGCGCCGCGCCCAGGTGGCGATGTCGGGCTCGTGCGTCACCAGCACCACGGTCATGCCCTGCTCGTTGAGGTCGGTCAGCAGTTTCATGATGTCTTCGCTGGTGGCGGTGTCGAGCGCCCCTGTGGGTTCGTCGGCCAATATCAACGACGGCTGGTTGACCAGCGCCCGCGCAATGGCCACGCGCTGCTGCTGCCCGCCCGACAACTCCGACTGCGTGTGCCCGGCCCGCTCGCCCAGGCCCACGCGCTGCAGCGCGGCCAGGGCACGCGCCCGGCGCTCGGGGCCTTTCACGCCCGCGTAGACCATGGGCAGTTCCACGTTTTCCAGCGCGCTGGTGCGGGGCAGCAGGTTGAATTGTTGGAACACAAACCCGATGCGCCGGTTGCGGATGCTGGCCAGGGCGTCGGGCGCCAGCCCGTCCACCGCCTCACCGGCCAGGCGGTAGTGGCCCGAGGTGGGCACATCCAGGCAGCCCAAAATGTTCATGAGCGTGCTTTTGCCCGAGCCCGACGCACCCATGATGGCCACGAAGCCCCCGGCCTCGATGTCCAGCGACACGCCGCGCAGCGCGTGCACGGTCTGGTCGCCCATGGTGTAGGTTTTGGTCAGGTCGCGGGCTTCGATCAGTGCCATGGCGTGCGCGCTCCCCGCTCAGAACGGTGGCCGTGGGCCCGCCGCAGCGGGTTTGGGTGCCGCAGACGCGGTGGTGGGCAGCCCGGTGATGACGGTCGCCCCCTCGGTCAGCACCTCTGCCTCGGGCGAGCCCGGGCGCACCAGCAGTTCGGTGGCCGAACCATCGCTCAGCCCCAGGCGCACGTCATGGGCGATGGGCTTGTTGTCCGCCCCCAGCAGGTGGATGCGGCCACGGGTGGTTTGGCGGCCCGCGCTTTCGGCCACCAGGGCGGCGTATTTGGGTTTTTGCTCAGGCGTCAGGAGGTCGCCAATGCGGGCGCGGATGTCGGCGGTGATGCGCTCGCGGGCCTTGGGCCGCTCCTCGGCCCCCAGGTCGCGCAGGGCCATGAAGCGGGGGCGGGCCTCGGCGTAAATGGCATCGACCTTCTCCACCTGGGCTGCGTCCAGCTTCAGTTCGGCCACCAGCTTGTTGCGGAACTCGGTGGCCGGGTTTTGGCCCCCAGCAGCCCCGGCCGACGCGGCAGCAGGTGGCACCGTCGCAACGTCAGGTTTTGAGCCTTTTTGGCCTCCAGCGCTTGATGGGTCTGCGCTGTCAGCTCTCTTTTCAGGTTCAACACCCGGCAGGCGCACACGCAAGGCGGCGTTGGGCACCTTCAACACGCTCTCGCGCTGGTCGGTCACGATGCGCACGTTGGCCGTCATGCCGGGCAGCAGGCGGCCGCTGCTGTTCTGGAAGCCCACCACGGCGATGTAGGTCACCACGTTGGCCACGTTCTGCGCGGCCTTGCGCACCTGGCGCACCTCGCCGTCGAAGGTCTGGCCGGGGAAGGCGTCGACCGTGAAGCTGGCCTTTTGCCCGCTGCGGATGCGGCCCACGTCGGCCTCGTCGATGCTGGCATCCACCTGCATGTCCGACAGGTTCTGGGCAATCACGAACATCTCGGGCGCCTGCAGGCTGGCGGCCACGGTCTGGCCCTGCTCCACGGCGCGCTTGATGACGATGCCACTGACGGGCGACACGATGCGCGTGCGCCCCAAATCGACCTTGGCCTGGGCCACCAGTGCGGTGCGCTGCGCCACGGTGGCCCGGGCGTTTTGGATCTGGGCCTCGGTCACGCCCACTTGCGCCTGTGCGCCTTTGAGCGCCTCTTCGGCAGTGGCCACGGCGGCACGGGTGCGGTCGGCCTCGCTCTGGGCAATGAAGCCTTGGTCCACCAGCCGCAGGTTGCGCTCGTGCACGCGGCGGGCCTCGGCCAGGTCGGTCTGCGCACGCGACACCGCCGCACGCGCCACCGTGGCGTTGGCCTGCGCGGTCAGCACGCTGGCTTGCGCCGCGTCCAGATCGGCCTCGGCAGAGCGCACGCGGTACTCGTACGTGGCGGGATCGATCTGGGCGATGAGCTGACCGGCCTTGACCTCGCTGTTGAAGTCGGCAAACAGCTCTTTGATCTGACCCGAAATCTGCGAACTGACCGACACCTGCGACACCGGGTTCACATTGCCCGACGCCGACACCGTGGCCAGCAACGGGCCGCGCTCCAGCTTGCCCGTGCGATAAGCCACTTCACCCCCGGCGCTGCGGCTGTTCCACCACCAGGCACCGCCACCGGCCAACACGGCCAGCGCCAGGGCACCGGCCATCCAACTGCTTTTGTTCATGGGGCAAATTGTAGGCAGGGGGGTATGACGGGCGCTTGAACCGGGTCATTGGCAGACGTAAAGCTTTGCAAAGCCGGCGACATTTTCCGCGTTTCGCGCCGCTCCAACAGCATTTCACGTGCCCTGGGTGCACACCGTCGCACAAGGGGTGCACCCTGGCGCGGCGCCACCCACACTGCAGGGCATCTTCTCTTCCTTTTCGCCAGGTGCCCCATGCAACTCACACCCACCATCGCCATCCACATGACCGCTGCCCTGGGGGCACTCGCCTTGGGCCCGATGGCCATCTGGGCCCGCCGTTCGGGTGTTCAGCGCCCCCGGCTGCACCGCGCAGCGGGGTATGCCTGGGTGACGCTGATGGTCGCCACCGCCGTGTCGGCGCTGTTCATCCGCGACTTCCGGCTGCCCAACGTGTGGGGCTACACCCCCATCCACCTGCTGGTGCCGCTGAGCCTGGGCGGGCTGGTGATGGCTTTTGTGTTCCTGGCCCGCCGCAACATCACCGGCCACCGCAAAGCCATGCAGGCGCTGTACTGGCAGGCCTGCGTGGGCGCGGGTGTGTTCACCCTGCTGCCCAGCCGCTACCTGGGCCAACTGGTGTGGGGCCAGTGGCTGGGGCTGCTCGGATAATGCCCGCCATGAGCCCCGACACCCCCGCGTTCTGCACCCCCCACAGCCTGCTTCGAGGGCTGGGTCTGACGCTGGTGGTCAACAGCGTGATTGCATTGCTGCTCTGGCAATCGGGTCGGGGGGTGTTTGACGAGCAAATGGTGTACTCCCAAGCCATTGGCCTGAGCATCTGGGCCCTGACCAACGCCGGCGCACGCTGGCTGTCTCGCCCGCATGACCCCGGCGGGTTTCCGCGCGGTTGGCGGCTGGTGCTGCTGGTGCCACTGTCCACGATGTCCGGCGCCGTGCTCGGGCTTTGGCTCGGCGACCACTACGCCACACAAGCCCCTGCCTCGGCGCTGACCACCCAGAACCCCGCCCTGCTGGGCAAGATCGTTGGCATGTCCATGGCGATCGGTGTGGCCATGACGCTGTACTTTTACCTGCGCGGGCGCAGCAACTACCTCGAAGCCGAACTGCAACGCAGCAAGGCCCAGCACGCGGAGGCGCAGCTCCGCCTGCTGGAAAGCCAGCTGGAGCCGCACATGCTGTTCAACACCCTGGCCAACCTGCGCGTGCTCATCACACTGGACCCGAACCGCGCCCAGGCCATGCTGGACCACCTGATCGCCTACCTGCGCAGCACGCTCACCGCCTCACGGGCCAGCAGCCACCCCCTGTCGCAGGAGTTCGAGCGGCTCAACGACTACCTGGCGCTGATGGCCATCCGCATGGGCCCCCGCCTGCAGGTGACGCTGGAACTGCCCGAGGCGTTGCGCAACGTGCCCGTTCCCCCGCTGCTGCTGCAGCCCCTGGTGGAAAACGCCATCTCCCACGGGCTGGAGCCCAAGGTGGAGGGAGGCCACATCACCGTGCGCGCCTGGACAGAAGACAGCGGCCACGCCCTGCACCTGGAGGTGTCCGACACCGGTGTGGGCATGGACAGTGCCCCTGCGGCGGCACACGGCACAGGCTTTGGCCTGACCCAGGTGCGCGAACGCCTGGCCACCGCCTACGGCCCGGCTGCCACCCTGACCCTGACGGCCCGCCCCCCCGAAGGGACGCGTGCCACAGTGCAGATGCCCCTGACCCTCAGCGCCCCCACCCCATGACCGCCACCGCCCTCATTGCCGAAGACGAACCCCTGCTGGCCGCCGCACTGCAAGCCGAACTGGCCGCCGTGTGGCCTGCGCTGCGCGTGCTGGCCACCGTGGGCGACGGCCACAGCGCCGTGACCCAGGCGCTGGCCTTGCAGCCGGATGTGCTGTTTTTCGACATCCGCATGCCCGGCCAGTCCGGACTGGAGGCCGCCGCAGAGCTGGTCGACGCCTGGCCCGACCACGGCGGCAAGCCCTTCCCCGCGCTGGTGTTCGTCACCGCCTACGACCAATACGCTGTGGCGGCCTTCGAGGCGCAGGCCGTGGACTACCTGCTCAAACCCGTGCAGCGCGAGCGCCTCAAAAAAACCACACAAAAAGTGGCTTCAGCGCTTGAACAGAAAGCGGGGAGCACTCTTGTTTTTGAAAACTCCAACACCCCCAGCGATCGGCAGCTGACCCAACTGGCCGCGCTGCTGGCGCAGGCGCAGCACCTGCCCGCTGCAGCGCAGGCCGCCCCCCGGCTGACCTTGATACAGGCCAGCGCCAGCAGCGCGCAGGGCGCGGCGCTGGTCATGGTGCCGGTGGACCAGGTGCTCTACTTTGAAGCCGCCGACAAATACCTGCGCGTGGTGACCGCAGAGCGCGAGTTGCTGATTCGCACCCCGCTCAAAGACCTGCTGCCGCAGCTGGACGGTCAACGCTTCTGGCAGGTGCACCGGGGCACCGTGGTGCGGGCCGACGCCATCGCCAGCGCCAGCCGCGACGAAGGGGGCAAGCTGTGGCTGCACCTGCAGCCGCAGCACAAAAGGCCTGAGCGCCTGGCGGTAAGCCGCCTGTACGCCCACCTGTTCAAAGCCATGTGAGCTGACGTTTCCTTCAGAGACAAACCGGTCATGTCTCGCCACATCACACTTGCATAGCGGCAGCCAGCGCCACGCCAGCGGGCAGTGGCAGGGTTATCGTCATGTCAAAGAAGCGTCACATTCAAGACAATGGCCCTGCCCAGGTCCGTGCTTGGCACACGCAGGAAAAAAACATGCGATTGAAAATCAAACTGCCGTTGGTTTTTTCAGCCGTGCTCGGCGGCATGATGGTGGCGGCCATCATGGGCTTGGGCAGCGTCAAGTCGGCGTTGAACGTGTTCACCGAGGGTGAAGTTCACGCCTATTTGCACGTGGAGAAATCCACGCTGCTGATCCAAAGCGGGTTCAAAACCCAGGTTCAGGAATGGAAAAACACCTTGCTGCGCGGCCACGAGCCCGGGCAATTGGAAAAGAGCTGGACGGCGTTCCAGCAACACGAACAGCAGGTGGCGAAAGCGGCAGCCGATTTGCAAGCCAACCTTCGCCAGATCCAAGCCCCTGCGGAGTTGCAAGCCAACGCACAAGCCTTTTTGGAAGCCCATCGCACCTTGGCCGAGGGGTACCGCAAGGGCTTAGAGGCATTCAAGGCCGCCGACTTCAGTCCCCAGGCAGGGGATGACGCTGTCAGGGGAATCGACCGTGAGCCCTCGAAGTTGCTCGATCAACTGGTCAAAGGCATCGCCCAAGGGGCAGGGGTTGTGGAGCAGCAGGCCACCGCTCAAGCGCAGCGTGCATTTGCGCTCAGCGTGGCCGCGATGTTGGGGTGCACCGTGCTGGGGGTGGCGGTGGCGGTGGGGATCAGCCGCAGCACCGTGCGGCCACTGGAAGCGGCGGTGACCTTTGCCAACCGCGTTGCACGCGGCGACCTGACCACCGTGGTGGACACCTCGGGGTCGGATGAGATGACCCATCTGAACCAGGCGCTGCGTGACATGCAGTCGGCTCTTTCGGGCCTGGTGAGCCAAGTGCGCGAGAGCGCGGACCAACTGGCCATTGCCAGCCAGCAAATCGCCATGGGCAACCTGGATTTGAGCCAGCGCACCGAAGAGCAGGCCAGCGCGCTGCAAGAGCAAGCGGCGTCCATGGACCAATTGGGGGCAGCCGTGCACCACAACGCAGAGAACGCCAACCAAGCCAGCCGCATGGCCGCACACGCCAGCGATATCGCTGCCAAAGGGGGGCAGGCGGTATCGGATGTGGTGTCCACCATGCGCGAAATATCAGACAGCTCGCGCCAGATCGGAGACATCATCGGTGTCATCGACAGCATTGCGTTTCAAACCAACATCCTGGCGCTGAACGCGGCGGTCGAGGCCGCCCGGGCCGGTGAACAGGGCAGGGGGTTTGCCGTGGTGGCATCCGAGGTGCGCAGCCTGGCCGGGCGCTCCGCCAGTGCCGCCCAGGAAATCAAGGCCCTGATTGGCAAAAGCCTGGACCGTGTCGAAGCCGGCAGCAAGCAGGTGGACATTGCCGGCAACACCATGGGTGAGGTGGTCACGGCCATTGAACAGGTCGCCGGCATCGTCGGCAACATCGACACAGCCAGTGGCGAGCAAAGTGCGGGGGTTTCCCAGGTGGGGCAGGCCATCACCCAGCTCGATCAAACCACCCAGCAAAACGCCGCATTGGTGGAAGAAATGGCGGCGGCTGCCGACAAACTCAAAGCACAAGCCCAGGAGCTGGTGCAGGCCGTGTCGGTTTTCAAACTGACCAACGCCTGAGGCCAAGGGCAGCGGGTGTGACCGAGACCCGCTGCGACCCCGAGGGGCGACAGCCCCAACCCCACTCCTTCAGATCTGGAAGCGGGCGATGTGGTGCATCAAATCGGCAGATTGGTGGCGCAGGCTCTCGGCGGCGGCCGCACTTTCCTCCACCAGCGCCGCGTTTTGCTGCGTGCCCTGGTCCAGGGACAGCATGGCGTCGTTCACCTGGGCAATGCTCTGCGTCTGCTCCGCGGTGGCGGTGTGGATCTCGGCAATCAGCGTGGTCACGCTGCGCACCTGCTCCACGATGCGGTTCATGGTGGTTCCCGCGTCCTCCACCAGCGAACGCCCGCTTTCGACGGCCGTCACCGATTCGGAAATGAGGCCCTTGATCTCCTTGGCCGCCGTGGCGCTGCGCTGGGCCAGCGCACGCACTTCACCGGCCACCACCGCAAACCCCCTGCCCTGTTCACCCGCCCGGGCGGCTTCGACCGCCGCGTTCAGCGCCAGGATGTTGGTTTGAAACGCAATGCCATCGATCACTTTGAGTTTGTCGGCAATGCGACGGCTGCCCGCGCTGATGGAGGCCATGGTCTCCACCACCCGGCCCACCATCACCCCGCCCTGATCGGCCACCGCAGCGGCGGCACCGGCCAGTTCGTTGGCCCGTTGGGCCGTTTCGGCGTTGTGGCTGACCGAATGGGTCATCTGGTGCATGGACGCGGTGGTCTGCTGCAGCGCCGAGGCCTGTTGTTCGGTGCGTGCGGACAGATCGGTGTTGCCCGTGGCGATCTCGGAGGAGGCAGTGGCAATGCTGTCGGCGGCCGACCTGACCTGCCCGATGAGCTGCGCCAGGTTGTCGCGCATGGTCGCCATGGCCGTCAGCACCTGGCCGGTTTCATCGGCTGCGCCTCGGGGCACGGGGTCCCGCAGGTTGCCCTGGGCCACGGCGTTGGCGGCGTGGGCCGCCTGGTTCATGACGCGCGTGATGCCGCGCTGAATGACCCAGCCCAGCCCAGCCGCCAGCACCAGCGCCGCCAGGCCCACGACCACCACGATGGTGGTGTTGCGGTCCCCACGGGCCATGGCGGCGTCTTCGGCCGCCTTCATGGCCTCGATCTCGAAAATCTGCAGGCTGTCAAGGGCCTTCACGGACTCGCTGAACGCGGCGTCGAGCGTGAACACAAACGAGGCCGCCGTGGCCACCCCGCTGCCCTTGAGGTCCAGCGTTTCACCAGCGGTGTCCTGGTAAACCTTGTAGTGCTTGACCAACGCCTGCAGCGCCTCGGCCTGTGCGGGCTCCAGGTCGGTGCGGGCGACTTCGTCGGCCAGCCGTTGCTGGAACGATTTCAGATCGCGGTTGATGCGTTTGTCCAGCTCCTCGATGAGCCGCGCCTGCTGCCCGGCGGCTTCCCACGCCAGGGTCTGCATCAGGGAACGCTGCAAATCCTTGAGCTGGCTGTCCAGCTCCTTGACCTGTAGCAGCCGTGGCACGTGGTGTGCCGTCACGGTCTGGAAAGCGCCGAGCAACGAAGCGTTGCCCAGCAAAGACACCGTGGAAACCACCACCAGGCAGAGCAGGGCCACCGCCGGAGCGAGACCCACTTTCCACCGGATGGACAAGTCGTCGTACCAATTCATCCTGCGTCCTTTTCCGGTGGGGGCGGAACTGACGATCAGCCCTGGCCCACAACCCGTTCGTCAATGTTTCAGCGGTAAATGCCCACGGCCACAAACGTGTCAGTGCCCGGCACGGCCTTGATGAAGCTCGTTTTGCCCTCGACTTTTTTGGTCAGGGGATCGGCCCACTCGTAGTCCACCCAGCCGGAGCCTTTTTTGGCCACGGAAATCATTTCCTGCACAAAGGCCTTGCCTGTGGAGTCCTTGAGGTTGCTCAGGTTGCGGCCCACCAGCTTGTCGTTGGCCCCGTGGGCCAGCATCTTGCCTTCGAGGTCGGCCAGGAACACGTAGAGGTCCTTCTTGGTCCAGTTGGCCTTGTCGCTGGTGAAGTCTTTGAGGGCCTGTTCGTTGCCCACTTTCTTGAGGTGGGCCAGCGCCGCTTCGACCATGGCTTGCGCCTCGGCCTTGGTGCCACGGTCCTGTGCCAGGGCGGGAATGGCCACCAGACAGGCGCTCAGGGCCACGGTCAACGCACGGCGGGAAATGTGAAATGGGGGCATGGGGATCTCCTCGGTTTGAACATAAAACGGTGTTGTGGCTCACAACGCCGCGAAAGCATAGAGGGTGAACACACGGCATTCCCCCCGAAACAGACAGGAAAAACTCCTGAGAAACCCTAGGTTCATGCGGGTTTTTTGGGTCCATGCACCGTTGGTGTGCAAGTTTTGCGCCCCCGCTCGCCGCCGGACCCTACTTTTGAGTAGACCCGCGCCTGCGTTCAGACCGCGTCCGCCAAAGCCCGGAGGCGACCGTGGACCTCACCCTCCCACTGCGGCGGCAACTGGTGTTTGGCCTGCAGGTAGTGGTGGGTGAACACGTCCAGGTAAGCGTCCAGCGTCAGCGAGGCGTGGCGTTCGCCCGCCAGGTCGAGACAGAGCGCGGCCACCTCGGCGGTGCAGAAATGGTCGCCGCGCTTGGAACGGCGCAGCACGTAGCGCGACACCTGCTCGGGCGCCAGGCTGAGCACGGGCAGGTGGTTCAGGTAGGGGCTTTTGCGGAACATCTTGCGCGCCTCGGGCCAGGTGGCGTCCAGCAGCACAAACAAGGGACGCCTGGCATCGGGGCCACCCGTTGCCTCGCCTTCAGGCAGTGCGTTGACCACCCGCTCGGCCTGCACAAACTCGCCCGGAAACACGACATACGGTTGCCACTGCGGATCGGCCAGCAGCGCCAGCAATGCCGGGGCCACCTCGGTGCGAGCCCAGCCAAACGCAAAGGTGTCGGGCACCACATCGGCAATCAGCCAACCGGTGTTGCTGGGTTTGAGGGGTTCGATGTCGGCCATCAGCAGGCACACCCCAGCCCGCGTCGGCACCACGGGTCTCACGCCACACAGGCAGTGGCTGGGCAGCAGACGACAGCCCGGGCAGCGCTCGCCCTTGGGTCCGCCCCGGGCCAGAAACGGTTTGGCGCTGCGGGCCAGGCGCTCGGCTCGCAGGCGGGAAACGGCGTGGGGCAGCCCGCCCGCCGGTGTCAGAAGCTCTCCCAGTCGTTGGTGTCAACAGGTGCCAATTGTCTGGCCGCTGGCGGAGGGGACTTGGGATGTGACGCAACCCCCTTCGCCAACGCGGGGCGGGGAAGAGCGGCAGAGCCTGCGCCCTTGCGCTCGCCGTTCAACGCTTTTCGGGGCCCTTCGCCCCGAATCGGGGGGCTGGCGGCCATTGGGGTCTGCGGCCTGCCGGGCCCGGGCTTCAACCTGGGCGCAGGCACCTGGCTGGGCCGTGCCATGCCGGTGTCGCCACTCACCTTGAACACGCCCACCACATCCGCCAGTTGATGGGCTTGGTCGCGCAGGCTTTCTGCGGCAGCACTGCTCTGCTCCACCAGCGCGGCGTTTTGCTGGGTCATCTGGTCAAGGTGGCTCACGGCCACGTTCACCTGTGCGATGCCGTTGCTCTGCTCACCCGCGGCCGCGGTGATTTCGGCCATCACATCGGTCACGCGTTGCACGCTGGCCACGATTTCATTCATGGTACTGCCCGCGCTTTGCACCAGCTCGGCACCGGTTTGGACCTTGTCCACGCTGGCGTTGATGAGTTCCTTGATTTCCTTGGCGGCCTGGGCACTGCGCCCGGCCAGGCTGCGCACCTCGCTGGCCACCACCGCAAAGCCCCGCCCCTGCTCGCCCGCACGCGCCGCCTCCACCGCCGCATTGAGCGCCAGGATGTTGGTCTGGAAGGCGATGCTGTCAATGACACCGATGATGTCTGCGATCTTTCGGCTGCTCTGGTTGATGTCGTCCATGGTGGTCACCACCTGGCTCACCACCACCCCTCCCCGCTGCGCCACCTCGGTGGCACTGGCAGCCAGCTGATTGGCTTGGGCCGCAGCATCGGCGCTCTGGCGCACCGTGGCCGTGATTTCTTCCATGCTGCTGGCCGTTTGCTCCAGGTTGCTGGCGGCGGCTTCGGTTCGGCTGGCCAGGTCCTGGTTGCCAGTGGCCACTTCGGTGGCGGCGACCTGAATGTTGTCGCTGGCCTGCCGCGCTTGGGTGATGACCTTTTCCAGCGCCTGGCGCGCCAGTTCGAGCGATTGCATCAACCGGCCCACCTCATCGTGATCGTGCGCCTTCACAGCGATCGCCAGGTCACCGTGACCGATTTTTTCAGCGGTGTCACCTGCGTCCTTCAAAGCGTGCACCAACGACCGGACAAACCGCCAGGACACCAACCAAGCCGAGGCCACGGCGAGCAGGGTCAAAAACCCGAGCCACAGGTAAAGCCTGCCAAAACCGGCATCCACACGGGCCTTGAGGCGGTCCATCTCGGCCAGCTGGCCATTGACCAGGTTCTGCGTGGCGGCAATGTATTGCTCCGTCAGCGGCAACAAACGGGTGTCCACCGTTTGCGACGCAGCGGCATCGTCGCCTGCGTCTTTCAGCTTGTTGATGTCGTCCCGTGCGGCGAGCCAGGTGGTGCGCACCTCACCCACCTTGTCGGCCAGTGCTTTGGCCTCTGGCCTGATGACCGCTTCCAAAAACGCCTTCTGCGTCTTGGTGGTGCCAGCCGAGACAGAGGCCATTGCATCCTTGAAAAACAGGAACATGTCCTTGCCCGGCGAGCGGGCCACCGCCAGGGAACGGGCCGAGTTCTGCCTGACGTCCGCCAGCCACTGGTTGGCCAGGTCCAGCATTTGCGCCTCGTTCTTCATGGCCTGGGTATCGGCCTTGACCTGCTCGATCTGCCAGAAAGTGATGCCAATCACACAAAGAAAAATGGCCACCACCAAAGTGAAGCCTGCGTACAAACGGGCGCGGAAGGTGAGTCTCATGGCGCTTCTTTCTGAGGCGAGGTAAGGACGGTGGATGCGGCGACTTTGATCCTATTTCATCTGGTTTACAAGCTGTGGAAGCCCCCAGGTGAGGCCCGCCTGCAGCGGCGACCGCTGCAGGGCCTGCCCCGGTCAAAACACCCAGGTTCCCATCAGGTAGCCCTGCTTTTGCACCGGCAACTGCCGCACCACCGCATGGGTCGGCCCACCGGTCACGCGCACACCGCCTTCCAGCTTCACACGGTCGCCTTGCCACACCAGGTTGGCGGTGAGCATGCGGCCCCCGTCAGCGGGGTGGTACAGCACGTCGATCGCGGGTTGCCAGGCCTCGTGCGTCCAGCTCAGGCGGGCATACAGGTTCTGGCGGTGCAGGCTGGCCGATGCGCCACTGGCGCTGAAGGCGCTGCTTTGCCAGGCCAGGTTGCCCGCCACGGCAGCGGCGGGTGCCCCCCCGCTGGCCAGGGCACCCAAAGCCTGCTGGCGGCTGGCCCAGTGCTGCCAGGCAGCCCTTGGCGGCGCGGAGCCGTCATGCCAGGCCTCGGCCAGCAGGCTGACCTGGTTCTCAGCCGTCCAGGTGCCGCCGACCAGCACCTGATGGCCGTGGCCGCCGGTGTGTGGGCCCCAGGGATTGGTGGCGAGCAACGCGCCGCTGGACGGGGCCACAGGTGAGGCCCAAGCCAGCCCATCGCTGTGCCGAAAATGGCGCGCCGACGCGTGGAGCTCCAACGCATCGCTGGCCACCCACGACGCGGCCGCGCCCACGCTGTTGCCGGTGCGGGCGCCGTGGCGGGCAAAAGCGTGCCAGTCCACCTCGCCCGCGCGGCGGTACACGCGGGCGGCCAACGCCGGTTCGTTCACGCCCGTGGCCTCGCGGGGCTTGGTGGGGTTGACCCACACCAGGCTGTACGCAGTGCTGGCGGTGAAGTGCTCCAGCATGAGCAGCGGACGGCCCTCCAGCGTGACAGGGGCCAGGGCACGGCGGACCTCCTGCTGCACCACGTCGTTCGGGCGAAAGGCATGGCCCACGTCCCAACTCACCACCTTTTTGCCCGCGCTCCACTGCAACCCGGTGGAGGCGCCTGAGCTCAGCGTCCCGTTCAGCACGGCCTCGTTCACCCAGGCGCGTGTGGCGCCCGGCCCACCTTCGGGCCTCTGACCCTCAAGGGTGACGGTGGTGTTCCAGCCCAGGCCGCCCACCGAGGCCGTGGCCCGCAGTTCCGCCTGCACCGTGGCGGCCGAGGCCTCAGCAGGTGCAAGGCCAGGCACCAGCGCGTTCGCCTGCGCCAGCGGGCCGGTGGCCGCGGCCTGCCGTGCGGCCCATGAGGCGCGCAGGTGGCCCGAGGTGTCGAAGCTTTGGGCCTGCACGGTGGCGGCCAAGGCCAAACCCGCCAGGGCGGCCCCAAGGTGTGCGGCGTTCATGGCTCAGTCCAATTGCGGGTTGCGGGCCAGGAACATGGGGTTCAACCACTCGGCAGGCACCGTTTTCTCCTTGCGGCTGAGGTAGTTGACGCGCGTCTCCTTTTTGTTGCTGAGCTGGTCCACCAGCACCATGGTGGTGACGGTGGTGGGCGCGGTGGCGCTGTCCATCACAAACCGGGCTTGCTTGGCCAGCTTGTCGGACTGCACGTACAAGTTGGCACGCACCGGCTCGTGGCGCTGCTTGCCCACCCACAGCTCGATGCGCTGATAGGTCACACCCTTGCGGCTGGCTTTCAATTCCAATCGATAGCACACTTTTGAATCTGGCATTGCGCCAGAAGGTATTTTGGCTTGATGCTTTTCGGCGGACACGCCTTCAGCGGCGCAGGGCTCTTCGCCCACCAGGGTGGCGGCGTAGTCGCCCGCCCAGCTCAGGGTGGCAATGTCGCCGGTGCTGGCATCGCCCAGCAGCTTTTGCATGGGCGTGATGCGCATGGGGCGCTGGCTGCCGGGCATGAGCAGCCAGAAATCGTCGCCCAGCATCAGCACCTTCTGGCCTTTTTCGGCGGGGCTTTGCATCAGCACCAGCGACTGGCGGCCCGCCTGGGCAAACACGGTGTAGCGGCGCTCCTTGTCGGGCGAGCCGTCGGCGTTGAAGAGTTGCACCTGCGTGTCCACCTGCAGGTTGTCGGAATTCATGCGGAACCGGTCGGCGTCCTTCAGCACGGTGCCCACGTCCTGGGCCAAAACGGGGGCGGCCAATGCGAGCAGCAAGGGAATGGAGAGGTGTGTCATGGTGTGATTTCCGCGTTCTTTCAGGTATGGGCCAGTGCGTCCACCACCGGCATGTGCACGGTTTTGCGGGCCACGGCGTGGCTGGCCAGCAGGGTCAGACACACCATGGCCAGCAGCGTGGTCAGGTACAGCGTGGGGTCAATGGCAATGTTCAGCGGGTAACCCACCGAGCGGCCGGGCGGCGGTGGCATGTTCACCGGCACCACGTACAGCAGCACGGCCACCCCCAGCGACAGCGCAGCACCCACCAGCGCCCCCACACCGCCCAGCAACATGCCCTCCAGCCCCAGCGTGCGCAGCAGCTGGCTGGGCAGCGTGCCCAGCGCCCGCAGGGTGCCGATTTCGCGGGTGCGCTCGATGATGGCCATGGCCATGGCGTTGGTCACCACGAACACCACGATCACCCCAATGATGATGCCAAGCGCACCGAAAATTCGGTTGTAAAGCCCCTTGACCGCTTGGTAGAAAACAGCTTGTTGCTCCCAGTTTTGCACCGTCAGCTCCGGGTGCTGTGCGGCCACACGCGCCTGGGCAGGCAGGGTGGATTCCATGCGGTCCAGGAACACGCCCAGGCTGCTGACGCGGTCGGTCACCAACAGGCGCTGGGCCAGGGCCACGCTGGTGAACACGGCGCGTTTGTCCATGTCGGGCACACCGGTGGTGAAAGTGCCTTTGACCACCACGTCCATGGCGTTCATGGCCCCTTCGGTCGTGCTGGCCAGCAGGGTCAGGCTGCTGCCGGGGGTGGCTTTGAGGCTGCGGGCCAGGGCGTCACCCAGCATCACCTCGGGCTCGGTGCTGTCCGATGTCAGCACGGCACCAGCGGTCACGGTCAGGAACGGGCCCTTCACCGCAAACTCGTTGTCGGGGTCCACGCCGGTGGCCATCATCACGGTGGATTTGTCGCCGTTGCTGATGAGCCCGCTGAACACCACCTTGGGCAGTACCTGGCGCACGGCGGGGTCCGCCAGCAGTTGGGTGCGCAGTGTGTCCACGTTGGTCAGACCATGTTGCAGGGGAACGTCTTCGTCGGTGGTGAAGCTGGCCGGGGTGCCCAGCACCAGGTGGCCGGTGTCCCGTGCGGCGGCCTGCGCCAGCGCCTCGTAGGTGAACAGGGCAAACCCCCCGGCCACCAGGATGGCGGCGGTGCCCAGCGCGGCAATGGACACCGTGACCAACGAACGCCTGCGGTTGCGCAGGGTGTTGTGCACGGCAAATTTGAACCAGAGGGCCCAGCCGCTGAAAAAAGAGCCCGTTGGCGTGTGGTGGGAGGTGTTCATTGGATTTTTCCGTCCAGAAGGGCCACCACGCGGTCGCAGCGGCGGGTCAGGCGGCTGTCGTGGGTGGCAATGACAAAGGCCGCGCCCTCGGCGTGGCCGCGTTCGCGCATCAGGTCCAGCACCTGGTCTGCGGTGTGTGAATCGAGGCTGGCGGTGGGCTCGTCGGCAATCACCAGTTTGGGCCGTTTCACCAGCGCACGGGCAATGGCCACGCGCTGGCGCTGACCACCGCTGAGCGCGTCGGGCCGGTGGTGGGCGTGGTCGGCCAGGCCCACGGCGGCCAGTTGGGCGGCCACGCGTTCGCGGCGTTCGGCAGCGGGCACCCCGGTCAGAAACAGCGGGTAGTCCACGTTTTCGGCCACGGTCATCACCGGCACCAGGTTGAAGCTCTGGAACACAAAGCCCAGGGCATCGCGGCGCAGCAGCGTCAACTGGTCTTCATTCAGGCCGTGGATGCGCTGACCGTTCAGCTCAATCTCGCCGCTGTCGGCCGTGTCGATCAGCCCGCAAAGGTTCAGGATGGTGCTTTTGCCGCTGCCCGAAGGCCCGGTCAGCGCCAGCAGCTCGCCACGCGCCACGCTCAGGTCCACGCCTTGCAGCGCGGGAATCACGTGTTCACCCAGCCGGTAGGTTTTGTGCACGCCATGGAGCGCGACCACGGGCGGGTGTGACAGGGACGCACTCATTGCGCCCCCCCGGCCAGCTGGGCCTTCACGGCGGCTTTGTGCACCGAGGCCTGGAATGCTTTGGGGGTGGACCCCAACGCGGGGCTGGCCAGCAGCTCCCTCACCAGCTTCACCCCGCGCTCGTGCCGGTTCATGAAGCCCGGCACCGCCAGAAAGGTGTTGGCCGCCACCAGCTTCACCTCCAGGTGGCCGGGCGTGCCGTTTTGCACCACGGCGTGGTGGGCGGGGGTGAGCAGGGCCAGGGCCTTGTCCAACTGGGCCAGCCCGTCTTCGGCGTAGGCCAGTTTTTTCCAGGGCAGCCAGGTGGTGGTGGCCTTCATGCCGGTGGCCGCACCGCTGTAGGCCAGCAGCACGGGGTTGGCGGGCTCGGTTTTGAGCAGGGTGGCAAAGGCGTCGGCCGCAGCGTCAATGGCAGACGACTGGCCATCGGTCGCCTGAACGAACAGGGCAAACGCGGGCTGGAACTGGGCCTCTGGCACGGCATGGGCCGTGCCGCCCAGCAGGGCGGCGGCCAGCACCAGGGGACTGAGGACGGGGGCAAACAAAGGGCGCATACGGGACTCCGGTGGGTGCCCCAGGGCCAAAACGGCGCGGGGCGTTGAACATCTGGGAGTGGACTGTCCGCTCCCGTCGCCACCGCGTCAGCCCCCGTGCGACGAACCGCCGCTGTGGCGCGCAAAGCGCACAAAACACGGTATGAACGGCAACCCCCTGCCCCACCCCCACCTAGAATCCCGGGCCACAAATACGTTGGGATTTCGTTTTGCGCAGGTCATTCTTGAAAATCGCCACAGGCAGTGCCCTGGGCGTCGCACTGCCGTGGGCAGGTGCCAGCGGCACACCGCTGGTCTTCGGTGTGCTCAACCAGCAGAGCCTGGCGCGCACCGCCGCGCGCTGGAACCCCGTCCTGGCCTATCTCACCCAGAAAACCCGGCTCGCGTTCACCCTCTCCATGGGCCCCACGGTGGACGACACCAACGCCATGATGGAGCGCGGGGAGTTCGACTTCCTGTTCAGCAACCACAACTTCCGCCCCGAATACGACGCGCTCTACAGCGTGATCGCCAAGCTGTCCGACCCGCCGCTGCACGGTGTGGTGGTGGTGCCCCCAGGCAGCAGCGCGCGCACCCTCAAGGGCCTGACCGGGCAGCGGGTGGCGTTTCCCTTCAAAGGTGCTTTGGAGGCCCACACCCTGCCCATGCTGGCCTTCAGGCGGGCAAAAGTTCAGATCAAACCTGTGTTCTCAGGCACGATGGAAGCGGCTTTGCTGCTCCTGAAATCGGGGCAAGTCGGCGCCGCTGCCGTCAACACACGTGTGCTGGCGCAATTTGCCGCGCAACAGGGGCTGGAACACCGGGTGGTGTTCACATCGGAAGCGGTGGCCGACATGCCCGTGTCCGCCCACCCCCGTGTGCCCCCCAAAACCGTGCAAGCCGTGCGCGATGCGCTCATGGGCATGGCCCAGGACCCGGAAGGCGCCCTGGCGCTGGCCACCGCCGAACTGACAGGCTTTGTGCCCGCCAGCGAACCCATGTACGCCAACATCCGCCGCGCCTACCGCGACGCGGACTGATCAACCCCCTCTTTCGGGTGGGGCGCCTGGGCATCCCGGCCGCTCAGCGGCGGTGGTGCTCCCAGCGCGGGTCCACCGGGCGCACGTAAACACCGCCGCGGTCGTCACCCCGGTGGCCGTGGCGTGGGCCTGCGCGGTGGTCGCCGTAATGGTCCCAGTGGTGGCGGCGATGGCCCATGCCCGCGTGCGGGCCGTACCACGGGGCCGGCGGCCCCACGCGGTGGGGCGGTGGGCCCCAGCCCGGGGCCACCACAACGGGGGGCACCACCACCTGCACCGGCACAGGCTGGTACACCACACGCGGCGGCGGTGGGTTGCCCACGTGCACCACGGCACCTGGCGAGGCAATGCCCACCGACCACACCACCGAACTGGCCTGCGCCTGCGACACACCCAACCCCGCCCCCAGCGCCAGGGCCAGCGAGGCCACCCACCGGCCCGAGCCCGGGGACATCAGGCGTCGGGTCAGCCGCTGCAGCGGGCTGTCTTGAGAGGG